>ERZ795047.634-NODE-634-length-42635-cov-495.208337_pt1 | contig 42635 bp, 32 predicted proteins | sample MGYA00375131_ERZ795047 | MGnify/ENA primary metagenome ERZ795047 (study PRJEB30176, sample SAMN05720228) | activated sludge metagenome | isolation source: Anaerobic digester | place: Japan | collected 2015-05-20 ... | reverse complement strand
CGTGTGGAAGAGTAGGGCACCACCATCACTGACGCCTCTTAGGTTTATAAAAAGAAAATGTGGTGAAATTAGCGTTCTAAGTAAGATAAAAACTATTAAAGTGAAAATTGATATATTTTGATTCACCAATTTAAATACCATTCATATCTTACAGCGTTTATGTAGCTTAGGATAGTACAAGAAATTTGTATATATCAAATATATTGTAAATATTTTGGTTATTACTCTAACTTAACCCTAACTTATCTCCATACTGACGATTACTTAGCTGAAGTAATAGGAAAGAGCCAAGAGAGAGCTTAGATATTTAAAAATGAATTTGTTTGATAAAATACGTGATTAACAGGGGATATTATAAATGATTTTATGAAAATAGGGAAAACACCTGTTCATATTCTAACACAGAAATTAAGACCGCTTATGCTCATGATATTACCCGGGTAACCGTGTGGAAGAGTAGGTCGCTACCATCACTGACACCTCTTATGTTTATAAAAGGTATGCTTATCCCAGCGTTATGATTTGGTTTTACAATGTATCCAGTTATATTGTTATAAAAGATGAATAATACAGTAATGCATTAAGGCAGGGATAATAAAATGGATGATAAATTATATAAGATATTTGAAGAAGTAAAGCGAAAATCGGAATGCACACTTGGTCCGAGAGCCTATCGGGATGCTGATGCTAAAAGAATGAGACCAGAAGAACCAGATGATATGCGCACTCAATTTGCCGTAGATAGAGATAGGATATTGTATAGTGGTGCATATCGCAGGTATCATGGTAAAACTCAGGTTTTTTCCTTTACTAATTTGATTGATGAAGAGATGACCAATCGGAATTTGCACATAGCTTATGTTTCTCAGATTTCTCGCACTATTGGCAAGTATTTAGGATTGAACACAGAATTAATAGAAGCTATTGCGCTGGGTCACGATTTAGGACATCCACCTTTTGGTCATGATGGAGAGATAGCTTTATCTGATGCTTGTGTTAGACATGGTATAGGGCATTTTCATCATAATATTGAATCTTTGCACATTGTAGATCATATTTCTCGTAAAGGAAGAGGATTGAATTTAACCTTTCCCGTAAGAGATGGAATTATTTCTCACGATGGAGAAGTGCATAATACGATTTTATATCCTGAAAAGGACAAAAATGAAGCTCGGATTCAGGAATATATAAGATTAAAGAAGGAAGGAATGGAACTTGATTGGATGCCGGCAACTCTGGAAGGATGTGTAGTTAGAATTACAGATACGATTGCTTACATTGGTCAGGATATTGAAGATGCCATTCGTTTTAATCTTTTGAAAAGGGAAGATTTGCCCCAAAAGGTTACTGATAAACTGGGTAATACCAACAGTCAGATTATAGACACTTTGATTAGAAGCGTTATTATTAACAGTTATGGACAGGATTGGATAGCTTTTGATGAAGAAACTTCCTATTATCTTCTGGAACTGAAGAAATTCAATTATGAAAATATTTACACCAATGAAAAAGTGAAAAAATCCAATAAAATCATCTATCGCACTATGGGAATAATGTTTGATAAGTATCTGGAAGACATTGAGAAAAATAACCGGGAGTCCAAGATTTTTAAACATTTTTTAGACCATAAATCCCCAGAATATCGGGAAGGTTTTTCTCCTGCTGAGCAGGTGCGTGATTTTATTGCTACTATGACTGACCGCTATTATAATGAAGAGATTAAGGACTATTTATTACCTTGGAAATGGTAAAGTTATTCTTTAGCTAATTAATTAAAGGAGGATATATCTTCATATTCCTCTATTTTCTTATATTGCCAGGAGAGTAGGATTCTATCTATTAATGCCACTATTCCAAACATAGCTAAACTCAGTAGGATAATGACTATTATAGCAGCAAAGACACTGGCAGTACGGAAGGACTTGGTAGAGCGAGTAAGATAAATTCCGAGACCAGCATTTCCACCTAACCATTCACCAATTACAGCAGCCATAACACTATAAGTGGCAGCAAGTTTTAATCCAGTAAAGAATGCAGGTAAGGAAGCAGGTATTTTCAAATAGCGATAAATCTTCCAATCGCTTGCACCCATTGATTTTAAAAGTCTGATTTGTTCTTGCGAGACCTGTTTTAAACCATCATACAGACCCAAAGCTATAGGGAAAAAGCACATCAATACTACAACAAAGATTTTAGCTGGAATGCCATAACCAAACCAGAGAACTATCAGGGGTGCCACAGCAATGATGGGAATGGTTTGTGAAACAACCAGATAGGGATAGAAAATCTGTTTAATAATTTTTGAACTATGCATAGCTAAAGCGGTTAACACACCCAAAATAGTTGCCAGAAGTAGTCCAGAAACGCTTTCAATGATAGTTGGTTTCATATGAGACCAGATTAATTCAGGAAATTCTTTAAAGACCTGAATAACCTCTTTAGGTGAGGGCAGAATCCAGAAGGCAACAACAGTTCTGGAGCTTAAGTATTGCCAGATTAGGATGATTACTATGAAAAACAGGATGGGGAGATAATATTGAGAAGCGTTCTTTTTCATTCTTTACCCAGGAATCGTATTTCAGTTTCCAGCTTAACTCCAAATCTATTATAGACAGTTTCTTGCACATATTTAATTAAAGCTAAAACATCAGCTGCAGTAGCTCCACCCAGATTTACGATAAAACCACAGTGTTTTTCCGAGATTGCCGCTTTTCCTATTTGATAACCACGTAAACCGCATTGTTCTATCAATTTACCAGTATAAAATCCTTCTGGTCTTTTAAATACAGAACCGGCACTGGGAAGGTCTAATGGCTGTTTTTCCTTTCTCTTTTCTTCAAAGGAGCGCATTTTTTCGGCTATGATGTTTGGATCTTCTGGTTGAAGTTGAAAGACACTTTTAATATGAATAAGGTTTTTTTCTTGAAAGATACTTCTGCGGTAGGCAAAATTATGCTCGTTAGCATTGAGATGCTTGATGGGATTTAAAGAATTTAAGCTATCCAGATTGGGCTCCAGATAGTCACTACTAAGAAGGACATCTTTTATTTCAGAGCCATAAGCACCAGCATTCATAAAAACTGCGCCACCGACTGTTCCTGGGATTCCAGAGGCGAATTCCAATCCGGAAAGTCCTTCTTCCTTAGCAAAATAGCATAAGTCTTTTAAAGTGACGCCACAGTATGCCTCTATAAAATTTCCTTCGTGTTTTAGTTGATTCAGTGCAGAAGTCTGAATTACGATGCCATCTACACCTTTATCGCTTATCAATAAATTAGAACCATTACCGAGGATGAAGTAAGGTATATTAAAACTGAGGGCAACTTTCAATATATCAATCAGTTCCTCTATATTTTGCGGTTGGCAGAATACTTCCGCTGGACCTCCAATCTTAAAACTGGTATAGGGAGCTAAAGGTACATCAAAACGGATATTTCCTTTCTCTATTAGGGTGGGTAATTGTTCTTTTATCAGTTGAGCTAACATCATTACTTACTCACATTGAAAAAACGGATAACTTCATTGAGCAATTCCAATTCGCTTTTAATTTCCATGCATTTTGCTGGAAGCACTTCTTTAAAATATTTTCCATAGTATTTATTTGAGACGCGTGAATCCATTATCAGAACGATACCGCGGTCTTCTTTACTGCGAATAAGTCTTCCAAAACCCTGTCTTAATTTAAGCAGAGCATTTGGGAGCATATAGTGCATAAAAGAATCTTTATTCTCGGTATTAAGTTTGTCAATCAGAGCTTCCACAATAGGTTCAGAAGGCACTTGAAAAGGCAATTTAAAGAGGATAAGCATAGAAAGTGAATCGCCTTGAATATCAACACCTTCCCAGAAAGAATTGGTTCCCAAGAGGACGGCATTTTTATAGCTTTTAAATTCTTCCAGCATAGAGGAGCGGCTATAAGTTTTTCCCTGAGCAAAAAGTGGTCTTTTGCGATGATACAGAGGCTCACTTAGATAATCATAAACACTGTTTAAGTCCTTGTAATTCGTAAAGAGAATCATTGTGCCAACATCAACGGAAAGAACCAGTTGTTCAACACATCCTAAGGCTTGATTGATAAAGAAACGGTCCTTGGGCTCAGGGAGAAAGCTACTTATCATCAGGAGTGACTGTTTATCGTAATCAAAGGGAGAATCTACAATATATTCGTCCAGTTGTTCAGGTGGAATGAGGCTTAATCCACTTTGAGTAAAAAAGTATTTAAAAGATTGGCGTAAAGCAAGAGTAGCAGAAGTAAAAATAATGCTCGGAATATTCTTATAAAGCATTTCGTTTAACTGGAGAGACACATCAACTGGTGCATAGCAAAAAGTAGAGACAGGAGTTTTTGGGTCTGGACGCAAGTCATTTTCTATCCAGAGTGCATTATTCATCAAATCTGGATTTTCCAGAATATCCAGACCAACCTGGATATCTACACTTCTTTTTACTAAACCGTTTATGGATTCATTTAGGGTATCGTAATTGGGAACTTGTTTGCTGTTTAGCATAGAAAAGGTATCAGCTAAATTGGATAGTTGTTTCAGGAAAGAGTGCCACTGTTTATTCAGCTTATCCAGTGATTCATATAAATGAGGGAAATCTTCGGGATTTTTAATTCTCAGTTTTGAATAGGAATCTGCCTGTTGACAAAGGTCTTGCGCTTCGGTGAAAAGCTCCAGCGAAATCTTACGCATAGTGCTGATTTGTTCACTCAGACTTTTTGTAATCATCTGGATTTGTTCATTGCTGGTTTCAGGGATAACACTTCTTTTAAGCATAAAATCAAGCTGATTAAGAAGACCCACATTTTTCCTTTTTGTAGCTGGAGCGAACTGATTAAACAGATTTACTAAATCTTGATATCCAACCTCAAATCCAAGATTTTTAGACGCAGAGTCCATTAAATTATGAGCTTCATCTACCACCAGATAATCATACTTCCCCAGGGTGGTATTTTCCATTCTTAAATCAGTTAGCAGTAGGGAATGATTAGTAACTACGATAGTTGAATTTTCTATATGTTTTCTAAGATTGAGCACATAGCATTTACCAGAGTGGGGACATTTTCTTCCCATACATTGATAACGGTCAGAGCAGATTCTTTTCCAGATGATATTAAAACGTTTTCGGTCAAAGGATGAATTTTCCGAGATATCTCCAGATTTTGTGAGCTGTTTCCAAATATAAAGATAGAGCAATGCCTGAGCTTCATAAGGAGTTAAAGCAGTGGATTGTTCCATCAACATATCATTCCATCTTCGTTCACAGACATAATTTTCTCTACCTTTAACCAGTGAGGCTTTAAAGGGCAGAGGAAGCATCTTTTTCAATTGAGGCAGGTCTTTATAAAAAAGCTGGTCTTGCAGATTTTTGGTATTAGTAGAGACCACTACCCGAGTTTTATTCTTATGGGCAAAAATCATAGCCGGAACGAGGTAGGCAAAAGATTTTCCTACTCCAGTTCCAGCTTCAATTGCCAGATGTTTAGTATTTTGAAAAGCTTCTTTCACTTTATTTGCCATTTCCAATTGACCAGAACGGAATTCAAAATGAGGAAACTTCTGAGAAAGCAGACCTTCGGAATTGAAAACCTCATCCAGCGAAATATTATGGAAGGGAATATCATTTTCTATCACATTTGGTTTCGCATAGTCAAGAGGAGTAGTGTGTTCTCCTTTCAGCACATAGCTTCTTTGATATTCCACCAGTAAATGGAGATAATCATACAAGGAATTATTCAGTTGAGCCTGTTTACTGAGGTCCAGCAAGCGAGCATTAGTCATCATTGAATGGTGCTTGATAATGTGTTCGGTCATAGCTAACAAAAGTAGACCACTTGCTTCAGCATCGGCAGTAGCTCTATGAGCAGCTTCCGGGGTAATATGGAAAAACTTTAGCATAGTGCTTAGTTTATGGTCACTAACGAAGGGGAAATAGACTCTTGATATTTCTTGTGTATCCCAGAATTTATTAGTTAGAACAGCACCTTTATTTAAAGCGGAATGATAGTTTATGAATCCGATATCAAAAGGTACATTATGTCCCACCAGAACGGAATCTCCGACAAAAGAGAATAAATCCTGCAGGGCAATTTTTGCTTCAGGAGCGGTGGATAAATCATCAGGATTAATATGAGTGAGAAATTCTATATATTTTGGCATTCCCCGATGTGGTTTAACCAGCGTGGAGAATTGGTCTTCAATTTTCCCTGATTTGAAACGGGTGGCAGCTAATTCTATAATTTCATCACGGGAAGGGTCCAGACCTGTGGTTTCTGTATCAATGGCTACAAAATCCAGATTATTCTTTAAACCAGCCAGCTCTTCTTTTTCCATTAGTGAGGGATTTCCTATTCGCCCTCTTTATAGAGATTATAGCGTTTTAGTTTCTGAATCAAGCCTTGACGTGAGATTCCCAGTTCTTTTGCTGCTTGAGTTTGATTCCAGTCAAAAGCTTCCATTGCATCTTGAATCATTTTACGTTCCAGTTCTTCCATTGCATCTTTTAATGTTTTCCGTCCAGAAAGGATACTGATGGTTTTCTGATTTTCAATATAGCGTCGCACTTCATCAGAAAAATCGGTACCTCTAATAAAAGAAGCATCTTCAGCCAAAGTAACAGCTCGTTCTATTTCATTTTCCAGCTGTCTAACATTTCCGGGCCAATCATATTGTTCCAGCATTTTCATTGCTTCATCAGTGAATCCTTGAACATTCTTTCCCATTCTGGTGTTATATTTATCCAGAAAATGGATTGCCAGAAGCGGAATATCACCAGTCCGATTTTTTAAGGGTGGAACTTCTATGCGGATTACATTCAATCTGTAATACAGGTCCAGACGGAAAGCTCCAGATTTAACCCTTTCTTCTAAAGGAACATTAGTGGCACAAACAACGCGGACATCAACTTTTTCTGTCTTTGTGGAACCAACTCTTTTGATTTCACCTTCCTGCAGAAAACGAAGCAGCTTAGCCTGAGTGCTGGGAGTTATATCCGCTATTTCATCCAAAAAGAAAGTGCCCCCATCCGCTATTTCAAAAAGGCCTTTCTTGTCATATGCAGCTCCAGTGAACGAACCTTTAACATGACCGAAAAGTTCGCTTTCCAGAAGAGTTTCAGGCAAAGCACCACAATATTGAGCTACGAACGCTTTATTCTTACGATTGCTTCTATAGTGCAAAGCACGAGCTAAAAGTTCTTTACCAGTTCCACTTGGTCCTTCCAGAAGGACAGTTGTAGGTGTGTCTTTTACCTTTTCTATTATATCAAAAATCTTGAGCATCTCTGGACTTTGTCCAATAATATCAGAGTATACATTTCCCATATTAAGTTGTTCTCTGATGCTATTATGCGTTTTTTCCAGACCAGCAGAACGAATATTTTCTATGGTGATAATTGCTTGATTGGTGAGTGCACTGAGCAGATTTATGATACGTTCAGAGAAATAGTGTGAACCGCTTTGTGCAAAAAGTAACACCGTTCCCAGAACATTCTTTCTTATGAAAAGCGGAAGCACTATGATATGATTGTAAGAAGGAGCAAAATGCGGTTGCTTGAAGTCTTTTATGCTATTCGTGTCATATGCCATATTACAGAGATTCATAAAGATATCATAATACTTATTCTCTGAAGAAAAATTCTGGAATATCTTATATTCCCAGGAATCTGGAACGGTCTCACTTCTATGCAGACAGAGTATTCCTCCATCTGCTTCTGATATATCAATTAGTCCAGATAGTGTTTGTTCTATTAGCACATCCAGATCCGAGATAGTATTTAGCCTTTGGGTTATTTCATAGAATTGGTTAAGCAGATTTTCTTCAAACTTAACATCTCTTAATTGTGAGGAATATTCCCGGGAAATCTTCTGCATTAAAATATCATTCTTCTCCAGAAGCTTGATAGAACCATATTTCTGTAATATTTTCTTATTAGTCTTTAATATTTCCAGAGCAGCTTCCCATTCTTTTAAGTCAAAAAGAACCTCTGCCAGCTCATAATTTGCCAAAGAAAGTTCATAATTATTGGAGGTCTCCACAAAAAGTTCTATAGCCTGGTGCAGATGTTCTTTAGCGGATTCCAGATTTTTCCGCTCCAGTAATGCTCTGAGATAATGAATTTTCCCTAATTCAAACAAGCGATTTCCTTCACTTGCCATATTCATCGCTTCGGTTAAATAATATTCTGCACTGTCATAATTTCTGGTTAAAATGAAGTAGTAAGCTTGTTTTTGATATCCCTCTATGATTTTATCTCTCGCATTGATAGATTTGAAGAAATCCAGACTTTCCACCAGATAGGTATATGCTTCTTTAAATTTATGCAGTTTAGTGAGCACACTTCCCAGATTACCATACAAATCAGCCTTAATGAAATCGTCATTAACAGAGGGAAGTAATTCTAAACCTTTAAAATATAAATCATAAGCCAGAGTCAGTTCATCCTGTTTCTCATAAACTTCACCTAAGTTATTGAAAGAGCGAAGTAATCCCTCAGTAAAATTGTTCTCCTCACTTTTTTTGATTGCCTGTTCATAAAGTGCTATGGATTGTGCCCAGTCACCTTTTTTGAAGTAAAGAGCGCCCAGATTGTTTAACGAGGCTATAATATTGCGATAAAATCCAAAGTCTATTGCCGTCTGTAGTGAATTTTTTAAAGCTTCTTCTGCTTTATCATATTCATTATGGTCCATCCAGGTGATGCCAATATTATTATATATATTTGTGATATTATAAGGTTCATTAAGCATTTTTTGTAGTTTAAGTGCTTCTTCCAGATACATCAATGATTTTTGACCGTCACCTTTATCATCCATCAGACCACCGAGGTTATTATAGCAGATAGAGATTCCGTTTAGATTGAAGTGTTCCTTTTCCAAAGCCAGACTTTTCAGAAAATATTGTTCACTTCTATCCCAATCACCTTGAAACATATAAAGTACTGCCAGATTATTATATACGGCAGCCAATCCACTATGGTCATTGGCAAGACTAAAGAATTTTTCCGCTTCTTTAAAATTCTCCTCAGATTGTTCCCATTCATTTATATAGTAAAGGATTTTACCTTTAATTTTTCTGGCTTCACCTTGCAGTAAAAGGCGTTTATCTTTATCGTTGATAGAGGTACTTTGATGGCTGATTTTTTCCAGTTCTTCCAGTGCGGAATCGTAGTCTTCTGTTTCACCAAGGATATCAGCTTTAAGGAGCAATATCTTCAATTTCCAGTAAGGGTCTATGGTCTCGGGGGAATATTTATTGATTATTTCCAAAGCAAAGGCAGTAGAATTTACCGCAAAAAGATTACTGGCGAGCAAATAGACAATTTCTTCTGCTGGTAAGAAGTTTTCCGTGCAGATGTGCAAGCTCTGACGAAGATATTCTATGGCTTCATCTTTCTTGTTGGAATTGGCATAAGCTAAGCCAATATTTTTATGGATGAGCATTTGTATGTCAGGCTTTTTAGTATGCTGAAGTTGATATTGATAAAGCTGCAGCAAGCTATCATTATCAGATAGATTTTCCAGTTCTTTTATGACTGCTTCAAAAGCTGAGGCTTCATATTTATTCATCTGCATCAAAATCTTTACCTTGATTTGTTCTTCACTTTTATCTTCTGCTAAGTTATCCAGAAGTTTTTGAATCAAGGGCGAAGACAGAGCTTCCGGATGCTGTTCCAGCCAAACCATCATTGAAACTTTTTTCTGGACTACCCAATCCAAATCAGGATGTTCTATTAATCCAGCGTTGTACAATTTTTCCAGGTCTTTTTTAATGTTTTTTTTGCCACTTATATTTTTGATATTATCTTCGTTGAATTTCTGGTCTAAAATAAACATACTGAGTAGCAATTCTTTCTGGTTTTCAGGAAGATTTTCCAAAGTCTCAAAATATATCTGTAAAGGGTCATAATTTTTATCCAGAAATGGAGTTAAATCAAATTCAGTTCCGTTTTTCCCCAATTGCATATCATTGAAAATCTTTTCCAGGATAAGCATATTACCTTCAACTATCTTCTGCAAAATCTCACTTTCTTTACCGACATTTTCTACTGCTTCAGGAAAGGCAAGTTGTATTATATTTTGAACATCTTCCACAGTTAAAGGCGGAACTATTTCCCAATGGGCAAAAGGGAAAAGACGCTGCTGAGAAAGAAAAACTATTTGAATACCACTGTCTTCAGCATATTGCACCAGATACTGTAAATAATCCCGGCTATATTTATCTAAAATATCACCGTCATCTATGATTATTGCACGAGGAGTCAGTAAGTTATGTCTATTCAACTGCTCTGTGAGATAGTAGAAAAAATCATATTTTCTGCCCGTGCGATATTGTTGATTGTATTCCTGATAAAATTCTTCCAAGGCGTCAGGTTCAACATCACTTATTATGTGTAGTAGCAGAGAAAATTGATTGAGATAAAGAGGGTGAGGCGAGTAGAAATATACTTTTTCGTAAGTATTTTGAAGAGTTTCCATCAGAGGTTTTATCAGGTATGACTTTCCTGAGCCAGCTTTTCCTGTAATCTCTATCAAATGGCTATGTGACTTGTCCAGTAAAAGGTTCAAGACCTTTGACAGCGAAAAGCGCTGACTTATATAATTATGTAGCTGTTGTGTTAAACCTTCCGTCATATTTTTTACCTCTGTTTTAAAAAGAAGCATTTACATTAGAGTTGTAAATTATATTTACACTATACTGTCAAGAAAAATAATCAGCTATTTTCAATATTGCCCCCTAAATCAATTTGTAATATTCTTAACCATCTATCTTACTAAGAGTTAATAAACCGACACCCGAAATGTCAAATCGTGATAACCGCTTGACAAAACCGCAGAAAATCCATAGATTGTGAGAGCAATATGTCAAATCATCAGAAACCAGAACCAGTCAGAAGTGATAGCAATTTACCAAATAATGAAAACCAATTGGCAGGTTATGACATCAATTTTTTATATACACCAAGTAACATAAGTAAATCATTTGAAGAGAATATCCTAGAAAGCTCTGCTGGTGGGATGATTTTACTTGAGAAATTGAGAAATTAGCGATCGATCTGAATATCACCTTCAAAGCTATTTGTGCATCAGCTTCAAGTAGTTCATAAGGATGGTTATCGTTCTCAAACCCACGATATTCAATGCTTTTCTTATCACTCGGTTTTCGGAAATGTGAGATTGAATTTCTGATCTTTCTTACCTTATCAAATCAATCTAGTTAAGAGTCAGATATAAACCCTTCGTTTTTTTGCTTTCACTGACAAGTCGGAGATTCTATATTATGGAATGTCATTATCCCCAGAAGGATATAAAACACTTAATAAACTAGCTAACGTATGCCCTATAAATGCAAGGCTCAATAAGGTGGATGCAATGTACTGAACATAGACATAACAATAACTTGCTTTTTCAAACAAATACTGGAACTTCGACCCAACATGAAATATCACAATATCAATATCGGGATATTCTGCTACTATCCATTTTAATCTAGTTAGCCTTCTTTTCGAGCATTGTTTGTCTTCGTTTAGTAGTCATTCCTCTTCTATAGCAATAATCATATGAATTCTCTTTCTTATAAAGGATACACAAAAAGTATGTACCACCGAAGGACTAAGCAAAAGAGGTTATAAACAGTAGCCATTCCAGTACTCAAGGATGTTTTATTTATTGTTTTGCTTTACCTTTTGAAATGACCTTGGATAACTTGCAGCTCTGCCCGATTGCAAAGTCTACCTCCAGAATGATGACAGATTTTCCTGTGGTTATCGTATCTTGTTCAGATACTGATAAGACCACTCCCACTCCCAAGGAGGGTAAGCGAATTTCATCATTAACAGACAGTGTTGTTAGATCTATGGGGGGTCTCTTTGAACTATGAGCTGTGTTCAAACAATCAGCACAATTTGGGCTCTTTATTGTAGCTGTTTTCTGATAAAGGAGGGCTTCGGCACAATCAAGCAAATACTGGCTATCCTGCACTCTTCTAAGGTTACTCGGAATTTGCTCAAAACCGATATTTGCACCAATCATACTTCCACACATTAATCCAATTGTGTCTGTATCAGAACCCAGCATGTTAGCGCATTCATATACAGCTTGTATTGGTTTTTCATAGATGTACTTAGTGGCCATATATAGCGCTGCTACAGCAGAAATATGGCCTGCACCTCTTGTGTCTTTATCCAAGGCTCCAATACTTTTGAAAACCTCTGTATTGTTTGTATTGGCTGCTATCGACTTATATGTATACCTAAGTAGTTCAAGTGTTTCCTCAACCGTTTGTTGAAAAAGCTGACTGAATCCTACGCTCATGGTTGAGTTCCACCTATCCAGCCACGCAGACAATCCCATATCTTCTAAGTTATTGATCAATGCTGCCGCTAATTTCAGCCCTTTAGCTATAATAGTTATGATCTCGTTGGGATAAACCGGGAGGGAGTCCGCATTCAGGAAATATGCGACTGAAAGCGAATACAAAAGAGCCCCAACAATTGCCCGGGGATTGCCATGTGTGACGATGGAGTTCTTGAACACTTCCATAATCATTCTTTCTTGATGGGATAGATTTGCGAGAACGATGGGTAGCATTCTCATGGCTGCACCATTGGCACCGGCAGTGAAATATGCCAAAGCGTCCTCAGTTGTTTTATAAAAATTGCTATCCCAGCTGGTACTTTTCTTGTCAAGATTCTTAGCCGCTGTTTTTATAGCTTTGCCTCCACCCCTCACATAATACAGCCAATCTTTTAGCTCGATTTTTGAAAAGTACTCATTATTAACTGATCCATCCGGGGTAATGGACCTGCAAACACAAAGCATCAATTGAGTGTCATCCGAATATGATCCTTTGGTAATGTAATCGGTATAACCGAGAAACTTACCTCCAGTTTTCCTTTTCCAATCCAAAAACTCAGTAATCCGATCCGTTCCATACTTCGAAACCAAGAACTTCTTGTCGCTTTCAAACTCTGTTATCCACCCAAGAGCGTCAGCCGCAGCAGCAAGAATAATTGCCCCTTTGTATCTATCTAAGTATCTATCTGACATTTTATGTTCCTAAAATAGCCCACATTCAATCACGAAGTTACTGCAATCATAACCAGACAGTGCTGCTTTGGCCTCCACAAGCTTTTCTAGAGTTGGAAATGATACCGATAGTATATCAGCCACAGGAATAGGTTGTTTAACTAGCACTTCAGCCTGTTCATCAGTTGTATATGCATCGGGGAGTTTCATTCTATTAACAATTTTGGTAGTTCTTGATGAAACAATGGATAATCTATCATCGAACATCATCTGAAACTTGTGAAAATCTCCAGTTATGCCTACCGAGTTTTGATTGTGTCTGTTTGCCGCATTGGTTACCGAAAAAAGCGTGTCCTGTTCATAAATGTACTTGGGGTCAATGCTAAGCACACACCAGGAAATATAAGGTATATTTTTTGTGTTGTCGATGAAACGCCTGAATAGGTAAGAGTTCGGTCTTTCAATGGATAGATTGATATAGGTCTTATCATCAAATCTGATTTGATCGTTGAATTTAATATAATCCAAGATATCTATCACATGGATGTCCAGGTTTTCAAGTTCCATTCTCGAGTAAAGATATCCCAATTCAAATATCCCCCGGAGATTGATAGTTGGAGTAAAATGTATCAGCCGAGTGATCCCCCTGCGTTTAATCTCCTGTTTGAATTGATCTGAGTCTGGTTTCTCTGTAAACATTTGTATACCTAACGAATCAAAGTAAGATATTGTTTGTCTATCTCGTCAATAAACATGCTGGGATTAACTCGAGGCACAAACAGGCATAATGACTGTCTCGCCCTTGTCATAGCAGTGTAAAGCAGCTTTCTTTCCGTGTTGATATGATACTCGTCGTTATCCTGACCAAAGCCATCCGGGGAAGGAATGATCATTCTTGAGAGCTCCATTATAATCACATGGTCAAACTCAAGCCCCTTTACCGATGACAAGGTGCATATTTTAACTGAGTTGCTGGCATAATCCGCAAAATTGTCAGACCTGATTACCTCAGTGGCAACGCCACAATTTTCCAACAAATCAGAATAATAGTACAGCTTGTTCCTATATCGATGCAGTACAACAATTGATCCGCCCTTGCACTTCGCCTCCTTGATCCTTTCCACCAAGGATCTATTTGCGTCTTCTATATCTCTGTAATAGATTAATACTGGTTTATCGCCGTGACTTGTAATGCTGTCTATGTCCATAGCAGTGAGATCATCATCCTCCAAATCATGGGACATCAGGGAATTGGCTGCAAGAGCAATTTCCTTGGTGTTTCGGTAGTTTTTCTTTAACTCGACGGTTCTCCCACCTCTCACGTTAATACCAACTTCCGTCCACGAAAAACCGCTTTTATAGATCCTCTGGGCAGTGTCGGCAATAATAGTAAGGCTATTGGTAGATGGCTTGACGAGTGATTTGATCACCATGATCTGGGCTTTGTTCAGGTCCTGGGCTTCATCAACTATGATGTGGGTGTATTCTGGTTGGATGTTGCGTTTTTCAATAAGGTTGAGGCAATACGTGGCATGGTCATCAAAATGGATCTTCTTGCGGGATATCTGTTCTAAACGGTATGTCTCGTAAACGTTCCAGATCACTGCTTTATCTTTCTTATCAACCCTGTCTTTGGTGCCGTGTCCGATCCTGGCAGTGGACAGGTAATCGTTTAATGTCTTGAATAGCTGTCCCTTGATCCAGGACAGCTCTTCATCAAAAAAATTGCCGGGCTTGTCCAATATTCTCGCCCTCTGGAACGATTTACGGGTTTCCGTTATAGCGTGGGACAGGATTTCATTATGCTCAGATCGTTCCATTTGGGTGTAATCATTGAACACACCATTGCGCTTAAGAAAACCATAAGACCACTTGTGAAAAGTGGAAACATTGACTCCTAGACCTTTCGTTGAGGGATTTCTGGCATCGGAGTTTTCCTGATAACCTCCGATGACATAGGGAAGCAAACTCTGGATATACTGGATGAGGCAGTTATTGTATGTGAAGATCATGATTTCAGCCTCCCGGAACAGATCACTATAAGTTTCCAAAAGGTGCTTAGCACGATAAATGGCTATGGTGGTTTTACCACTGCCAGCTACACCCTTGATCTGAATGGGGTTGGTCGCTGGGAGAAAGAGAACTTTCTTTTGCTCACCGGTGAGATTTATGCCTTTTAGTACCATTCATTCACCTTATCCATAATCAATTGTGAATACCATAAAGGTTCTGATATTCAGAAATAGCTCTTCTATCGGTCATACCTGATATGTAATCGCAAATAGTTCTAAGCATAATAGCTCTAAAACTGAATCGACCCCTTGTCTGAAGTTTAGCTAGATGCTTTCGTATTTCTCCAATTGGAATATCATCAAAATCATCATTACTATATGCAACATTTCCATACCCCTTACTCTGTCGGTAGTCTCTGTATGTTTTCATCATAATCCGTATGGTATTGTCTGGAAGTTGCTGGGGGTTTGATATATAGGCTTTGAACAATCTTCTAATGAGAAAATCTGCCCGGCCATCCATAACTTGTGCCATATGAGATGATAATATCCTTTCTTTCAGAAACCTATGAAGTTGTTCATCTCCTTCTACCACTTTGTATATTTCTATGTTTTTCATCACAGTATCTAAATCTGGGTTTAGTATCAACTCTTCAATGTTTTTATATTTACGTTGTCCAAACTGCTCAGTTAAGTAGGTAATAGTTTTGCTGACATAGAAATTAACAAATAGTCCTGATAAAATAGTTATAAAATCCTCCTTGTCGTTTGAGAAGGTATGTTTTTCCTCAGGTATTTCAGAGGTACTTAACTTGATAAAATCCATAAGCTTTAATCTCAATTCTGCTTCTGATATCAGACTTGCTCTAATTCCATCCTCAATATCATGGTGCCTCTGAGCAATCTCATCTGAAAGTGCAACAACTGATGACTCAACAGAGTAGTATCTAAGGTCTTGATACTCACCATAGTTGTTCGTATAGTAATCAAGATGAAAGATTGGATTCCCACATTTCCGTTCCTTGCTTCTTTCTCTAAGCTTACAATATCCTGCACTTATGTGTGGGCACTTTCCGTAAGAAAGTGCTGTATGATATAGAATTCCAAATATTGTATTCCTACTTAGATCGAGACCTTGCTTACCTCTATGTCTAGTTAGATCTACAGCGATACGAACAGATTGCCAATTATGTTTATACCCCATAAACTCGATTGGTAGAATCTCCACACCATTAACAACTATACTGTCAGTTTTTTCTCTATAGTTGAATCCCTTATAAAGCTCACAACCGTTGGAAAAGTAGTTAAGCACTCTCTCACCAACATGACCAAACGGAGCATGACCAATATCATGACCCAGTGCTATTGCTTCTGTAAGATCTAGATCCAGACCCAATTGAGATGATATCGTCCTTGCTATCTGTGATACTTCAAGTGTATGGGTAAGCCGGGTTCTTAGATGGTCATCATTTCCAGCGAAGAAGACTTGGGTTTTACCCGCTAGTCTCCGAAAAGATTTACTGTACATGATTCGATCCCGATCTCTCTGGAATATATTACGAAAATCATTTCCATTGGGAGGGTTCTTACAAATGGCCTTGTTGGAGTCTGCTTTCATATGTTCTAAGGGTTTAAGCTGATCCATATATACCTCTTATCTAGGTAGTTTAAATTCTCTAAATCTTTTAACTTCATGGTTCTAATTAGCTACTAAGTTTAACATAACAAGCCATTACGATTTATGATACCACTCTAGGAATTCTGGGTCGTCAATACCTACTCCTATCCCAAAACACACATCTCTATTCTTACGATCTGTTTTGAATTTATCAAGGTTTTCGTAAGGTATTCTATCTCGTTCCTTATACAGGACAACATAATATAAGTCTTTACCGTCCATATGTGGTCCGGTAGTTATATAAATATGTCCAATATTGAGAAGAAACATAGGGTCAATCTCTGTTCTAAAAAGATCTAAAAGGTAATTAGTAGCTCTACATAGTTCTGCGACTAGGTCAATGACCAGATAACAAACAAACTCATACTCCATGACGAATCTGTTGACATCACTCTCCTTTAGATTGGGATTATTATATTTCTTAACTATGATATATCCTTTACTGCCATCATACTCAGAGTATTTCATATAAAACAACAATAGGTCGCTTAGGATTAGCCTGAATCTATACAATCCGTCTATGTAAGCTTCTTGGTTTGTTCCCCATGTCCTTGACAGTATCCAACGAGTCAATTGATCTAATCGATCATACATTTCTTTTGGTAAATATGGAGTGCCGTAGGTCAGACACGTAGTCCATTCTGACATGTGCTGTATATCCAGATTCAATGACCATTCTGTCATTAAGGTACTTAATATCTCACGAGATTTGTTGACAGGTTCTATGAGAGTGTGTAATTCACTCTTGACCCATTCTTCATTCATTTGTCGGCTCAGCTGGTCAAAAATCAACGATGCGAATTCATCATAATCTTTATATTCCATATAAAGACATTTATGTTTTATGCTCTCTTTAAACTTCTCTAGTTTCTGATATTGATCTTCATCAATTTCTTTTTTCGGTATAGCCGCATTAGAAAAGAAAAGCATAGCTGGTTTGCCAGAAGATGTGTGCTTTTCTATTTCCTCAACTGATCCACTTATAAATTCTTTAGTTTCCGATCCAAGTTTTCTCCAAAAAATCCCGACTAATAGATCACAAGTTGCCAGTAGCTTGGCATTAATCTCTTCTTGTGGAGGGCTGCCGTAGCTAGCTGTAGTATCTTTTTCCCAGCCTACAGGTACTAACACCAACTTAGTGTTTAAGGAATTGATTGAGTTCCATTGGTAGATTGCTTCTCTGGTAATTTGTCTTTCATTCTGAACATCACTTGGAGAAGCGATAAAAACTCTTATTACCTTTGCTGTATATCCCATGTCTTCCTCCTCATGCACCAATTTGAACGGATCTTTGAATTTTTATAGTTAAAATATACGAGTTGAGTCTCAAATAGTAGTGTAAAATTCAACTCATTGTTTTGTAATTAATTTAAGAACATCTTACGTTTTTTACCCTTACCTTCTATTTAAGGTTTTTTTTAGAACGATTATATTGTTTATTAAACTGAGATTATTGTCAATCTCTTTCTCATCTAGCTATCTATCTATGATATATTAGAGCCCTGAGGAGTTAGCGGATCAGAGCTACAAAACGCAGCCTGAATCTACATTACCTCTCTCCTTCTCTTCCCGATAAGCTCTAATCTTCTCTAAGGGGTTAGTAAGGTATATCCGCCCACTCGTCCAATCCTCAGAATACTTTTGTAATATATTTCCAAATAACATATTACTACTATTCTCGTTGGGAAATATCCGTCTACATCGCTATGTCCATCTTCTTTTAAAGCAGTAGCTATTAATAACGAAGCGAATACCACCACTCATTGACACTGGTTTATACGCATCCAACCATACATACACCTAATAATCATCCAGTGTTCTTTCTTTCCATATCCTCATAATTATCTTTCTTTCTCCTGGGTTGAGTTATGTTTCTTCTCCTTGTGTTTTTATTTTATTAGTTCCCAATAAACAAAGAGTCGAATGTGGCTCAACCTTTTTCTCCTTCTGCTGTACCAATTTTACATCACTAATGAAGATGTAACCGGGATAATATGCCCTTTTTATATAATCTTCTGAAAGACCTCTTATAAATTCCTGGTTCCTTTGGTAGAGAAAGCGTTTACATCCAGAGATGAAAATTGTTGATGGAGGAATTTAGGAACGGCAGCTGCTCCCACCATTGCGGCATTATCCATACAAAGTGAAACAGAAGGGTAAAAGACCTGGATATTTAATTTGGAAGCTTTTTCACTTAACTGTGTTCTTAAGGCAGAATTAGCGGCAACTCCTCCAGCTAATAATATGGTTTTAATTTTGTTTTGTCTTGCCCAAGTAAGAGTTTTATTGATGAGAGGATCTATGATAGCTTGCTGGATTGAAGCAGCTAAATCAGCTTTATGTTCTTCTATATATTCTGGTTTATGACGACTTAGATATTCCAGAACTGCAGTTTTCAGACCACTATAGCTGAAATTGAAGTTATTTTTACGATTTAGAGCACGTGGGAAATGAAAGAACTCGGGATTTCCCTTCCTGGCTAAAGAATCTATGATAGGACCTCCAGGATAGCCCAAATCAAGAAGTTTAGCCGTTTTATCAAAAGTTTCACCTGCGGCATCATCCAGAGTTTTTCCTACAATCTCAAAATCGGTTAAAGTGGAGAAATAGACCAATTCAGTATGTCCACCAGATACCACTAAAGCCAACAAAGGTGGTTGAATAGATTTATGCTCTAAAAAATTTGCAAAGATATGAGCCAGCATATGATTAACCGTGATTAAAGGTTTCTCCCAGCTCCAGGCAAGACTTTTAGCAAAGGAAAGTCCAACTATTAAAGACCCTATTAATCCAGGATTGATGGATACGGCAACAGCAGAAATTTCAGCAGGGGAAAGGTTACTCTGTTTAAAGGCAGCTTCCGTGAGATACACAATATTTTTTAGATGAAGACGTGAAGCAAGTTCGGGAAGAACACCACCAAAAAAAGAATGGTCTAACTGAGTGGAGACTACATTAGCTAAAATATTATAATCGGTATCAACTATTGCTACTCCGGTGTCATCACAAGAGGATTCAAAAGCGAGAATGGCATTCATTTAATAACACGGACTTTTTGAGGTGTTATATCCAGAATAGTCACATTTTCAGGAACTGAGGCATAAACAGTGTAATATCCTTCATTATCAGGGGTAGGAGAAATAGTTATGGATATTCCTTGCGGTAAACGTGCAAGTAAAGAAGCTTTTCCTTGAACTTTTAGGGTAGCTTTAGGTGGGAAAATTTTCAAATTCCAAGGGGTTGATATTGGTAATTCATATAAAATTCTGGTAACTATAGGGTCCTGACTATCTATAATGGTTGTTTCTTTTGGTGGACTTAATTCCTCAGTTTTTTCTTGGTCACTTATAATAGTGGTTTCACTTTCCTTGTTTGATACTTTAGCTAAATCTTCGGCTTTTAAATTTTCATACGGAGGAGGTGGAATAACATTTATAAAATTAACTTTAATGTTCTCAGGCATATTCACGATACGGAAGTTTTTATCATTTCCTGCCCAATAATCAGAGGCACTCATTTCTACATAAGCACGGGAAAAATAAAGTTTTAAGATATCCAGACCCTTTCCTTGAACCTGGCAGAGAATCTTTTTAGGTTGGGGTCTTAATGTATCTGCAGTAGTGGATTGAACAAGTCTGAGCTCAAGATTGACCTTGCTTTGATGTTCATCCATAAGGATAATCTGCAGCCAGATAATGATAGCAACAGCCAGAGCGAGTATTTTCAGTCCAAGATTATGTTTCATAGCTCAATTTTCTCGTAAAACATTGTTCAAGCCAAGAGCCTTAATCTTTTTATAGAGAGTAGTTCTTTCAAGTCCTATAACTTTAGCAGTTTTGCTTACACTATAATTGTTCTCTTTCAAGAAATGCAGGATATAATCCCGTTCAAATGCAGCAGTGCTATGTTTAAGATTATGGATATAAAAATACTTTTCCATTCCAGTAGTAGTCTCGTTTATAGACTGAATCATCTTGTTATGTAGATGACGGAGTATGGTTTGATTATTAATTTCCCGTTCATTAATACAGATATATTTACAAAAGTTCTTCAATTCTCGTACATTTCCGGGCCATTTATAGGTAAGGAGTTCATCTTTTATGCTATTTAATTCCAGATGGTCACTTTGATGATAATAGTCGGCATAGCTATTGATAAAATAATTCATTAAAAGTATTATATCATCGCCTCGTTCTCTTAATGGTGGGATCTGGATTATATTTCCTTCAATGCGATAGAAGAAGTCTTTACGAAAACGAGAAGGATCGGAAAAGGTTTTTATATCTGTATTTGAAGTTAAGATGAGACGAGTATTAACTTTTTTAACTGAACCACCAACGACATGAATTTCTTTATTTTCAATGGCTCGTAAAATTTTAGCTTGAGCGTTCAGAGAAAGGTTAGTGATTTCGTCTAAAAAGAGAATTCCTTCTGAACATTTTTCAAAAAGTCCTATATAGGGTCTATCTGAGAGACCGTTAATTCCTTTTTCCTGTCCAAAGAGTTCTCTTTCAATAATGGATTCATTGAGTGCACTACAGAAAATGGTATGGAAAGGTTTACCAAAACGACGGGAATTGATATAGAAAAAGTTTGCTGCCACTTCCTTTCCAGTTCCATTTTCTCCCAGGATGAGCACATCTTCATCTGCTTCAGCAAATTTAATTAATTGATTGCGAACTTTATTGATGGTTGCACTTTCACCGATAAAAGGAAAAGCCTGAGTGAATTGTCTTTTGAGATTTAGGTATTCTATCTGGAGGTCTAAATTCTGTTCTTCTTGTCTTTTTAGATTAATAGCATTATCAATATGAAATAGAAGTTGCTCAATGCTGAAATTAGGACCTTTTTCCAGGAAGTGATAAGCACCCAATTCCCTTATCTGACGAATTTGCTCTGTAGTGACTTCTCCTGAAATAACTATCACCTTATAGTTGAAATCCAGATTTTCTTTAATGTATTTCAGCACCTGTATTCCATTAAGGCGACTTCCAACCAGAAAAACATCTACTAAGATTACATCTGGTTTAAAAGTTCTTAGTTGAGCAAAAAAGGTATCAGAGTTAGAAGCTAATTGCACTTCATATTCGTTATTTTTTAAGATAAGTGCAATCTGTTCAGCAAGAACAGTATCATCCTCCAATACCATCACTTTTCCTTTCATTTTAGCACCTTATTGCAGCCTTTCTTCTAAATCTGCCAGAGCATTCATATAGTAGATATAAGCTTGATCGGGTGAATCATAGGGAGAGAAATATTTGTGCACATCTCCATCCCGGAAATATTTAGTGCACATATAATAGAAATGGTCTGAAGTGCTCAATTTCCGAGCGATTTCCAAGAGTTTTTCATCTCCCTTTTGACGGATAAGATTAATCAGATTGTACAAAGTCTCAATGGCATTGCGTTGCATATCATTAGAGAGCCAAGCAGAAAGGTCTCGTTCCACATCAGCCCAAGAAACTGGTTCTGGAAAAGAAAGAGCTTCCTGTTGATAATTAGCCAATTTATATGCTTCTTTAGGATTAGCAAAACCCAGATGGGGTCTCTTGAGAATTTCTTCAGGGAAGTGCTGCATAAAATCAAAGATACCAGTTTCAGCCCATTGATGTTCTCCAAAGGTTTCATAATCCATAAAGAGATTTAAGAAAAGATTCCTACCTTCTTTTTCGGATAAAGTGAGACGATCAATCCAGTTCACAAATTTATCTACAGTTAAAGGATATTCGGGCCAATCTCTATCGGAAAAACGAAAGGCGATGTCATCTGCCAATTGATAATACTTTAAAAGCAGATTGATGGTCTTAGCATAGTTTTTATAGGCATAAAGTGGAGAACGCCATTGCAGAATTCTATCTACACCTTCCGTGAGAATGGTATGAAATCCTTCTATTTCATAGATAAGGTCTGAAAGGCTGTCCTGATAGATAAGCTCAGTATTACGGAAGGTTTCAGGGTAATAACCGAACTCACTTTTCATTAAATCTCGGTGCATAGCTACTTGATCTAAGAACTCATTGGTATCAAACAAGAAAGCAAGAGAATGATAGTAAGTCTCTCCTAAGAGTTCCACATAACCTGTATCTACCAATTCCTTAAAAGAATCCAGGGCTTCAGGACTATAAGCTTTCATCTGTTCAATAGCTGTCCCAGTTAAAGAAAAGGCTACTTTAAATTGACCTTCATATCTATGAATTAAATCAAGTAGCAGTTTATTAGTAGGAAGGTAGCACTTTTCAGTGACTTTACGCATAATCTGACTATTCAGATGTTCATCAAAATAATCTACACCTTTACCAATATCTAATACATTTAAATGACGCAAACGATAGGGTTGATGCACTTGAAAGTAAAATACTACATATAACATTTTATCACCTATTAGGGATTACTTTTTAAATATTCAGAAAGAGTGGAAGAATAGATTTGACGAATCTTTTCAGCTGAATCATTCCAGTGGATTTTATTAACTTCTTCCATACCTTCTAAACCGATTTTGCGGCAAAGATCTGGATTTTCAATCAGATGATTAACTGTTTCTGCCATTAAATCTACATCCCAGTAATCTATTTTAAAGGCATGATTAACCACTTCTGACACTCCAGATTGTTTGGAGATAATTGCCGTCACTCCAAAAGCCATTGCTTCCAGAGGTGAAATTCCAAAAGGTTCGGAAACAGAGGGCAACACAAAGATATCAGAAGCACGAAGGATATCTTCCACCTGTTGCCTATTCAAAAAACCAGTAAAGAGAAATTTATTTCCCAATTTCTTAGCAGCTGATTTATAGAGTAGTTCTCGTGCCATATCTCCTGTTCCTGCCATAATAAAATGAGCTTCAGGGTGGACTCTATGGACTTTACTTGCCATTTCCAAGAAGTAATCTGGACCTTTTTGAAGGGTTATCCTTCCGAGAAAAAGGATAGTCGGTCCTTTGAAAATGCGTTTTTTGGTTCTATGATATTCATCAGAGACAGAAAAAGCATTGTGCACAATACTGATTTTAGCCGTATCTATTCTATAATGAGACATCACCATCTGAGCAGTATATTGGGAAACAGCAATAACTTTATCCGCAAACATCATTCCTGCTCTTTCAATTCTATGAACTCTGGGATTACCAGGACCTCCAGCTCGATCATATTCTGTGGCATGAATATGCACCACTAATGGTTTACCAGAAATACTATGAGCAAGCATTCCTGCTGGATAAGTTAACCAATCATGAGCATGTATGAGGTCAAAATCCAGTTCTCGCGCAAATCTTTCGGCACGTATAGTATACTCTTGCACTTTTTTAAAGATATCTTCATCACCCATTAGATGAGCAGTAAGTTCTTCCCAGATTTCTCTTTCTTCCTGAGTTATGCTTTCTCTTTGATATTCTTTTTTGATGGCTTTAACAAATTTTTGGACTTCACCCAATTGAAGATAGGTTTCAGGATGGACAGTTACGCCAATATAATCCAGACGTTCTTCTATATTTAGGAATTTATGACTAATATATTCTGTATGCTTTTTGGGGTCCAGGAATACAGCTGGAAGTTTGTCAACATCGTCTGGCTCTCTTAAAGGAAAATACACTAATTCTTTAGTAGGAAGGACAAGATCAACTTTTATACCAAGACCAAGAAGGGCACGAACCATTCCATAGCAAGCCATTCCTAAACCGCCAGCAATTAAAGGGGGAAATTCCCAGGTGAACATTAAGACTTTCATTTTCTTTTCCTTTGCAATGTTTTCTTTCTGGTTACTGGTTTCTTTTGAAGAGGAGTGATGATACCTTTTAAAGTAGCTATATAGGATTCTATATTATATAATGCAGCCACACTGATAGCTTTTGCTGGTGCACCTTTGGGAAAATGGGGGTGATCACCATCCCAGACTTCTGCAATAGTGGCAATATGACCTCTCATAAAGCTATATCGGAAAGTGGAAATGAATTCTCCCAGTTTTTCTGCTAATTCTTGATCAGACATCGTGTCTCTATGAATTTTAAGATAGAGACCACAGAAAGCACCTAAAAGCCATGCCCAAACGCTGCCATTATGGAAAGCAAGGTCTCGTTCTCTTTGAGTTCCATAATATTTTTTACGGAAACGGAAATTCTTTGGATTTAAAGTGCGCAGTCCATAAGGTGTGTAAAGTTCGTTATAGGCAACTTGCCAAACTTGTTCCATCTTTTCTTTATCTATCAATTGCCAGGGAAGACTTAAGGCAATAACAGCGTTGGGTCTAATTTCTTCTACGGGTTCATCTCCTAATAATCTGTCTGCCAGATAACCATTTATCCAGAATTTCTGGAAAGACTGGTATACCAGGTCTTTAAGCTTTATCACATTTTCTTGAGGTGGATAGGATATGCCAGATAATTTAGTATATTCTTCACACATAGATGCATAGCAACAGATAGCATTATACCAGAGTGCATTAATTTCTACGGGTGCGCCATTCCGAGGTGTTACTGCTCTTCCATCAATGCGAACATCCATCCAGGTGGCATGAGCAAATTCTTCCTTGAGCTCTATTAATCCATCTTCTCTGATAAAGAAGGGATATTTAGTATTGGTTAGGATATAGTCCAGCACTTCTTCTATAACCCGAATACTTTTCTTCCAGAAAGCTATATCCTGTTTGTATTTTCCCAGTTTCCAAAGTAGGATAACATACCAGAGAGTGGCATCAACCGTATCGTAATTGGTATTTCTTCCTGATTCCTTGAGCATATTAGGGATTAAACCATCTTGCATTTGGTTCTTATATTTATTCAGTATCTTTTCTACTAAATCAAGATAATTGGGCATATGAAGGAGGGTATTCAGAACAATCATTGTATCTCTACCCCAGGGACCGTAAAAAGGATAACCGGAAACAATATCATTATTGGATATAAAATCTTTCAGAGCAAATTCCAGAATCTTTATATATTCCTCATAAGAGAAAAGGAAATTATCTTCAAAATCAAGTTTGCTGATAAGAGTATCATCTTTATCTGGAACGGCAGGATAATCTTTAGGTTTAGGAAGAGCGGAATAACGCTTTTCAATTGAATTAATCAGCTTTTCTGGATTTTTGATTGGCTGGTCAGAAAAAAGCAGGAATCGGCTTTCTCCTATAGCTAAAGAAAAGTTCAATTCAAAAAATGCTATCTGATCTCCTATACCTGCATAACCACTCATAACTTCCCAGGGGTAAAAAACATTGTAGTAAGTTAATCTTTTATAATCAACCTCTCCTTTATCCATCCATCCAAAAACCCTTAAACCATTGCTGGGACGGACTACATTAAAGAAACATTTATCATCTATATTATTGAATTCTGTATCAAAGACTTCCCTATCCAGACTTCCTGGAGCATTAAGTTCGTGATGTGGGGTCATAGTATATTTTGGGAGCAAAGTGAGATGCAGTTTATGATGTCCCAAATTGGTGTATTTTACCAGGATAGTGTTGCTATCTTCATCCATCATAAGTTCTTTGAGTATAAGGATATCATTTTGATGAGGTAAAGCGGAATAAAGAAATATAGGATAAGGACGTAGCCAGGGTTTGACCAGGCATAAGAATCCTTCGGGATAGATACAATTGCTATAATTATTACTATCTAAATACAGAGTTTGACCACGCCATTCAACTTTTTCTTCCATTCCTGCAACCAGATGATAGCGTTGAAAATCTTTGTCACTGGCTATCAAAAGCCCATGATATTTACGCTGATTTATCAGATTTCCTGTTCCTAAAGCATAACCACCAAGCTTATTGGTCAAAATCCATTCATGGTGGTGAGTCTCCATAAAATAATTACTCAATTTACCTCCTCATACTATATGCTTTTTTTGGATTTGGGGGTTATTATGTGGAATTTTTTCCATAACCCTCTTTCCGTCAAGTGATTTATCAATCATTTCAATTTTAGAGAGTTAGATGATTTTACTTTTATAAATAGATGTTATTAAAGTTATTAGTGAAATATCGCATTCTCTTAGGTGTATAATTTATATGAACTAATATAGCTTACTAATGAATGAAAAGAGAATAAGTAAATTATAGGAGAATAGAACATTATTCTTAGGAATATTATGTTTGATAAACATAATGTTTGACAAACATAATGAATTTAAAATAATGGTAACATAACGAAGTAAGGAGGTTTTTTAAGATGGAATTTGTAAATAGAGAAGAAGAATTACGCTTAATTAAACAGGAATTAAGTAAAAAAGAAAGTCAATTAATTGTAATATATGGAAGAAGAAGGGTTGGCAAGAGTGCCTTATTGCAAAAACTTAAACCTGCAAATTGTATCTATTATCTTGCTGATATTAATACTTCCGATATTCAGAGGAATTTTTTTGCCTTTCAGGTAGCGAAATTAATTCCAGGGTTTAATAATGTTTTGTACCCGGATTGGTATACCTTTTTTGAACAGGCAAATAGGCAACTATCTAAAAAGGCTACTATTATTATTGATGAATTTCCTAATTTAGTGAAAAGTGCACCAGAATTACCAAGTGTACTCCAAAAGATTATTGATTTAAAGCAGAATTTGAATTTTCATTTAATTATTTGTGGTAGTTTACAGCAGATGATGTATAGCACATTTCTGGAAAAAAGTTCCCCTCTTTTTGGACGAGCAAATAGAATTATTAAACTTCAGCCCCTAAAATGCAAGTGGTTGAAACAAATACTGAATCTAACATCCATTCAAGCAATTGAGGAATATTCGGTCTGGGGTGGGATACCAAGGTATTGGGAGGTTAGAACTGAATATAATAGTTTATTTGAAGCGATAAGAGAAGCTATTCTTAATCCCTATGGTATTTTATATGAAGAGCCTTTGAGACTTTTTATGGATGATTTAAGTGGTGCAGTTCAGCCAATTAGCATAGCTTCATTAATAGGGCTGGGTTGTAATAAACTTTCAGAAATTGCTGGTAGATTAAATAAACCAGCCACCAGCCTTAGTAGGTCATTGCAAGTCTTAATTGATGCAGGTTATGTAAAAAGGGAATTGTGCTGGGGTGAAAATTTCAAGAATAATAAAAAAACACTTTATAGATTAGATGACCCTCTTATTAGATTTTTCTTTACCTTTGTTGTTCCCAATCAATCCATTTTAAACAGTCGGCTTATTGATGTGGTAGAGAAGGAAATAAAAAAAAGATGGCAAGTCTATGTTTCAGAAACCTGGGAAGAACTATGTAGACAAAGTGTAATTAATTTAAATGTTAAAAACATACAATTTCTTCCTGCTCAAAGATGGTGGCAACAGTCCAAAACTGATAAACCAATTGAAATTGATATTATAACTGAATCTGATGACGGTCAAAATCTACTTATTGGTGAAGCAAAATGGGGGAAAAACATTAAACCAGCTATGTTACTTAGAGAATTAGACCAGAAAATAACCTATTTAAATCTTCAGAAAAAATATCAAAACATCTATCGTCTGATTATGCTTCCTGAACTGGAATTTGAGGTTAAAGAGAATGTTATTTATGCAGGAGCAGATTTTGTTTGTCAAAATTGATTACATTTCCAGTGATAGTTTTTATAGGATATAGAATCAGTGCAGTATTGATTTTCTTAAGAAATCTCTTGCCAGAAAGGGTAAGATAAATATTATATCAAATAAAGATCTGAGATGAGGGATAAGTTCCGGCATCAAGGGTGGTAAGAAAAGAGCAAAACTCCTTTTACAATCCTCCTTCATCCCAGGCAAATGAATTATAAAGGATAGTTATATGGATGAAAAGAGGCACATTGTCACTATTGTAATAGAAGATAGGGAGAAGGCATTCAATCCCGTTTCCGAACTTATTCATCAACATGCTTCCTATATTCTTTTAAGGGTGGGTTATCCTATGCGGGATAGAAATGTGTCCGTCATTTTTTTGATTATGGAAGCCAATCTGGATATCCTGGGTTCTTTTGCAGGAAAATTGGGTCAGATTGAGTCCGTTAAAGTAAAGACTATGACTTTAAAAGTATAATAAAAAGGAGTTAAAATGAATATAGATACTGAAGGACTGGAGTCCTTTATACCAACGGAAAAGATTGAGGAGTTGCTTCAAAGCGAGCAGAATCCTTCCGAATCTCAAATAAGAGAGATTATTGCTAAAAGCTTGGAAAAGAATAGACTTGCACCAGAAGAGACAGCAGCTCTGCTTAATGTGAGCGACCCTGAATTGAAACAATTAATCAGAGAAGGAGCGCATGAGCTTAAAAAGACCATTTATGGAAATCGGATAGTGCTTTTTGCACCGCTTTATGTGGGAAATGAATGTGTGAACGATTGTGTTTATTGCGGTTTCAGAAGTTCCAATAAAGAATGTATTAGAGCCACATTAAGTCACGAACAATTAGTGCAGGAGACGCAAGCTCTGGAATCAAAAGGGCATAAGAGATTGATTATGGTTTATGGAGAGCATCCAAAATACTCTCCAGATTTTATCGCTCAAACTGTTCAAACTGTCTATGACACAAAATTTGGAAAGGGTGAGATTCGTAGAGTGAATATCAATGCAGCTCCTCTGGATATAGAAGGTTACAGGATTGTGAAATCTGTGGGTATTGGTACTTATCAGATATTTCAGGAGACTTATCATCAAGAGACTTATAAAACATTGCATCCGAGAGGTCCTAAAAGCAATTTTCTTTGGCGTTTATATGGACTGGATCGGGCAATGAAAGCGGGAATAGATGACCTTGGTATCGGTGCTTTAATGGGTTTGTATAACTGGAAGTTTGAAGTGATGGGACTGCTTTATCACACTATTCATCTGGAAGAAACCTTTGGAGTGGGACCACATACTATCTCTTTTCCTCGTTTAGAACCAGCTATTGGTACAGAATTTACGGAAAATCCACCTCATAAGGTTCCCGATGAAGATTTTAAGCAATTAATAGCCATTATCCGATTGAGTGTTCCTTACACGGGTATGATTTTAACAGCGAGAGAAGAAGCAGAACTTCGTAATGAGGCAATTCGTTATGGTATTTCCCAGATAGATGCCGGATCCAGCATAGGAGTAGGCGATTACAGTGCCAAAGATGAGGAATCAAGAAAGAAAAGTCAGTTCGTTTTAGGGGATACACGCAGTCTGGATGATGTAATATATGAACTGGCGCAAGAGGGTTATATTCCTTCCTTTTGCACCAGTTGTTATCGTGCTGGTAGGACAGGTGAACATTTTATGGAATTTGCCATTCCCGGATTTGTAAAAAGGTTTTGCACTCCTAATGCTTTACTGACTTTTGCTGAATATCTTTATGATTATGCCTCGGAGCGGACAAAGCAAATTGGTTTTGAGTTAATAGACCGCGAACTAAAACAAATTGAAGATGAAAATATGAAACAAGCAGTTAAAAACAAATTGGAGCAGATGGAAAAAGGGGTGCGGGATCTCTATTTCTAAAACCTGGGACATAGAAATTAGATAATTTTAAATAAAGTAAAATAATATTAAATCAAGAAGTTTGGATTATCCAAACTTCTTTTTTATGATAGAGATGATTTATTAAAGTTAATATTATCAGATAATTATAAAGATTAAATTGCTATGTTAGCTCGCTCCTATCTTTCACTTAGCTAAAGAGCTAAGAAAGAGCCAAGGGAGAGCTAAGGGAGAAGCTGTAATTGCCTTAAAAATAAACAGATAGGTCAAGAAGGACAATAATCAAGGATAAATAACTCTAAATAAAGTAGTTATCTCTCATTTACCTTTTTACACATTAGGATATATAATTATATTCTATCATCATATATTGATGTCTATAAAATAATGAAACTCAATCCACAAAAAAACCCGCATCAAAAAGACACGGGTGCAAAAATTAGGATTTTTGAATTATTAATTTTTTAGTCAGCTGGTTCAGGTTCCACTTCTACATTAATGTTCTCGCCTTCCTGTTCGCTTAAAGGTTGGATTTCAATATTGATTTTGGTTTTAGCGAGTTCAGGATAAAAATCATCAATATACTCACGGATAGTAGTTTCAATATCAGTGTATTTATCCAGGATCTCTTGCGGGAATTCTACTTTGATATTGTTGGCATTTATAGTATTTATTCCGCTATTAATACTTATCTTAGGCTTAACTCCATAGACATTATTCAAGAAATCACCGAGCGATTTTGAAAGCTTTATAACTCCATTAATACGTTTATAAGCTTTAACGCCAAAATGAGCAGCCAGTGCTACACCTGCGACGATAAGTGTATTCTTAAAGAATTTTTTCATTTTTTATACTCCTTAAATTTTATTTATATAATGATTTGATAGAGCCCCAGCTACGAGTCTGAATGTAAACAGGTTGTTGAATTTGCAGGTCATCAGAACTTATAGGATTGAGAGTATACTCTCCATAAGAAAAAGTTACAATACCAGATATTTGAAGAAACTGTGTGCCTAAAGCGGGTAAATTTGTTTTAGTCCCAAAATTTCCCAGTGACACACTACAGGGGCCACTTCCATCATTAACCATAAACTTTCCATTTTTACTTTTGATACTGGAGACAGATACATTTACAAGACGGACATATACTCCCTCATAAGCTTCAGCTTCTAAGGGATTAGTTAACTGGTTGGTATTGATAATTACGGGAGTGGGTAAACTGCGATGTTGGTCCAAGACCCGGTATGAGTTCAAATTGCGAATACAGGTCATTCCAAAGTATTCTGCTACTTCCCCGGATATTTGCAAGTAATTTCCTCTTTTAGGTTTATGCTCTGTATCCAATACATAAATTCCCCTCCAGGCTCCACTAACTGGTTCCGAAAGGAAATAACCTTCTCCATTGAAATTAACAGCAGTCACAATTCCTTCCACGGTAACCTGTTTACCCAGATAAGGTGAGGGGTAACTATTATCTGCACCACGGCTATTGGTATATTGAATATTGTATATAGAAGTAGCACCTGCCATTATGCAGAAAAAGATAAACCCGACCGTTAGCAGCAAATTTTTCTTCATTCATTACCTCATATAAATCCAACTATCTTCAATGATATTATTGTCAAGTAAAATAATAATTCTTATTTTGGTTAAAGCAACACATACTTATGGCTGAAAGAGATTATAGGGTTCGTAATCATATTAATTTGCAATAAGTTAGAGAAAGTATAGAAAAATAAATTGAGATTATATAAATTTATGATATAAATTATTTAAATAAGCTAAGAATGATATCTTTTTGCTTTCGGATTTCACCCGGTTTAGGGATATACACTGGTTTCCCAGTCCAATAATTTAAGCCAGTATAATACATACAGGTGCTTAATGTCATAGGAGTAGGAGTAAATTCTTGCACCTGTTCCACTTTTAAATTATGCTTTTTTAGCCAATCCCGCAATTTATAAGCATCCTGAATGGTGGAACCTGGATGTCCAACAATAAGATAGGGGACAATTTGTCTTTTTATTCCTGCTTCTTCACAAGTGGAAAAGAAAATCTGAGAAAACTTCTCAAAGGAAGAAGTATCGGGTTTTTGCATTAATCTCAAGATTTTGGGGACACAATGTTCTGGTGCAAGTTTCAATCTTCCACTGGTATATTTTAGGGTTAAAGCTTTTATATATTGAGGAGAAAGAATAGCAAGATCGTGTCTGATGCCTGAAGAGATAAATACAGATTTAACTTGTGGTAGGTTTTCAAGAATAGAAAGTACTTTTAATTGTTCTTCTTGAGCAAGATTTAAATTTAGACAGATTGATGGATAGATGCAAGAAGAGCGCTTGCAAAAAGAAGGAAAATCCAGAGAACAAAAGGAAGCATACATATTAGCACTTGGACCTCCCACATCAGTAATAGTCATCTTATGCTTTCTTTTCGCAGTAATATTCTTTATTTCTTGAACCAGAGAATCAGAAGAACGCCAGCTTATTTTTCTTCCTTGATGTACTGCAATGGCACAAAAACTACAGCCTCCATAACAACCTCTATGAGCAGTTAAAGAATCCTTTATCTGTTCATAAGCTGGAATCCTGTGTTCTTTATAAATGGGATGGGGAGCGTATTCAAAAGGAAGTAAATATAATTCATCCATCTCTTTTTGAGTTAAAGATTCTGCTGGAGGGTTATGTTTTATCCAGCGATTGCCATTTAATTGATAGATGGTTCTGGATAAATAATTCTCTTCAAAAATATGGGTCATCTGATGAAAGGTGAATTTATCCTGACAAGCGATATTATCTGGAAGAATAATTTCATCAGCCTCAGGAGGTTGCTTACTAAAAACAGTAGTTCCTGCAATATCGGTAAGTTCAGAAATCCTTTTTCCTTCTTGTAATGCTTTAGCAATGGCAAGAATAGCTCTTTCAGCCATACCATAAACCAGAATATCAGCTTTAGTATCAGCTAAAAGACTGGCACGTATTTTATTTTGCCAGAAATCGTAATGAGCTATACGCCTTAAAGAAGCTTCTATGCCACCCAAAACGATAGGAGTGTTCTTTGCAATTCTTTTAAGAATATTAATATAGACTAAACTTGCCCGGTCTGGTCTCAACCCAGAAATGCCGTCAGGACTATAGGCATCATTGTTTCTCTTTTTTCTTTGAGCAGTGTAATTGCTTACCATAGAATCCATATTGCCAGCAGTAACTCCGAAAAAGAGATGGGGAATACCAAGAGCCAGAAACTCCTCATCTTTTTCAGGATTAGGTTGTGGTAGAATTCCCACGCGAAAACCAGCTTTTTCCAGGACTCTTCCAATTATAGCTGCTCCAAAACTTGGGTGGTCAATGTAGGCATCACCGGTAACAATTATAATATCCAGCTCATCCCATCCACGAGCTCTGGCTTCTTTTAGATTGATAGGTAAAAAAGGCATAGGATAAAATTCAGGGGCAGAAGATATACTCTTTTGCCCCTGAGAATTATGCTAACAGAATTTTGGCTTAGGAATTAACACGAATGATATTAATGGCTTGAGTGCCTTTATCAGTTTCCATTAAATCAAAGGTAACTTCTTCATCTTGTTCCAGAACTTTAAGTTCCCGAGGTGAATTTGTTACTATAGATTTCCAATGTACAAAGTATTCTTTATTATCATCCGTGATTATAAAACCATAACCTTTATTCTTGTTAAACCATTTAACTTTTCCTCTCATAAGGACCTCATTTATTATAATATATCCATAGATAATATAAGCGTATTTTGGTCAATACAAAAGATGAAATACATTTATTAACAGTTTTTTTATTGACGATTAAAGCAAGTTCTCTAAAATGATTAAATAGATTATATTATATTGATTTTCATTAAGTTATAGACTAAAAATAGGATGGGGAAAATTGAATAATCCATTCCTATTTATCCAGGAGTTTTATTCTTTGAGAGAAAATTTAATTAACCGTCGTACTCTAAGTTTTCTTTACCTTATATCTGCTTTTTTGAATAAAGGATAATGCAATATGAGTAAGTCCAAATATAATATTGTAGCACGTTTTCCAAGTAAAGAAGGTCTGTCCTTTTGTCCTCTATGGATAAATCCGGATTTTATGTTAGCAGTCCAAAATCTTCATAACTGTGAAGCCAAACAACTTGTCTGTTATAAAGGTGATGAGATAAAGGCAGTTATGCCCCTCTATGAAAAGAAAAAATTGGGAATCAGTTATCTTATTTGTCCTACAAGTTCTTATTATCAAGGACTATGGTTTTACAACTTAGGAAAAAAGGGAGAAAATCGTAGACTGCTGGATGAACTTAATATCAGTTCCGACATAGCAATATGGTTGAAAGCTCATTATAAAAAGATGCAATTCAAACTAATGCCAGAAAACTATGATGTAAGAGGTTTCACTTGGAAAAATTATAAAGCAAAACCGCTCTATACCTTTACCTATGATTTTCAGGAACCACTAAAACTCTTATATGATGAGAAAACGAAATTAAGCAAAGCGTCCATTTATAATTATCAGTTGGATGAGCAATTCCTTCCAGAAGAGTTTATCCATTTGCTCAAGATATTATATCAACGGCTAAATAAAGATTTAGGGTTATCTTATGGTGCCTTTCAAAAATGGATGGAGGACTTGTATCAGCATCAAATACTTTCTCAATTCAACCTTAGAAGAGAGGGAAAAGTTGTAAGTTCAAGCTTAGTATTGGGTGGAAAAGAAGATGATAGAGCATATCTAATTATGTTAAGCACTCTTCCTGAAGAGATGAAAAATGGTGCCAGCGTTGTTCATTATCTAACTTTCATAGAAAGTCTAAGGGGAAGATTTGATAAGATAGATTTTTGTGGTGGAAATAATCCTGATGTCGCACGATTTAAAGCGGCAATGGGATTTAAATTAGAGTTGTTTTTTATAATAGAAAAGTGAGAGAAATTATGGAAAAAATAGCAGTTTTAGAAGGTGGAATTTCTCCCGAAAGAGAAATCTCTTTGAGAAGTGGTGAAGCCATTGCAAAAGCCTTGAGAGAAAAAGGATATGAGGTTATAGAACTTGATCCAGCTGATTATTCTGATTTTTATTCCTTAATCAGCAAACTTAGAACAGAGAAGATTTCCATTGTATTTATTGGTCTTCATGGTGGTACAGGTGAAAATGGTGAATTACAAGCGGCTCTTTCTCTTGCTGGTTTTAAATATACCGGTTCTGGGCCTAAAGCTTGCACTCTCACCATGGATAAATATGTTTCAAAGCTTATGGCTTTAGATGAAGGCATTCCCGCTCCTGAATATATTCTTATGAGGGAAGATTTACTAAATGATTATCAGGATCCAAATGATTTTTCCGCTATAGAAGCAAAACTTGGACTGCCTATAATAGTTAAACCAAATGACAGTGGTTCTTCCGTGGGAATAAGTATAGTAGAAAAATTATTTGAGTTGAAGGAAGCCGTAAAACTTGCTTTAACTTATTCTGATAGCGTCCTTTTAGAGCAATACATTCCCGGGAAAGAATTAACCGCAACAGTTCTTGATGGGAAAGCCTTACCCTTAATAGAAATTAGACCTTTAAATGGCTGGTATGACTTTAATAATAAATACAGTAAAGGTCATTCTGAATATCTTTGTCCAGCACCAGTAGAAGAATCAGTTTCTCAGCTTATTCAACTTTATGCCGAAAGATTATGGAAGGTTTTTGGGTTAAAAGGATATGCCAGAATTGATTTTCGCTATGATGGAAATAAACCTTATTTTCTGGAAGTTAATACTCTTCCAGGAATGACAGATTTAAGCCTTACTCCTATGGCAGCAAAAGCAGTTGGAATAAACTTTCCAGAATTAGTAGATAAAATCGTTTCTTTAGCTAAAAAATAGAGGAAAATGGTTTTCCTGCCCTTCCTTCTTATTAACACTAATAATTAAGTTTTTTACTCCTCTTCAAATTGTATTCCTGCCTCTTTTAGAGCGTTAATCAAATTATTTCTAATCGTGGTTAATTTCTTCAATTTTTCAGCCCAATCAGCATAATGATAGCGTTCACCTACCTCTATTATTTTATGACCCTTTAAATGAATCTCAAAAGCTATCTTACTATATTCAATAGAGTCCTTTTCTAAACCCAAATCACGAATCCTGGAGACCTTACGGACTTGCTCCAGTTCTAAAATTTTTCCATCAGGTAAAATGAATTCCATAAATACCTCATATTTTTTCATTACAATTTTCTTTAGAAACATTGTCAATAATTTTATGGTGAATTTTTAGAAGGATTTCCAAATAGATTAAAAATATTTAGGTTATAGTTATTTTTCAGTGCTTTAGAACTAATAAAATAAAATACATATTACCACATATTATAAGGCAAGATATAAAACTCTTATTTTCTTATCTCTGTTAAATGGATAATTTTTTTTAACTCACTGAAATTTCAAATGTAGTAGGAATTAAATAGGATTTTATGATTGACAAAAATGGAGGAAATAAAATAAGGAAAAAAATTAGGATTTTTTAAATAGAAAAGGAAAAAAGAATGGTCTTATATACTGTATCTTTGGTCATTCATATCATAATCTGTGTTGCACTGGTATTTGTGATTTTAGCTCAAACATCCAAAGGTGGTCTGGATGCCAATTTAGGTGGAGCAGCAATGAATGTATTTGGAGGTAGTGGAGCTTCTAAATTTTTAAGGAAATGGACTCAGATTTTAGGTGTCTTATTTGTCATTTCATCACTTTTTCTGGCTTTTCAAGTGACAAAGACAAATCAGGCAAAAGCTCCTAAGATATTAGAAGAACAATTTGGTGAAACCTCCAAAGCCCCAGCTGGTACAGAATCAAAGACAAATAAGTCAGTGACCACAATACCAGGTAATAATGAACAGACTGAGACCAAAGCAAGTGATGGTTCTTCTTCAACTCAGAAAACAACAGAAGATTTAAAGAAATAAATTTATGCAGAAGTGGTGGAACTTGGCAGACACGCAAGACTAAGGATCTTGTGCCTGTAATGGGTGTGCGGGTTCGAGTCCCGCCTTCTGCACCATACTTAAAGCTCTCCAGATTTGGGGAGCTTTTTTTTCTAACTCAAAAGAAAATCTCAATCCTTATTAGTTATCTAAGTAGAGATTACCCATAGGTTACTAAGAGAGGGCAAATTGTATCTAATCTATAGATAATTCAATAATAGCTCGTTTGAGTCCGATATGTTTTAGCTTTTTTATTGACTGAATAGTGAATTTCAAAAATTGTAATATAAAATTAAAACTAAACCATGGAGGTTTGCCATGTTTGGCAAAATGAAAACAGATTTACAAAATATGCTGGAGGAACTAAAAGAAAAGGGTCTCTATAAGAATGAACGGATATTAACCACACCTCAGGGTGCTTCCATTCGGGTCAGCACCGGTCAAACTGTCTTGAATTTCTGTGCCAATAACTATCTTGGATTAGCCAATAATCCTGAGGTTATCAAGGCAGCTCAAGATATTATGAATGATTGGGGTTATGGTTTGGCATCTGTTCGGTTTATTTGTGGAACTCAGCAAATTCATAAGGATTTAGAGCACAAGATATCTGAATTTTTAGGCACTGAAGACACTATTTTATACGCAGCTTGTTTTGATGCCAATGGTGGTCTTTTTGAACCGATTCTGGATGAAGAATGTGCTATTATTTCGGATGAACTTAATCACGCATCTATTATAGATGGTGTCCGTCTTTGCAAAGCTCAACGATTTCGTTATAAACATTCCAATATGGAAGAACTTGAGAACATTCTGAAACAAACTCAGAATTTGAAATATCGTTTAATTTGCTCTGATGGCGTGTTTTCTATGGATGGTGATATGATAAAGTTGCCGGAAATTTGTGATTTGGCAGATAAATATGATGCCTTAGTAATGGTTGATGATTCGCATGCCACAGGTTATATTGGACCCAACGGTCGTGGAACTCCTGAATATTTTGGAGTTCAGGATCGGGTAGATATTTTAACCAGTACTCTGGGTAAAGCTATGGGTGGTGGTAATGGTGGATTCACAACTGGCCGTAAAGAAATAATAGAAACTCTTCGGCAGAAAAGTCGTCCCTACTTATTCTCCAACTCTCTTGCTCCAGCTATAATTGGTGCCAGCCTGAAAGTTATAGATATGTTATCCGGTTCTTCTCAACTGAGAGATAGACTTTGGGATAATGCCAAGTATTTTCGTGAAGAGATGACCAAAGCAGGTTTTGATATTGTAGAAGGTAATACGGCAATTGTCCCGGTGATGCTTTATGATGAGCCCTTAGCAATGAAGATGGCAGATATGTTACTGGATGAAGGAATCTATGTTATAGGTTTTGTTTATCCAGTAGTTCCCAAAGGCAAAGCTCGCATCCGGGTTCAACTTTCTGCTGCTCACAATAGAGAAGATTTAGATAAAGCTATAACAGCTTTCAAAAAAGTTGGGAAAGAATTAAATCTTATTTAAGGAGTAACTTTGCCAGCAGGCAATCTCTATCTTGTTCCAGTTCCGATTGGGAATTTGAGAGATATAACCCTGAGAGCACTGGAAATCCTGCGAAAGGTTGAGATTATTGCTGCAGAAGACACGCGCAATACGCGTTCACTTCTCTCGCATTATCAGATAAAATCAGGTAGACTTATTAGTCTGCATAAATATAACGAAAAGAAGCGTATACCGGAGATTCTTGAACTTTTGGAACAGGGCAAGGATATTGCCGTTGTCTCAGATGCAGGAAGTCCAGGAATCTCCGATCCTGCTTCTTTACTGGTTCAAGAAGCTATTGACCATCAAATAAATATTATCCCACTACCTGGCGCTACTGCTATCATTCCTGCTTTAACCGCATCTGGATTTAATACTGAAAGTTTTCTCTTTTTAGGATTTTTACCTCTAACTAACAAACATAGAAAAGAAAAACTGACTCTCATTAAAAACTCTATACACACTGTTATTTTGTATGAAGCACCTCACAGGATAAAAAGAACTTTAACTGAACTCTCTGAATATATTGACAATAGAAGAATCTGCCTTGCACGAGAAATTACTAAAATATATGAAGAGTTTATTAGAGGCAATATTCAGGATATTATCACGAATTTTAATATAAAAGAAAAGGGTGAATTCGTAATTGTTATTGAAGGTAATAAGCGTTCTGAACAAATAGATAGGACTGAAATAAATCAATATATAGAAGAACTTCTTGGACAAGGTTTAAGTTCAAAAACAATAGCTCAAATGGTAGCGAATAGATTCAGGATAAGTGCAAATAGCGCATATAGTATGGTGCTAAAATTAAAAGGAGGAAAGCTATGAACCTCGCTTTAATTTTTGATTTTGATGGAACAGTTGCCAATTCTATTGAAGCCATTTTTCAGTTAATAAATAAGCTTGCTCCCAGTTATGGTTTTGAGCCACTTTCTCAGGAAACTTTCAATACTTTAAGGGACCTATCTATACCCAAAGCCTGCCGAAAATTGCATTTTCCTCTTTCCAAACTACCTCAGGCTATAACGACTGTCTTAAATGAATACAGACAAATTATGCCGCAGCTACTGCCCTGTCCCGGAATGGATACTGTAATTAGAAAATTAAAAGAATGGGGAATTATATTAGGTTTGATTAGTTCTAATGATGCAGAACATATTAATGACTTTTTAAAGCGTAATAATCTTGATTGTTTTGATTGGATTGAAGGGACCAAAGGAATTCTCGGTAAACACAACAGCATACGCACTCAGGTTAAAAAACATAAATTAAATCAAAACCACACTTTTTATATTGGAGATGAAGTTAGAGATATTAAGGCAGCTCATCGTAGCAAAGTTAAGATTATTAGTGTAACTTGGGGACTTCACTCAGAAGAAAATCTACTTCGTCATCATCCAGATTATCTGGTGAGAAAGCCAGAAGAACTTTTAGACCTAGTCCAGAATGTACAGTCACATTTATCATAAGAAAATCGCAGGATAAACTTGACAGAAATAGATGATTCTATAATTTAATAAATTTGATTTCTAATTACTTACAATAAGGAAGGAGAGAACAATGAAACGCTTTCTTTCAATATTTTTAATAGTATGGGCTGGTATTTTTCTATATGCTGTACCAAGAAATTTGGTCGTAGTAGAAGTTGCTACAGGCACCTGGTGCCAATATTGCCCTGGTGCTGCGATGGGTTGCCATGACCTTTTGAATAACGGTCATCCTGTAGCTATAATTAAAAATCATAATGGCGATAGTTTTGCCAATGTCTATTCTAATGCAAGAAATAGTTTTTATGGTGTATCTGGTTTTCCTACTGCTTTCTTTGATGGGTTGAATCCAACCGTAGGTGGAAGTAATAGTAGCTCTATGTATTCAAACTATTTACCTAAGGTAAATGCACGGATGCAAGTTCCTTCACATTACACTATTTCTGCGGTGGGAACTCAATCTAATAATCAATTCCAGGTTACAGTTACAGTTACTAAACCTGAGGATGATACTAATACAAATATTAAATTGCATGCAGTCCTGACAGAATCAAATATCCCATTTGTATGGTTCAATCAAACTACAGTAGAGAATGTGAATCGTTTAATGATTCCCGACCAAAATGGCACACCAGTTAATTTAAATACCGGAGAATCTACAACTATCAATTTAACATTTACTCCTGATGCTTCTTGGAATATTGCTAATTGTGAAATGGTATTCTTCCTTCAGAATATGACCAGTAAGGAGATTTTACAGGGTGTTAAATATTCTCTTCCTGGCTTAGTTGGTGCTTATCCTGTATCGGTTGACCACATAGATTTTCCACAAACTTTTATTGGTGGAAGTTCCACGGTACCTATAACGATAACCAATTTTCTTGCTGAACCTGTAACTGGGACTATTTCTATAAATAATTTTGTCTTTAGCAGTAGTATCACCAATTTCACCATACCTGGAACTCAGTCCATAACGGTTGATGTGACTTTTACTCCTACTGCAGCAACAAGTTATACTGGAACCTTAACGATTACCAGTAATCTTTATAATCATCCAGTTATTAATATTCCCTTAACAGGGACAGGATTTTTAAACCATGCGCCAACCGCTACAAATGTGGTTATAACTGGTCCTCCCGTTATTTATCAACAGCTAACCGCATCATATACATTTTCGGATATAGATGGTGATGCAGAAGGTTCTTCAATTTATCAATGGTACAGAGTGATTGGTCAACCCCACCCTATTGAAGGAGCTAATCAACTTACTTATACTCCTACTGAAGAAGACCTGAATATACCTCTTGGCTTTAGAGTTGTGCCTGTAGATGAACACGGAATGAATGGTATCCCTGTAATGAGTGCTTTTACTATCCCTATCCAGGAGCTTCCACCTCCAAGAAATCTTCATGGTACCTATATTCCACCCAATACTGTGCAATTAACCTGGGAACCTCCACTTTATTTTGATGTGAAAGGACTGGTTGGCTATAGGTTATTTAGAGATGAACTACCCATTTCTACCATAACTAATCCCAGTATATTAAGTTTTTCGGATGTGGGAGTGCCTAATGGAACTCATCAATATTGGGTTTGCACTTTATTTAACAATCCTATGATGCTATCAGGACCATCCAATGTGGTTACTATCGTAGTAGGTACTGCTATTGATGATCCTGCAGTTCCTGCTGTTACTTCAGTTAGTGTATATCCTAATCCCAGTATGGGAAATGTCTCTTTCTCTATTCAAACCAAAAGTAATGTACCTGCCCTTATGAGTGTCTACAATGTAAAAGGACAATTAGTGAAACAATTTAATATAATAACTGATGCCATAGGAAATGCTATCCTTTTCTGGGATGGTACAGATAATCAAGGTAGGAAAGTTGATAGCGGAGTCTATTATTATCGTTTAGAAGCGGATAAAGATAGGATTAGTGGTAAATTGCTGATGATTAAATAAAGAATATTCCAAAAAATATAAGATAACCCCCCGGAATTAATAAGTTCTGGGGGGATTCTTTTTATCTCCAGAGAAACGAAATGTATTTTCAGGAATCTGGATAAAGCGAGAGAAGTTTTTTGGTTAAGTACTCTCTGGAATATTTTTCTATAACTTCCTTGGGTGGTGGAGGGTCATTTCTACGAGAATAGCAGATACGTAAGGCTTCTGCAATAGCTTGAGGATCTTCTATATAGGCATGAACACCAGTTTGAGTTTCATTAACTAAATCTGCTATAACTGAGTGTTGAGGTCCAACTGAAAGAATGGGTCTTCCGGCTCTTAATAGTTCAAAGATTTTGCCAGATAGAGTTTTTTTGGATTCCTCATTATTCTCTCTCATAACTAAATTAATATCAGCACCACAAAGATAATTTAATGCTTCTTTATGTGGTTTATAACCCTCATAAAAATATAAATCAAATCCGGTTTGTTTGATTTTCTCTAATAAAAGAGAGTAGGATAAGGAAATTTAACCGGGTTGACATCCTTAAAATCTTCCTCATCATAACCATTGGTAATAGTGCATGATTTTGATG
>ERZ795047.628-NODE-628-length-42907-cov-8.435312_pt1 | contig 42907 bp, 28 predicted proteins | sample MGYA00375131_ERZ795047 | MGnify/ENA primary metagenome ERZ795047 (study PRJEB30176, sample SAMN05720228) | activated sludge metagenome | isolation source: Anaerobic digester | place: Japan | collected 2015-05-20 ... | reverse complement strand
CCCGGACGAGCAGACGCTCGTCCCTCCCGGTGCTCCGAGAGTCCGGTCATAGGCTTGGAGGGCGAGCGTCCCCGTTCACAGCATATCGCGTATACGGTTGGCTTCGCGGATGTATGCGTCGAGACGCTCCCAGTCCCGCTCCTCCAAGCAACGCGTGAAGACGGTTAGGCGATCGGAGAAGGCCGCAATAGCGTCAAGGATCGCATCGCGGTTCTGCTCGAAGATCGGCACCCACATCTCGGGTGAACTTTTCGCGAGGCGCACAGTGGAAGCGAATCCGCCGCCCGCTAGACGCGGCACAGCGTAGCCGGCCTTCTCCTCGCTCTGAACAGCGAGCGAGAGCGCGTAAGCGGCCACATGCGAAAGGTGCGAAACGTATGCGGCGTGGCGGTCGTGCTGTTCGGCGGTCATGAACTCGAACTTGAGGCCGACCGCATGGAAAAGCTCAAGCGCGGTCTTGCAGGCGTCCGGTGCGCTCCACTCGAGATCGCACAACAACACGGTTTTGTTCCGGAAAAGTCCTTCCAGCGCGGCGTCGGGACCGGCGTGCTCCGTGCCCGCCATGGGGTGCGCCGCGACGTACCGTTCGCGATTCGGATGCTCGCGCACCGCGTCGGCAATACGTAGCTTGGTCGAACCGAGATCGATCACGGTCTGTCCGTCACGCGCGGTGTCGAGCAATCGCGGCAGAAGCGTTTCGATGGCGTTGACCGGTACCGCCAGCAACAGCACGTCGGCCTCGCTGGCGGCTTCGTCCAAGGCGACGACGCGGTCGACAAGACCGAGTTCGAGTGCGCGCGCCGCATGTGCCGGATCGGTGTCCACGCCGAGCAGCTCTTCGGCCAGATCTGACTTACGCAAGTCGCGGGCGAACGAACCGCCGATCAAGCCGAGTCCGATGAAAGCGAGTGTCATGTCGAAGCCTGAGGTTGGAGGTTGGTGGACGCGCCGCCGCACGTCCCGATGGGTTCCGTCAGACCGAACAGGCCAGCAGCGTTGTCCCAGAGAATCTGCCGCTGTTGGTGCTCCGTGAACGGCAACGCGAGGAAGGCGCGTAGCACGGCCCGCGGCGACTGCCACGGGGCGTCTGTACCAAACAGGATGCGCGACGTACCGTGCCGTTGCACCATGCGCACGATTTGCTCGTCAGGCATCCAGAAGAGCGTGTGTGACAGATCAAGGTAGATCGGGCGGCCAATGAGCTCCGCCTCCGCCTCGTCCCACATCTGGAAGCCACCTAAGTGCGCAGCCACAACCGTCAAGCGCGGGTACGCCGCCAGCAACGCCGCCAGCGTGCGGGGCGTCGTGTGAAAGGGTGACGAAAAGACACGCTCACCGCCGGCATGCAGGAAGACCAAGAGGCCGCGCTCGACGCAGCCGCTCCAGACCGGTTGCACGCGCGGATCATCCAAGGTGAAGGTCTGGTACTCGGGATGCAGCTTGACACCGCGGAAGCCAGCCGCCTGAATGGAATCGAGCGTGGCCGGGATGTCGGACGTGTCGGGGTGGATGGTCGCGAGGCTGCGCACCGGGCCGCAGTTGATCTTGGCGGCCCAGGCGTTGATCGACGCCACCTGATCGGGGCGGGTCGCGACGGGTAGATTGAGCGCGCCGCAGATGCCGGAGCGGGCGAGGTCTGCCGTCAGCCCGGCCACAGTGCCGTCGAATGCCGGCGGATTGCCAAAGCGTTGCGCGAGCGCGTCCACCGCCTTGGGGGCCAGTTCGTCTGGATACAGGTGGACGTGGCAGTCAAAAACCAACGGTTGTTTTTCTGGATGAGTCGTTTGCATTTGGAATGCGCGACATTGTATGCTTCCCCCACGAACCACGCAAGCGAACTCTGACCTGCTTCCGGTTGCCGGATTGGATTGAAAATCGTATAATGCGGGCCATGAAACAAGGATGGATAGTATGCGCGGTTCTCTTGGCCGCAAGCGTTGTGGCGCAGGCCCGAGGCATCAAAATCTGTTTCGAGGCGGAATCCGCTACGGCTGTGGAGGCCCCGATGGTCGTGGTCTCGAATGGCGTTGAGGGGGCTTCCGGTGCTTACCTTGAGATTCCCGAAGGTGCCGGCAACCCGCCTAAGGTCGAGGCCGGCAAGGCGGTGTTTACCGTTGACGTGCCGGAGGACGGCGCGTTCACGCTCTGGTGCCGTGTCTGGTGGGAGGATGAGTGCGGCAACTCCTTCACGGTCAAAATCGACGACCAACCCGCCTTTCTGTTCGGCGAGGACGCCACCTACAAGACCTGGCACTGGGTCAAATACCCGGTGGCGCGCACCACACCGCCGATCAAGCTCGCCAAAGGTTCGCACACGCTGACCTTCCACAACCGTGAGGACGGCGTGCGGCTTGATCAGGTGCTGCTCAGTGCGGACAAGCGCTTCGTGCCGGTCGAAATCGAGACCCCGGGAATTCGTCCATGAAGACTGGGCGCCTCCATGGCTGGTTGCAGGTGACCTTCCGCTGGGGAGCACTGCTGACCCTCTGCACGGCGCCCACCCAGTGGACCCTGATCACCAACCCGCGTTTGGGCCTGGCCGACTTGCTGCTGGCGGCGACGGCCGGCGTGTGGGGGCTCGACATCCTGCTGACGCGCGGCTGGCGTCGGCTTTGGGCGGCACGACCGCACTGGACGCATCTGCTTTTCACACTCTGCGCCGCTACGGCGGTCTGCACGGCGGTCGACCGTGGCGAGGCGCTCAAAGAGCTGGTACAGATTTTCGAATACTTTATCGTGGGAGCCATGGTCTTCGCCGCTTTCCTGCGCGAGCGTGATGACACCGCGTTGGTCGGCGCGCGCCTCGTCAGTCATCCGCCGCTCTTTCCGACGCTGGGCGTGGTCACGGCAGTGGTGCTGGCGCTGGCGCTGGTGCAATACTTTTCGCCGGCGGGGCACCGTTCGATTGCTTGCTTTGCTGAACCGAAAACACTGGACATCATCGTGAACGTTCTGGGTGGCCGGGAGAGCCCGCTGCTGGTCGGCGGGACCTTCGGCAACCGCAACGTGCTGGGCGGTTTCATGACGTTGGCGTTACCGCTGGCGGCCGCCGGTGCGCTGGGTGCCGTGCGCGGGATCGTCGCGCGTATCGGCTGCGCACTGCTGTTGCTGGCCGGGCTGACAGTGATCCTGTCAGGCGCCGCCTACTGGGCGGTGATCATCGCGGTGGTTGCACTGGCTGCGGTGCGCGGCGTGAAAGTCTTCATCCCCGTCGCGCTGGTGCTCGTCCTGTGGCAGGCGTGCGTCCTGCCGAACCTGCCGCGCGAGAATGATCTGTGCCACTTCGAGTCGGTCGCGCTCTACGACGATGCGGGACAGCCCACCCGACGTTATCCCGAGTGGCAAGCAGCCGCCAGCATGATTCTCACGCATCCTTGGTTGGGCATAGGCCCCGGCAACTATCAGCGGCAGGTGGGGCCCTTTTACGGACAGGTGCCGAACGCCACCGGACCGGCGGAGCCCGACATTCAGAATCTCTATCTCGTGCTGGGCGCGACCTGCGGCCTTCCGGCGTTGCTGGCCTTTGGAGCGCTGTTGACCACCGCCATCGGCTCCGCGCAAAAGGCCGGGCGGGCGGGCGTAGCCGCAGCGCTGGCGGCTTTTTCGCTAGCGTGCGTATGGCATCCTTTGTTAGTGCGCGGGCTCGGCCTGCCGCTTGTCTTTGTTCTCGCGCTAGCGCGCCACCCGCAACAGGAGAAGGCTCCCGATGGACCCATCCCCCTCTGAGGCCCCGAGAATTTTTGAACTGCCCGTACACAAGTTTCGTACGCGGTTGCTACGTCTGCTGATACGGCTGATTAAGCGTCCGATCGAGAGTATCAGCGGCCTGCGCGCCTGCGACCGTGTCTATGCGCGCGCCTGGAAGATGCCCAAGGACATCCCGTTCAGCGACCGCGCGATGCAGGCGGTCGGTGTGCGCGTCAACTTCTCCGCAGAAGAGCTGCAGAACATACCAAAGGAAGGCCCCGTGGTCGTGGTGTCCAACCACCCCTTCGGCGGCATCGAGGGCGTGATCCTGATTTCGCTGCTGCGCCGTGTGCGCCCTGACGTCAAGGCTATGGCCAACTTCCTGCTGGGCGCAATCCCGGATATGCGCGATGACTTTATCTTTGTCGATCCCTTCGCCTCGAAGAGTTCGACCAAAGCCAACCTGCGCCCGATCAAGGAGAGCCTGACCTGGCTGAAAGAGGGCCACCTGCTGATCGTCTTCCCGTCGGGCGAGGTCTCCAGCTTCGACCGCCGCACACTGCGGGTGCGCGACCCGGCTTGGAGCCCCAGCATTGCCGCGTTGGTGCGCAAAACCAACGCCACCGTGGTGCCTATGTACTTCCCGGGGCACAACGGTTTTCTGTTCAATCTGGTCGGCTTAGTCCATCCGCGCCTGCGCACCCTGTTGTTGCCGCGTTACATCGTTAACAAAAAAGGCCGCACACTCACCCTGCGTATCGGCACACCGCTCACGACCAAGGCATTGGAGCCGTTCTCCATGGATGATGTGCAGCTCATCAAGTACATGCGCTTCCGCTCCTACCTGCTGGCCGAGCGCGAAACCCACCGTACACGACGCTTCATCACGCTTAATCCGCCGATGATGCCGCCCGACCCGATCATCGCGCCGATACCCGCCGACGTACTGACCGCAGAAATCGAGCGCCTGCCCGAGGCCAACCGGCTGATCGCCTCCGGCGACCTTTCGGTCTACATCGCAGCCGCAGAGCAGATCCCCGCCTGCCTGCGCGAGATCGGGCGCCTACGCGAAGTCGCCTTCCGCGCCGTGGGCGAAGGCACCGGTAACGCGATCGACCTCGACGACTTCGACAACTATTACAACCACCTCTTCATTTGGAACGCCGCCCGCCAAGAGATCATCGGCTCCTACCGCCTCGGATTGACCGACGAGATTCTGACCGAACACGGTGTCAAAGGCCTTTATACCCGCACGCTCTTCAAGTTCGACGAACGGCTGATGGAGCGGATCCCGCCAGCCATCGAGATGGGACGCTCCTTCGTCCGCACCGAATACCAGAAGGCCTATACCTCGCTTTTCCTGCTGTGGAAAGGGATCTCCGCTTTCATCGGACGCAACCCGCATTACCGCGTGCTCTTCGGCCCGGTCAGCATCACCAACGAGTACCGCGAAGCCTCGCGTTGCATGATCCTCGCCTCGATGCGCCAAACCTGCATGGCGGACGATCTGGCGCATCTGGTCAAGCCGAAGTTCCCGCCCAAGCCGCCGCGGCGTTCGGAGTGGTGTCTCAAGGAGTACACCGAGTATCTCAACGACATTGACCAAGTAGCGGGATATGTCGCGGAGATTGAGCCCGACGGAAAGGACATCCCGGTATTGCTGCGTCAGTATCTGAAACTCAGCGGACGCCTGCTCGCCTTCAATGTCGATCCTGATTTCAGCTCGGTCGTGGACGGCCTGATCATGGTGGACCTGTCTCAGTCCAGCCCCAAAACCATACGCCGCTACATGGGCAACGAGGTCGCCGAGGCTTATTTCAAGGTTCACGGTATCACTGAGACACCGCAGACGGAGTAGTCGGTCATGGTTTCTGAAGCATTCCTGAATTCATGGGTGTTCTCTTGGTGCGTGGTGCCGCTGCTAATCTTCGTCGCGCGCATCATGGATGTCAGCATCGGTACCCTGCGCGTGATTTTCGTGGCCAAGGGATACCGCATCTATGCACCGATCCTGGGCTTCTTCGAGGTCATCATTTGGCTGCTGGCGATCCGGCAAATCTTGAACCACATCAATAACCCGATGTGCTATCTAGCGTACGGACTGGGGTTCGGCGTGGGCAACTACGTCGGCATCAGGCTGGACGAGCGACTCTCGCTGGGCACAGTGCTGGTGCGCATCGTGCCGAAGCTCGACACCACCAACCTGATCGCGCATCTACGCGAATCAGGCTTCGGCGTGTCGCTGGTCGATATCGAGGGCATGTCCGGCAAGTTGAAGATGATCCTCACCGTCACCAAACGCAAGGATTTGAAAGAGATGATGCAGATCATCCAGTTGCACAACCCGAACGCGTTTGTCACGGTCGAGGATGTTAAGACCGCCAAAGAAGGCTACTTCCGTCTGCCCCCCGAAAAGACCGGATCGCCGCTCTGGATATTCGGCGGCCCGCAAAATCAAAAGTGATTACTCACTTCAGATAGAGCAGAAGGCCGGACGGATAGAGCACGGCGTTCAGCAGGTTTTCGTCCTGCACCCAGCCGGGATTGACGCTGTGCCCAAAGGGAGCACCGCTGCCGCGCCACTGCGTGTCAAAGGACGCGCCACCGCTAATGGTGTCGTAGCTGATCAGCGGGACGGTCTGCTGGCCGCTGGTCCAGTTGGACACGCGGTCGACCACCACCTGTCCGCCGCCAAGCACGGTGAGGCCGCCCGACACAGTGATCTGGTCTGCGGCTGGTTGCGCGCCATCGTAGTCCACGTACAGCACGGCACCATCCGCCAAAACCAACCCCTGCTCGAAGACACGCGGGCCGGTCAACTGGAAGACGGTCGGGGGCACCTCGGCATTCGCCACGTAGCCGGAACCGGTGACGGTGACCGCATCAGTAGCCACGCCGTTCAGGATCAGATCGGCATCAGAGGCAAGATCAATCGTCGCGCCCGTATGCGGCGCAGCCGCGAAGCTCGTGCCGGGCGTGCCGCGTCCGAACCACTTCCACGCGAGATAGGCCTCGACCTCCGCGCATTCCGCATCGGTGAGCGCGCGCGTGTAGATCAGCACTTCAGCCAGCCGCTGGCCGCCGCAGTGGGTGCCGTCAGAGTACTTGCGGCCCGGCCGGTCGCATGCGAAAGCACCCGCGAAGACAGCATCTGTGGTCGTCAAGCTGACGATCTGATAGCCTGCGCCGTTCAGACCGGTGAGGGTACCGTTGACCGGCGCGCCGTCGATGCGGGTGACACCGCCGGTGACAGCGAGCCAACTGCCCCACAACACGGCCGGCGTGTTGCTGATGTAATTGGGGCCGCGCACGAAGTAGTTGAGGTCGCCGCTGCCGGACATCATGTGGCCGCCGCCCGCCTGACTGCCGATGACCCAGAAGACCGTGCGGATGCCGTTCACCTGCGCGTTCCAGAGCAGCCACTGCGTGCTGCCGTACTGACCGAAGTCCAGCACCGGCTTGCCGTTCAGCGCCCCCGGCAACAGGGTCGGCGGCGTGATGGCAATCCCATCGGGCATACGGTTCTCGACGAGAACCTGAGTGTTGGTGTAGCGCTGGTCTGGATTGGCGTACGCATAGGCGTAGGGATAACCGGCACCGCGCACGTCGGCCCACTGGAGCACCTCGTGGGTGCTGCCGGGTTTGAACGTCAGCGACTCAGCGCACGAGGCGTCGACCCGGAAGGCAAGCGCGTCGGTCACCGGCAACTCGTCGTGCAGTTCGTCGGCCGGCGACAGGGTGAGCGTGCCCGCCGTGACCTGATACGTGGCCGGCGTCGAACCGCCGGAGGTCAACGCAAGCTTGCCGCCGCCGGTCACGGAGACCGCATCTGCCCCTTGAATCTCGCCCAGCACAGCGAGCCGGCCAGTTTCCACATGCAGGCTGCCGCCCAGCGACTGCACACGTCCCACCACCGGCAACGTCGGCGCAGCGTAGCCAACCGAGGCACGCCCGAACCACTTGGCGTTCAGGTAAGCTTCCGTCTGCTGCCGCTCGGCGTCGGTCAGCACGCGGTCGTACAGCAGGATTTCACCGAAGCGCAGGCCGCCGAACCGACGGGGGCTGCCGCGGTCACCCGCGATATAGGTCTGCACGGTATAGGGCGCACGCGGTTTGACGATGAACGAGAACAGCCCGTAACCGCCGGAGAAACCGCGCCGCACACCGCACACGTTTTGACCATCGAGATACGTCCATCCTTGACGCACATCAAGGTCAGCCGATGCCGGATGCCAAATCGGCGTATACGGGTTGCCTGTCCCTAGATAGTTGGACCACTCTCGATAAAATGGATATGTAGTGGGCGTGCCGAGGAAACAGCCGCCTCCCTCCTGACTACCATGCACAGCGAAGGCCGAAAGAACCTTCGCGCGCGTACCGTCAAAGGTCAGAGCGGTACCACCGGCGACAGCGGGTCCGAGATCGATCACCGGACGCCCCAACTCGTCGGTGCGCAACACGGGATTCGCGCCCGTGAAGCCGATCGGCAGGTTGTTGGTGGAGAAGTCCCGGATGCCGGTGATGGTCGTTCCGTCGACCGTCACGCCGCCGGGACGCGACGCATCGAGCCAGAGCGAAGGGTTGGGCGCGGGCTGCGCGGGAGACTCCAAGTGGCTGACATCCAGCCGGTCGAGACGGGTCTCCAGAATGCCGGAGAAAGCAGCGCCGTCAAGCACACGCAACGTGGCCGCGCCTTCGCGACGCGCAGTGCCCGCACCCTCCAACGCAGCGAGCATAACGTTGCCGGTGCCGGTGCCGGTATCCAGCACCGCGCCATCCGCGAGCGCGACGCGCCGCAGGTCGCCGAACCATTTGGCCGCGAGCAACGCCTCCATATTCATGCGCTCCTTCTCGGTCAGCGCGTAGTTGAAGAGCACCACCTCGCCGAGGCGTTGCCCGCCGCATTGCACTGTGGACACCCGGTCACGGCTAAACTGGTTGGCGGCAGCGTTGGCGGTAGTGACAAGTTGCACCAACTGGTAACCGCCGTTCAACACGCCTCGTTGCCAATAGGAATCCAACTTGAGACCGTCAACAAAAATCCGTCCGTTTTTGACGCCCGCGGCGGCGTCGCCATTGAAAAGTCCGGGCTCCGTGCTGTCGCCCCATGTGGCAGCCCCACGGTGAAAGTCGACGCCACCGGTATGGCCGAGCAGAAAGCCGCCGCCGTTCTGGCTGCCGAGCAACCAGAAGGCCGTGCGGATATTGGCGATCTCCGCGTTCCACGAGAGGTAGCGTTCGGTGACATGGCTGGTTCGAGAGTAGGACGCCGGGGCAGAGCTAGCGTAACCGTAGTAGTTGAAGTCAATCACCGGACGACCGCCGAGCGCGTTGAGCAACAGGTTCGGCGGGTTATTGATCAGATTGTTGGTGGCGGCGGCCCAGCGGCCGTTGAAGCGGACGTCGGACCAGTTGGTGACGTAGCCGTATTGGTCGGTCATGACCGAGCCGTTGTCGGCGCTGGCATCCACATGGAAGACCGGATCCAGCGCATAGGCGCGATCGGTCCGCGCAAAGGCCAGACGGCCAGCCTGAATATCAAGCCCGCCGGTCAATAGCGCGCTGTTGCTGACTTTGAGATCACCGGCGCCCAGCTTGGTCAGGCGACCGGCGCCGCAGGCAACATCGACCGAGAGCGTGTCGCCTTCCGCGAGGGTGAGTTGCGCTGCGCCGAGCAGTTCCAGGCGGCGGATGTCGGCGATCCACTTGGCGGTGAGGTAACTCTCGATGGCGGCACGCTCGGCTTCCGTCACGACGTTGGTGCAGATGAGCACCTCGCCGAGACGCTGTCCGCCAGTGTAACTCGGTGAGACCGTGCGGTAGCGCGCGAACTGGTCGGCGCGTCCGCGTTGCAGGTCTGGATTGACCGACCCGTCGGTATCGTCGACAAAGGACAGTACCTGATACCCGCCGTTAAACGGTGTGCGCGTATCGAAGGCGAATGGCTCGCTGTCCACGTAACTGCGTCCGTAACGGGTGTAGAACTTCTCCTGATTCCAGAGCGGTGTGCGATAGGTTTTTTTCACATCAGGAGCACGGATGAAGTCGTTCACGATCGAGCAACCGAGCAGATAACCGCCGCCTTCGTGCGTGCCGATCGCCATGAAGAAGGTACGCACCGGGTAGACCTGCGCACTCCAGCGCAGGTAGCGGCCGCTCTCATACGGGCCGAACGCCACGATCGGCAAGCCGTTGGCCGAGGCCGGCAGAAGCTGCGGCGCCGAACCGTCGTTCTCGCTGTAGGCATGCATCCACTCATCATCGAGCACGCCCTTGCGCACGTCCCACCACTGCGTGACACGCCCGGCGGCGTTGGTCAGGAGCGTATCAGGGCGGGAAGCGTCGACCCAGAAAGCCGGCACCACCGAAGCCGGAATCGTCGCGGGGCTCACGCGGACCGGCAGCAACGTGCTGCCCTCGACGGTCAGCGTGCGCAGCGTGGTCGGAACCGGGAAGGAGAAATCACCGGTGCCGTTTTTGCGGAAGGCTCCGTGGCCGCTGAAAGCGGTCACGGTCAAGGATGCGGCGCCGGTATCAACGATGGCGTTTTGCAAATCGTCGAGCGTGACGAGGTCCAGCGTTGTCGGGCTGCCGGTCGCGACGAAGCGGCCGTTGCCGCTGACCGAGGCGACCGCCAACGGTGCCCCTCCATTGTTGAAGGTCACGGTGCCGCTGAGCGCAAGCGTGTCGATCGAGAACGCGCCGGCCGGAACGTTCAAGGTTCCGGCGCCACTGACCTGCTCCACGCGATTGAAAAGACCGAGCGTGACCACCTGCGAGCCGGAGAGGTTGATGACCGGCGCATAGTAGGGACGGTTCAGGGTCAGGGTGCCGGGGCCAGTAATATCGGTCAAGATCCAAGGTTCGGTGCCCGCGTCATTGACAGTGAGGTCGCCAGACATAGAAAGGCTGGTGACGGTCAGCGCATTGGTGACGGTCAGCGTGCCGCGCCCATAGAGCCGGCCAACCGTCAAGTTCGCGCCGGGAACGGTGAGCTGCGCATTGCCGACCAAGGTTATCCCGTTCCAGACCTTGTCGCCGGCCGGGCCGAGGATCTCAACCGGGCCGCAGTTGTTGAGATAGAGCGTGCCGTCAAAGTTCGACACATCACCGATCGTGGCGGATGCCACGGTATCGTCAAACCGCACGACGCCACTTCCGGTCAGGGCGGCAATCTCAACCGTATCCGTGGTCTTGAAAACCACAGTGCCGATGTTGCTGTCGAGCGCGCCGACGGCCACCGGCTTCGTCCCGGCCTGCACGGTCAGTGTCGCGTTGGTCATCTGGATATCCTCGACCGTCAACGCCCCGCATCCGGAAGCGTCGAAAGTGCCCGACCCGGAAAGCCAGCCGACCGCAAGGGCAGTGCCGTCATTGGTAACGGCGAGGGTACCGCCGACACGCACCTCACCGAGGCCGATGCCGTCGTCCAGAGTCAGCGCGCCCTCACCGTACACGGTACCGATCACCGGATCGCCAGCCAGCGGAGCGGCCAGTGTGAGCGCCTCGCGGTAGAGACCGACGTGCTCCAGCAGGATCGGCGCGCTGGAAGTCAGCGCGCCTGTACCGCGCAACATCCCGACCGCATACGCGCCTTCGCCCGCGAGGTCCAGCGTACCGGCGAGTTTGACGGTGTCAACATCGACCGGACCTTCCGCAAGCACCTGACCCGCACCGGTCAGCACATTCACGCACAGCGTACCGCTGTCGGCCCGTCCCACACTGCCGGTACCCGCAATCTCAAGGATACGCAGATCGGGGCCGCGGAACCATTTGTCGGTCAGGTAGCTCTCGACCGCCTCGCGTTCGGCAGGAGTCAGAATCTCCTCAAAGACTGCGACCTCGGCCAGGCTTTGTCCGCCGCTCTGCGCGTTGAAATACCGATCGTTGGCGAACCGCCCGACGGTCAAGCCCGTCGTGGCGGTGTTGGTAGCGATCAACGATATTAGATGGAATGCACCAGAAAGGCCGGTCGTACGTCCATTGCGGATCTGACGGTCAATCTGTGTCTCGCCACACCACAGGTCGTTGGGCAGGTATTCGCGAAAGAGTGAGGCCTCGGGGAACATGTAGCCGAGCGGCAGAGGCGTACCGTTGTTCCCTCGGTGCAGATGATAGGTGTCGGTCGCACCGAGCAGAAAGCCGCCACCGAACTGGCTGCCCAACACCCAGAAGACCGATTTCACACTGCCGGTGAATTCGCGCGACCAGTGCATGCCGCGAATCTGGCCGGTGGAGAATGGCATGATACCGAAGTCGACGACCGGCAGGCCGTTCAGCGCATTGGCGGTCCAGAGCGGCGCGGTGTCGGGCGGCACAGCAAAGGGATAGCCAGCGCCGCGCAGGTCACGCCACTCCGTGACGGCCCCTCGTCGTCCGCTGTGATGCTGGACGCGGCGGAGGCATCGACATGAAAAACAGCCCGCGCAAAAACTGTATCCGGGCGTGTGGCCGGCGTAGCACCGGAAACACCGGCATGCAACGCGCCCTCGCGCAGCCGCACGACACCGTTGAAAAGCCCCGGGTCTTGCAGGATCAGCAGACCGCTGCCGGCCTTGTCGACCACGCCGGTCCCGGTTTGCGCGACCACGGTGTTTGTTTCGCCCGCAGGCACCGTGATCGGCAGCGTATCGTTCATGAATGGACCTTGCGCGTACAGCAACGGCACGATGGAGACAAAAAGGCACGACAAAAGGCGGAGTGTTTTCATCTGCGTAAATCCTTTCTCGACTTCCACATAACTTGTATAATAGTGCCGTTTTTTAGGTGAATCAGCAAGTGGAAACCGCATCCCCGAAAAGTTAGAATTCAGGAGTTAGGATTTAGGAGTTGAAAGCGGACGTGTTACGGACGGAGGTGACCACGCACGCCTTGCGTGCTGTGCGGCTTGCCGGTGTCGTTGTAGGGCTACTGGGGGTCGCGGTTTGCCAAGCCGCAGGTGTGGTCGGCGGACAGGTTGAGATGCCGCTGGACGACGCTGTGTACGCGCGTCTGGGCAAGGCAATCCGTCACGAGGCCTTCTCCAGCAACCGAGTGTTTCGGATCGCGGACCTTGCCGCCGCGATGAACCGGCGCGAGCCGCTCGGCCTCGTGCCCGCGACACCGGCGCAGACACCGCTGGACGACGCCGCACTGCATGAACGCGCGGCACGGGCGACGTTTGCGCTCTACACGCTTTCTGAGGCGGACTACAAGTCCGGGAACACTGCACGCTTGGGCGCGGCCTTTCTGATCCATCCCGGCATAGCCGCGACTTGCTTCCACGCCTTCAAAGGTCTGGATGAACCGTTCGTAGCGGCGGGATTGACGGTCGAAGGGCGGCCGGTCACCGTCGTCAAAATTCTGGCGCTCTATCCGCTGGAAGACCTCGCGCTGCTGCAAGTGGAGGGCGCCGGTGATACCGTCCAGTGGCTGCCGTTGCGGCCGGATACGCCTGCAGGAACCCGTGTCCGTGCGATCGGCCATCCGCTGAATAAATACTTCTTCGCGGTCGAAGGGATGGTCGCCCGCTATGGCATCAAAAACGGTCCGGGGGGCGAGCGCTTGACGCGCTTGCATCTGATGATCCACTCGATCGGCGGATTCAGTGGCGGCGCGATCATCGACAATGCGGGCAACGCGGTGGGCATGCTCGACAGCATTGAAACGCTTAAAGCCGGCGCGGCGACCTACGACATACACTCAGCGATTCCGGCGGCGGCGATCCGGGCGCGTTTCTTCGAACCCTACGCCTGCGGGATGACACCTGAAGCGGTCGCGGATCTGTTGCGGCCAGTCGCCACACCGAGCGCGTCGGTCGATGTCCACACCATCAAAACCGAAGGTGCGAAAGGCGCCGCGATCAGCGAGATACGCAGCAATGCGCCTCATGCGTATACGGTACGGATTGAGGACAAGAGCGGCAAAGTACTCGCCCACGGTCGGCCCTCCGACGCGTTGCGGGCGGGACTGCCGGAATGGGCCAAATCGCTGTACGATGAAAACGTCAGGGCCGCTGGAGCCAAGGCCGACGCCATCGCACCGCCGGATGGCATGGAGCAACCCCGATGAAAAGGCCGTTTTTCTCGCGAGGTTGACGACTCGTCATCATCCTCGGCATGTAAGAATCAGGTCGAGGCGAAAAAGGCGTCGATCATGCGGCGCGCGATGCTGACACGCGAGGGAATCGGCGGCAGGTCGTCGCGACCGAACCAACCGGCCTCGGCAATCTCGACACCGTCGGGCGTGATCTCGCCGCTTTCATACTCCGCCGTGAAACCGAACATCAGGTTGTTGGGGAACGGCCAGGGTTGGCTCGATGCATACCGGATGTTTGTGACACGCAGGCCAACCTCCTCCGCGATCTCGCGCGCCACCGCCTGCTCAAGCGTTTCATGCGCCTCGACAAACCCGGCCACCAAGCTCCAGAACGGCAGCACGCCACCGGCTTTGTGGGCCAGCAGAATCCGGTCATCGCGCGCGATCAGTGTGATCACGACGGGATTGATGCGCGGGTAGGCAATGTGATTGCAGGCCGGGCAGATCATCGCGCGCTCAGTGGCGTGGCGTTGCAACGGCGCGCCGCAAGCACCGCAAAAGCGGTGGACACGACGCCAATGCATGAGTTGGCTGGCCAGTCCAACCTGAGCATAACGCTGCGGCGTCACGAGGTCGAACAGCGCGCGTAGGCCCATCCGTTCTGCGCCGGGAACAGGTGCCTCTGCGGATTCAGCGGCGAAGACTCTCTCTCCCGCCCCCGCCGTCGTCGGCGCGGAGAGCGGTTCCACAAGGTCAAAGGCAAGCGGGTCCGCATCAAACAGCCAAGATGGTCCTTCGGGGGTTTGTCTGACCCAGAGCTGATCTGCAGAAAACAGCAGTAGCCCTTTCACGAAACGGGCACCTCCACATGGGCGCGGATAGCCGCGCGCAATGCGGTGGCATCCGTCTTAGTGAGCCGCTCCAGCACACACTGCCAGCGGTAAGCGATGCTCCCTCTGCGATCAAGAGGCCGGTGCCTGAAGAGCGCTTCAAAGGCCCTCCGACGCTGGAGGTATTTCCACTGCACCTGCTCAAAACTTTCCTGGAACGCCTCAAGATAGCATACGGCAAACTCGTCAGCATTGGGCATCAGCGCGGCACGACGATTAATCGGTCCCGCATAGGCGGCGGCGTCACGATCAAGGCGCATGTCGTACTGCGCGAAGGAGCCCGAGTGTTCGGAGACGATCAAATGCGCAGGCAAGCCTTCGGCGTCCAGCACGATCACCTCGTCACCATCGTCAAACATCACCTGCAACTCAAGGTTGGCGCGTCCCACAATGGCGTTGACAGCGGCAGCAGCGCCCAGCAGGCGCGCCAACCGACGGTTAAACTCGGGATTCGCATAGTGATCCGGAGGTATCTTGTCGGTGGCACAACCGCCGACGTAGACGCGCTCAAAGTAGACCGACCAAAAACGCGCACCCCTGTAGGCCGCATTTTGACCGTTGTAGGTTTCGGCAATGCGCCCGACAGCAAGACGTGGCGGCAGGTTCATACCAAGCTGCTGGCAACCGAGACGACGGTCCAGAATATAATCCGTGTAGTCCATGGCCTCCATCACCGCACGCAGCAATTCCTTGCCATCATCGAGATGTTCTTTGACGCCCCATTTCTGGAAACGCAGAATGCGCAGCTCTGGTTCCTCCCTATCGGCTTCTTTGATCTGCACCATATAAACCGGCGCCCGGCGTGACGCCGGCGCACGTATCGAGAGAGAGCGGCCAATACGCCCGATATTGATGTATTCGATGGTGTTATATTCACGCAGATAATTAAAGATCATCGCTTTGGCACGCGGATCACAGAGCACCCTCAACTCAATGTCCTCAGGATGCGCGTCACTTTCATCACAGACTGGATCGAAAATCAACTCGCCCTTCATAATGCGGCAACCAGGCAACCACTTGACCTGACGGTAGAACTCAGGCGAAATATCCTGTATCAACTCGCCTGCATCGACGGCGTTGGGTTGCTGGGTCAGCGCAGAACACATGCGGTTGCGCCACTTGATGTTGGCGGTTGACTCGTCGCGCAACTCTGCGGGTAACGCCGCACGAAAAGTATCGAGCAGCTTTCGATAGGCCTCCCGCAGCGCGTCGATCGGCAGGGTTGCGGCGTCCAGAGTTTCAAAGGCCTGCCGGGTGAACGTACAGCCCGGCGGGAAGATATCGATCTCCGGATTCCAGAAACGGTTCTGCCGCGCGGTATACTCCACGATCTCTTCAAGCTGTTGCCGGAAGAGATCATCCGGCAATTCCTCAATGCTGGCGAATTGGGCGAGCGTGAGGAACCGGGTGCCGGTGGAGCGATTGTGGTAGTAGATCGGCTGCGTCTCAATGGCGGCGAGTGAAGAGGTAATCAGAAGACGCATCTCTTCTGCCGATACCGGCAGACGACTCATGCGCCAATTCTCGCCGCGCGCGCGCAAGGCGTCGCGCACCCGTGCGTCGTGCGTGTTGAGGAAGCGGATGCACCGTTTGGAAACCAGCTTCTGCAGCATCTCGTCGGCTTCGAAAGCAAGCTCCATCGCGCTGGGATCAGGACGGATCAGCACCATGCGTTCGTCAAAAAGCAGATCCACCGAACGCGCTATCTCCTCTTCGATTTCAAGATCGCTCAGCGGTTCCAGACCGGCTTGCTGCCGTTCTCGATTCTGTTCCTTGACCCAGGCGAGGCGTTGCGTCACGTGGACGCCCTTCAACGTGATCAGCCAGCCCGACTTCAAAAGGATCGTGCCGACCCTTGAGATGAGTTGCCCGTTCGCATCGCGGGCGAAAAGCGGTTCTCCGAGAATTTTCATAGGCGGCGGGCGGCTTCGAGTGTGTTGGCCAGTAACATGGTGATGGTCATCGGGCCCACCCCGCCGGGCACGGGGGTGAGCAGCGAGGCGACCTCGCTCACAGATGCGGCGTCGACATCGCCGACGAGACGGAAACCGTTTTTCTTGGAGGCATCGGGAATGCGGTTGACCCCCACGTCGATCACCACCGCACCGGGCTTAATCATGCTGCCCGTGACCGTGCCCGGTCGCCCGGCCGCGACCACCAGAATGTCCGCCTGCCGCGTGTGGGTTGCGAGATCACGTGTGCCGGTGTGGCAAACCGTGACAGTGGCATTGCCGCCCTCGGCCTTGCGCATCAGCAGATGCGCCACCGGCTTGCCGACAATGTTGCTGCGTCCGATCACGACCGCATGCTGTCCAGCGGTCTGCACCCCGGTTTTGAGTAGCATCTGGATGATACCGTGCGGTGTGCAGGGTAGGAAGCAGGTCTCACCGATCATCATGCGGCCGACATTCACCGGGGTGAAGCCGTCCACATCTTTTTCGGGGGCGATCGCGTTGATAACCGCGGCTTCGTCGATATGGCGCGGCAACGGGAGCTGCACCAAAATACCGTGGACACGCGGGTCGTCGTTCATGCGGCACACCAGGGCCAGCGCCTCCTCCTGCGTAGTCTCGGCCGGCACGCGCACATCCAGCGAAAACATGCCTGCCTCTTCACAGGCGCGTTCTTTGGCGGTAACATACGAGGTGGAGGCCGGATCGGTACCGATCAAGATCACGCCCAACCCCGGCGTCACACCACGATCGGCTTTAAGATCGGCGACCTGTCGCGCGATTTCCGCACGCATCTCGGCGGCGAGTTTTTTTCCATCAAGCAGCGTTGCACTCATAGCACATCGTATTCTTTAAGGGCTCTTGCAAAGCCCCTCGTGACATGGGCGTCCCGCCCATGAAACACGGGCAAGATGCCCGTGCCACATCTGCAAGCAAGAAGTTTTGCAAGGCCTCTTTAATTAAGTTCAAACTGAAAAAGTCTCATCGCGGCATCCGACTCACGGCGCATGACCGAACGACAAGTACGCTCCAAGTGTAGCAAAGATTCGTATGCGTCGCATCTCAAAGTTTCAGATTGTCGGCGAGGCCTTTTTTTGTTAAAAAAGACGCGTTGATAAAGTGACAAATCGGAGGTGTTTCATGAATGCTATCAAACGTCGCTCTTTTTTGAAAACGTCTGCCTCTGCCGCCGCCGTCAGTGCGCTGCCGAGCATTCCGACCAATGCGCAAGAGGCCACTGCGCCGGCCGCCACGGTGATTGTCGTGCACGGCACGGACATCCCCAAAATGCTGGCTGCGGGTATCGCCAAACTGGGCGGATGGGATGCCTTCATCAAGCCCGGCATGAAGGTCGTCATCAAACCTAACGTCGCTTGGAACTCTAAGCCCGAGCAGGGCGGTAACACCCATCCCGACTTGGTCAAGGCTTGCGTGCTGGCAGCCGAGGCTCAGGGTGCCACCAAGATCTCCCTGCCGGAAAACCCGTGCCATCCGGAAAAAGCAACCTTCCAAGCGAGTGGCATCGCCGACGCGCTGAAGGGTACCCAAGCACGGCTCTACCGTCCCGCCAAGGGGGATTACCAAGCCATTGAGATTCCGAAAGGCAAGGTCGCCAAAACGGCCAACGTGCCCAAGGACATTCTGGAGTGCGACTGCCTGATCAATATGCCGGTGGCCAAACACCATAGCGGCGCGACGCTCACGCTCTCCATGAAAAACTGGATGGGCTCGATCGCCAATGAGGATCGCCGCGCTTGGCATCGCGACGGCCTGCACCAGTGCATCGCCGACTTCAGCACCTTCATCCGCCCGAAACTGGTGGTCATTGACGCCACGCGTATCATGCTCACCAAAGGACCGCAAGGCCCCGGCGACCTGGAGCACCCGAACGAGGTGATCCTGAGCACCGACCCGGTGGCGGCCGATGCTTATGCCGCGACGCTTTTCAAAAAAGCGCCGTTCGATATCGGCCATATTCAGATCGGCCACGAAATGAGCATCGGCTGCGGCGATCTCACAAAAATCAAGGTCGAGCGTATCGAAGTGTAACCCCATGATGACCCGCCGCAACCTGCTCCGCCTCATTCTGTTCGTCGCGTTCGCCCTGCTCGCGCTGGGCGTGTTGCCCGAGGCATGGCGACGCTGGAGCGTGCTGTTGCCCAGCCTGAGCCCACTGCTCAGTCTGGGCGGTGCTCTCGCCGCCCGCAGCGCCGGTCTGCTTGCCTTGCTCGGCTTGCCTCTGCTGGTGTTGCCGCTTTTCAAAGGACGCTTTTTCTGCTGGCGACTCTGCCCCATGGGCTTCGCCGCTGAAATGGTCAGCCGCCTCAACCGCCGCAACACCGGCCTGATCCGCCGCCTTCCGTTTATCGGCAAGGGCCTGGCGCTCCTGATCATCGGTAGCGCGGCCATCGGCTGGCCGTTGTTGATCTGGACCGACCCGCTCTGTATCTTCAACGGCTTTTTCGCGGCCTGGCGGAAACCGTTTACTTGGCTCTCAGCCGTCACCGCCAGCGGCTTTGTCCTAATCCTGCTGGTCAGTCTGATCGCCCCGAACATCTGGTGCCACCGCCTCTGTCCGCTGGGTGGTCTGCAAGAGTGGATCACGCAACTCGGCAACCGCCTGCGTGCGGCACGCAAACCGATCACGCAAGAAACCGCGACTGCCCTCTCGCGCGCACGCGCAGGGCGGCGCGTCTTCCTTGGTTTCGCGTTGGGCGGCCTCACAGGCGTGCTCTACCGCCACTTCGGCATGCAGGCCGCAGCAGCCGTTGCATCACGCGAAGCCGCCGCCAGCCAGCGCGGCCAAGGCCGAGGACTTGGTCGGGGTCGCCGACGGCGGGAGCAAGCATCCGGCGAACAGGGCACCTGCGGCCACGATCATGACCACGGCCACGACCATGCATGCAAGTGTGGCCCCGAGCACCATATCGCCATCCGTCCTCCGGGCGCGACCGCCACCGGCTTCAACGCACGCTGCGCGCGCTGTGGTAACTGCATGACGGCATGTCCCTACGGCCTGATCCTGCCCGACCTCGGCAGCGCCGGCATCGATGGACTCTTCACACCGGTTCTCGCCTTCCGCAGCCGCAATAACCAACAGGAGCAGTTCTGCTTCCAAGAATGCACCGCCTGCACGCAGGTCTGCCCCACCGGTGCCTTGCGCCCGCTGACTGTCGAGCAGAAACAGCAGACCGCCATTGGTCTCGCCCGTGTCTTCAGGGGCCGCTGCATCGCCTGGGAAAAACAGGAGTACTGCGTGGTCTGCCAAGAGTACTGCCCCTACCACGCGATTATCGAAGTCGAACGCAACGGCGTCATGTGCCCGATCGTCGATGCCGACAAATGCCGCGGCTGTGGTGCCTGCGAGAGCCAGTGCCCCGCGTTGCCGATCGCCATCGTGGTGAACGGCCGTTCCCGCCAGCCGATCCTCGCTCACCCCTCACCGCAGTTGTAAGCCATACGCAACCATGAACGTTCTGTTGCACACCTGTTGCGCACCCTGCGCCAGTCACTGCGTGCTCGCCCTGCACGAACGGGGCCACGCCGTGACGCTTTTTTACTCCAACGCCAACATCGCGCCGCATGACGAGTTCCTCAAGCGTCTCGATGCCGTGCACCTGCTGGCGGAACGTCTGCGTGTGCCTTTACTCATCGACGAGCCCGACCACGACGCCTGGCTCCGCGAAGTGGCGCACGGATTGGAGCAAGAGCCGGAGCGCGGGGCGCGTTGCGCGCGCTGCTTCCGCTACAGCCTCAGCCGCACGCACGAAGCCATGGTGGCCCAAGGGCTGGACGCCTTCACCACTACGCTCACCGTCAGTCCGCATAAACACACGCCGACGATCTTTCAGGTCGGCCGCGACTTGGACGCCGCGCGCTTCCTGCCCATTAATTTCAAAAGGAAGGACGGCTTCAAGCACAGCATCGAGTTCGCCAAACTCCTTGAGCTTTATCGCCAAAACTACTGCGGCTGCGAATTCAGCTACCGCAGCAATATCACTGTGCCGAAGTTGTAGGCCAGCCGCGCCTTCTTCCCTGCAGCGTCATAAGTCACGATCCAACGCGCGGGCAACGTTTCCGTAGACCCAAACGGCCCTGTGAACGTGCCGGTACAACTGGCGATCGTGTACTTCTTGAAACGCGAGAGCTGTTCCGGATTTTCGACATGCAACGTGAACGTCGATAGATCCAGATCACCCGCCACATGCAGCGCGTCCGACTCGCCTTCGGGCGAAACGCTCACCGACAGCGTGCAACCGGCGATCGACGCCGCATTCTCGGCCAGCGTAAGCGTACCGAAACCGCCCGCATCGCCGGGCGCGAGCGTGTCGGTCACCGTCAGCGCCGCCAGATTCGTGACCGTGCCGCCGCCGCCCAGTCCCGCCAGCGTCTGCGTCTTGCCGTTGACATTGAAGACGCCGTTAGATCCCGCCATGACCGTGTTCGCCGTGGGCAGGACATCGTCCCGCCCCCACCTGAGCATGCCGCCCTCGACCACAGTCACGCCATTGTAGGTGTTGGTGTTGAGCAGGGTCAGCATCCCATCGCCCCGCTTGATAAACCCGCCATCCTCCGGTGCCCCGGTGTACAACGGTTGCTTGATTGAGATATTCTTGCCCGCCGTATCGAAAATCGCGCCGCCCTCGCGCACATGCACGAAGATGTTGGTCAACCACTTGTCGTTTTTATTGCCGACGAGTTTTTCCGTTGTCCCCAGGAAATTGTCCGTGTTGACTCTAGCCTCAACCGTACCGCCGTTCAGGAACAACATCCCCTTTTGGTTGGGGAAATTGATATCGATGTAGAAGTTGTTGAGCCGCATCACGCCGCCGGTGTTGACGCTCACCACCGTGTTGGACGGATTGCCCGTGTTTTGGGAAATGCGTACCCCGTTGGCGATAAGCGTCCCGCTGCCGCTCACCGTGGTGAATCCGTATGTCGAAGCGATGCCGTTCAGGATTTCGTCGCAGCTCGTGGTATCCACTACACCGTTCGTAACGAGAAGGTGCCCGCCATCCACATTGACGTATAGTTTGGAGGTCGTCTTCAGCAGACCGCCTGCCACCAGCAACGTTCCGCCGGAGACCCGCAGCCCCGGACCATTCTGGACGCCGCAAAAACGCGTCACCAGATTGGTGCCGCTGGCGACAACCAACGTTCCCGCCGCCGTGTGAAGCGTGCCGAAGCTGTTCACCGCCGTCGGTCCGGGATCCAGAATCACCGTGCCACTCCCGGTCTTATAGAGTGTGGCGTTCGTATCAGCGCACACGATGGTGCCGCAAATCGTCTGCGTGTTTGTCTGCGGATCGAACGTCGCCGTCACGGCATTAGTCACCCAGATCGTCCGGTTGGCGGCGAGTGTATGCGACTCGCTGGACTGGAGCGTCGCGTCCGTCAGGAAAACAAGGTTCGTGGCTGGCGACGACGGAACGGCGCCCAGATTGTGATCCGCGACAACATTCAACCGCCCGCCTTTTAAAACAGTAGCGCCGTTAAAGGTGTTGGTCCCCCGCAGATACAGCGTGCCGCTTCCTTGCTTCGTCAGTCCGCCGTCATCCGGTGAACCCCGCAATTTGGCGATCACCGTGATGTTGCAGTTCGGGGTGTCGAACACCGCACCGCCCGACAGCACATTGACAAAAATGTTCGTCCAGTTCGGATGGTAGGTGCCCAGCATGTCCCGCGTTTTGGTCGTGTCCCGCGCCCGAATCGTGCCGCCGTTGAGGTTCATGGTGGCTTTTCGGTCCGCCGAATGGTTTGTCTCAAACCAAAACTCGTTGAGCCGGATCGTGCCGCCCGTGTTGATGTTGACGCCCGAGAAGCTCGCCCCCTCCTGATTCTTGACAATGCGCATCCGGTCTAGGATCAGCATGCCGTTGCCCCCCACCGTCGTGAATCCCGGCGAATTAAAGGCATTCAAAAGCTCCTGATTACTGGAGAGGTCGCAGACCCCGTTGGTCACCAAAAGCGTGCCGTATTCGCTGACCCGGGCGAAGGGGCCCGCCGTGGTTTTCAAAAGGCCACCGCCCACGACCAGCGTGCCGCCGCTCACCCAAAAAGCCGGACCGTGCTCCGGGTCGCTGCCTGCCTCTGTCACAAGGTTCGTACCGCCCGCGACCTCCAGCGTGCCGCCCGCAGTCTTGAACGAGTAGAAGACATTCGAGACCGCGCCCTGCGGGTTCAGAACGACCTTTCCACCACCGGTCTTGGCCCAGACCCCGACATTCGTGACCGGCGCGGTCAGCGTGGCGATCATGCCCGCATCGACCGAAGCGCCACCGTGCATCAGCAACGGACCGCCGCCGATCGCATACCCATCCGCCGTGAAAGCGAGATTGTTGAGCGTCACCGGATCGGCCGTAACCGCCCTCGGCCCTTCAGCACCGAAGGTCGCGTTGTTAGCGGCATCATTGGTCTACACCGTACCCGCGCCGGACCAGTTCGCATCCGTCGTATTCCACGACGCACTGGTTGTGCCGGTCCAAGTATAATCGGCCGCACTCACCGACCACGCCGCCACGGACAGCGCAACAACCAAACCCTTCAAAATCTCGGTGTACGTACGCATCTGACTTTCTCCATTTCATTTATTATCAATTCGACCAACACCCAAAACAAACACTGGTGCAAAGTATACGTATTCCGCGTGTGCCTGACAAGACGCGACTGTAACAGACGGTAATCGGTTAGTGACAGTCGTCAGAGGCGCCAATCCCAAATCTAAAATCACAAATCAAGTGTTTTGTCCAGCGGGCTCGACAACCCGCGGTCTGAGTGTTACATTCAAAGCCATCTGTAGCCGGGGAATGGTTGCCCCGGTTTCCTATCCATTTTCAACGAGGCACCTATGGCATTCGGCAGCGGCAGTGTGAGTTTCCGGCTCTTTTATCTTCAACAACAATACGACTCCAGTTTGGTCGACGCTTTTGCACGGCATGTTGCGCCGCCGATTGACTCGCTCAGCCGCGACCCCATCCACGGCTGGGTGACCGGGCGACATCTTTTCGACCGCGCGATTGCGGATGAAACTTGTGTGATCGGCCCCTACCTGCACGCGCAATGGCTACGCGCCGAGAAGAAGGTGCCACCCGCCCTGCTGCGCGCGTATGTGCAGATGGAAGAGGATCTCGAATGTCGCGCGCGAGAAGTCGAATTCTTGCCGCGCGCGGTACGCGCCGAAGTCAAGCAGCGCGTCACCGACTCACTCTTGCCCAAGATGCCGCCGACCTTGACCAGCATCCCCGTGGTGGTCGACTTCCGCAACGACCTGCTCGTGGCCAGCGCGATGTCCGACAAGCAAATCGACACCCTCGCGCCCGCCTTCAAGGAAACCGCCGGCACGCTGCCGATCCTGCTCACGCCCGAGACCGCCGCCATGCGCCGCAAGCAGATCAATGCCAACGATCTCGATCCGGTCAGCTTTTCACCCGACACCACCCTCGATCCCCCCAACGAGCCCACGCTGGGCATGGACTTCTTCACTTGGCTCTGGTTCACTTGGGAGAAGGAAGGCGGCGTCTGTCATCTACCTGACGGCCGCGAGTTCGGCGTGATGCTCGAAGGCCCGCTCACCTTCTTTCGCGAAGGCCAGGGCGCACACGAAGCGGTCCTGCGCAAAGGCTCGCCGCTCAACAGCCGCGAGGCCGGCACGGCCCTGCTCTGCGGCAAGAAACTCAAGCGCGCGAAGGTCGTGATCGCCCACAGCGACGACGTCTTTAGTGCGACCATCGACGCCGACTTTGCCTTCCGCTCGCTCAAACTGCCCAAGGGCGAACAGACTGATGCGGACGGCCGCTTTGAAGAGCGCATGCTCATGATCGAGACCTTCTGGTCGGCGTGGCTCGCGCTCTTCGACCGCTTCTTGGAACTGCGCACCGACGCGCAGGCGTGGCCGAAAACCCTCAACGCCATGCGCCAATGGATCGCCCGTTTCGGCGAACCTTGATCCGGCGACCGACATGCAGAATGACCCCGTCACGCCCCAAGGCCGCCAGCACGTCACGATCGGCGAACAAGTTCTGACAATCGAAACGCCGCCTGACCTTGATGCGCTGCTCGACCGCGCCGCCGCAGTGGATCCGCAGGCTGTCGATGCAATCCCCTACTATGCGATCCTCTGGCCGGCCGCGCACGGTCTGGCGTGCGACCTCTGGGAACAGCGCGAACGGCTACCGCGCCTGCACGTCATTGAACTGGGCTGCGGTCTTGGACTGCCGTCGATCCTCGCGGCGCGGCTCGGCGCGACCGTCACGGCTACCGACTTCCACCCCGATACCGGCGACTGGCTGCAGCACAACGCCGCGCTGAATCATGTGCGGATCGAGTACCAAGTCCTTGACTGGAACGATTGCCTAGACCGCTCGCATCCGCTGTGCGAACAACCGGTGCCGCTGGTCATCGGCAGCGACTTGCTCTACGAGCGACGCCACATCCCGGCGTTGGTCGGTGCCATCGATGCGCTCTGCGCCCCCGGCGGCCAGGCGGTCATCGCCGATCCAGGACGCGACCACCTACCGCTCTTTGCGGCAGCCATGCAGGCGACCGGCTGGCACGCCACCCTGCACCCAGCAGACGATATTTACGTCTGCCGTTTTGAACGTTGAACGCAGAACGTCCGATGCCGAAGAAACCTGAAAAACCCATCAGAAAAAGCGTGATGCCTGGCGGACATCGTCAGCGATTTGGCGCGCGAGTGTCTCAGGCGACGTAAAGGCGCGTTCATCACGCAACCGGGCGAGGAAGGCGACCTCGATGGTTTGTCCGTAAAGATCACCATCGAAATCCAGCAGATGTGTTTCCAGCAACGCGCGGTCGGGGATTGCGTCCGTGAAAGTCGGGCGCATGCCCAAATTGGCAACACCGTTGAACGTCTTCCCCTGCGCCTTCACGCGCACGGCATAGACACCGTTGGGCGGCAACACTTCGGCACTGGGTTGCAGATTAGCGGTGGCGATACTCAGCGTGTGCCCTACGCCGCGGCCGCGGATCACGGTATCGCGCACGGAGTAGGGTCTGCCGAGCATGGCTGTCGCGTCGTCGAGACGCCCCTCGCGCACGGCAAACCGAATGCGCGTACTGGAAATCTCCATGCCTTGGTATTCGGCGTACGGCACGATCGTGACGCGAAATCCATACGGCCGCCCGAGTTGCGCCAGCAACTCGGGCGTACCGGTCGCACGTCGGCCAAAACGCCAGTTGCGTCCGCAACGGATCTCGCTAAGCTTGGCGGACGCACTGCTTGTCGCGGTCTGCGACGCGATGCGCGGCGGGCCGCACAACCAACGGACAAAAGTCTCCGGTTCTTGCACCGCCAGTTTCCGCGTGAACTCAAGCGCCAGTATGCCATCGACCCCGCTCTGCTCCAACAATGCCAGCCGCTCTTCCGAGGTGCTCAGCAGGGGGGGACGCTTTGAGGGGGCAAGCACCGCCAGCGGGTGCCGGTCAAAGGTCAACGCCCAAGCTTGGCCGTCCAATTCGCGAGCGCGTTCGACCGCGCCGGACAGCACACGCTGGTGGCCAAGGTGGACTCCATCAAAAAAACCGGCGGCCAAAACCACGGGGCCCGGGATTTTACGGAATTGCGCGGGCTGGGAAATGATCTTCATGGCAAGTGAGCGTGTGCGGCCTGCGCCAGCGGGATCACACGATCCGCGAGTTGGTTGGACGTCAGTGCGAGGATATCTTCAAGCGGCAGAGCGTCTTTCACATGAAATGTGCCGGACGCTGTGCGGCGCAAGGCGTCCAAACAGGCGCCACACCCAAGCGCTTGGCCGATGTCGTGAGCCAACGTGCGTACGTAAGTGCCTTTGGTGCAGTCCACCTCAAAGGTTACCAGAGGTGGTGCCCACACTGTCAGCATCATGCGGTAGATGTGGACAAAACGTTGTTTGCGCTCGACCTCTTGGCCTTTCCGCGCCAGTTTGTAAAGCGGCACACCGTTGACTTTAATCGCCGAAACCATCGGCGGCGTCTGAAAGATATCTCCTGTAAGCGCGGCCATCTGCGCCTCGACCTGCTCGCGCGTCACATCCTGCCACGGCTTTTCCTCCAGCGTCTCACCGTCGCAGTCTTGCGTGGAGGTGGTACGGCCAAGCCGCATTTCGCCGGTGTAGGCTTTGTCGCCGCCCATGATACGGTCTGAAAGCTTAGTACCCTTACCAAGCAAGATCACCAACAATCCGGTGGCGTTGGGATCCAGCGTGCCGCCGTGCCCGACCTTGCCGATACGGAAGGTTTTGCGGATATCGCGGACGACATCGTGCGAAGTCGGTCCGCTCGGTTTATCAACCAGTAGCACACCGTCCAGAGAGGTCTGAGAGGGAGAAAAAGCAGTCATGGTCACGCACAGAATGAAAGCAACAAAGGCGGACGCACGTCGCGTCAGACTTCCGGCTCCGTCGGTTCATCCGCCTGAGGAACATCAAGCTGACTCAGCACCGCGAGGACACGGTCGCCTTTTTCGATCGAGGTATCGAGTTGGAAACGCAGACGCGGGGTGTACTTGAGTTTCAGCTCGCGGTTGATGATCGTTTGCAGATCGGGCGCTTTACCGGCTAGCTTGCGGATAATCGCCGAGCGTTCGTTTTCATGACCAAAGATCGAGACGCTCACCGTGGCGTTGCGCAAATTGCGCGCGGTCTCGACCTGCGTCACCGTAACGGCACTAAGATCGACCGGTTCGCCTGCAAAAACTTTATAGAGCGCCTCGCCGATCGCGCGCCGCAACAGCGCATTCACGCGTTCAAGACGGTCGACAGCCATAACACCTCCTTATGGGGCCGCAGAAAGCGGTTGCACTCACAGAGTACGCGGCAGTTCCTCCAGCGCATAACACTCGACGGTGTCGCCGACCTGGAATTCTTCGAATCCGCTGAACAAAATACCGCACTCCTGTGCGCCCGTGATTTCGGAAACCTCGTTCTGGAAGTGCTTCAGCGATGCGAGTTTGCCTTCCCACAGCTTCTCCTTTTTGCGGAACACCCGGAACATGGCGTCCGCGCGGATCACGCCGTCCAGCAACTGACAGCCCGCCACGCGACCGGTCTTGCCGATATCAAAGATCGCGCGGATCTCGGCATGGCCCTTGATCACTTCCTTGTACTCGGGCGGCAGCAGGTCGAGCATGCGCTGTTTCACGAAGTCAAGCAGTTCATAAATGATGCGGAATGTGTTGACGCGCACGCTGTGATGGCGCGCCAGTTGTTGCACACCGGCATCGCAGTTCACACTGAAACCTACGACTATGGCTTCGCCTGCTGCGGCCTTGTTGATGTCCGTAGCCGACACATTGCCGATCGTCGAATGGATAATGTTGAGCGAAACCTTCTCGCTCTTGATCTCTCCGAGCGCCTCGCAGACCGCCTCGGCCGAGCCCTGCGTATCGGCCTTCACAATCAAGGCCAACTCGCGCCGCTGCGTTTCTTTGAGCTGATCCATCAAGGCGTCCAGTGAGGTGGCCTTGGTGCTGGAAAGCTCCACCAACTTGCGCTCTTCGGCGGCCTCCTCGGCCAAACCGCGCGCACGTTTTTCATTCAGCATGACGCGGAACGCCGCACCAGCCTCAGGCACGCCGGACAGCCCCATGCACTTGACTGCCGTCGCGGGCGACGCCGATTTGACACGCCGACCACGGTCATCGATCAGGCCACGCACGCGCCCGAAATGCTCGCCGCACAACACCACATCGCCGACATTCAGCGTTCCGCCCATGACCAACAGCGTGGCCGTCGGCCCGAGCCCCTGCTCAAGTTGCGCTTCGACGACATAGCCGTCCGCCCGCCGGTTCGGATTGGCGGTCAGTTCCAGCATGTCGGTCTGCAGGAGAATCATCTCCAGCAACTGATCGATGCCCTGACCAGTCATGGCTGAAACTTCGGTACAAATGATATCGCCGCCCCACTCTTCCGGCGTCAATCCATCCCTTTGCAGCATCTGGCGCACCCGATCCGGCTTGGCAACCGGCAAGTCGCACTTATTGATCGCCACCATGATCTGTACACCGGCTTGTTGCGCGGCCTTAATCGCTTCGCGCGTCTGCGGCATGACACCATCATCGGCTGCGATAATGATTACCGCAATGTCAGTAAGCATAGCACCGCGGGCGCGCATGGCCGAGAAGGCCGCATGACCGGGCGTATCCAAAAAGGTAATCTTGCGTCCGCTGACATCCACCGTGTAGGCGCCGATGTGCTGAGTAATGCCGCCGGCTTCGCCCTTCACAACACGCGTATTGCGGATACGGTCCATGAGCGAGGTCTTGCCGTGGTCGACGTGGCCCAGGAAGGTCACGACCGGCGGACGCGGCAACATATCCTCGGGCTTGTCTTCCGGAATGTCATCGTCTGCGTCCTCGCTGCGCAGCACCGGGCGGCGCTCGACCGAACGCTTGGCACGCTCAAGCTCAACCTTAAACCCGTACTTCTCCGCGATCTTTTGCGCGACATCCAACTCCACGCGCTGGTTGATCGAGGCCAAGATGTTCAACTGCATGAGATCGGCAATCAGGCGGTTAGGCCGGATGCCCAATTTTTCAGCCAGTTCTTTGACGACCACCGCACCGCGCAGGGGAATCACGCGATCCGGCGGCACTGACGTATCCCGCTGGGACGGTGTGCGGGCACCTGAGCGTTGCCCGGGAACACCGCGTGCCGCAATACGTCCGGATTCTTTCTCGCGCCCGCTCTTCTGGACCTGCGTCCGCGTCACCTTGGGCGGCTCGCGGGTGGCCCCTTTGGAAATCCGGCCGATAAAAGCGGAGGCCAGTTTGTCTTCGGTCTCAAACTCATCGTCGTCCTCATAACGAGACGGTTTCGACTTGCCAGCGGTCTTAGCGGTCGTCTTGGCAGCGCGGTCGTCGGCCTTAGCCGCAGTCCGAGCCGGGGGAGCGGCATCCTTGGCAGCATCCTTGGCAGCATCTTTGGCAACGGTCTTGGTCTTGGCGACTGGTGCCACCGGCGCGGCGGCCGCTTTGTCGGTCGGCGTGACGAGGTCCAAGGCGGGTGCAGCATCATCGGGCGTCGCGGCTGCTGCCGCCTCCGCTGTCGGCGTCTCGGCCGGTGCTTCGGCTGCGGGTGCCTCTGGGGCGATACCGCGGGCCTTTGCGTCCATCTCCAGCGCACGGGCGCGATTAACCTCCAAAACTGCCAACTCGGCCTGCAACTGCGCCGCGCGTCGTGTCGCAGCGGCTGTCCGCTTCTCTTGGTAACGGGCGGCGCGTGCCGCGTTTTCCGCCTCGATGTCGTTCGCGCTCCGCTTGGCAAACACTTCCTGCAGACGCGACGCATCCGCCGTGTCGAGCTGAGAAAGCGGCGAGTAGGCCTCGATGTCCAAAGCATCGGCCTGTTTGAGCACTTCCAAGCTGGAAGTGCTCATCTTTTTCGCAAGTTCACATACTCTTATCATAACTCTCTTACTCTCCCGCCTCGTCCACACCGCTCGCAGCCTGAGCCGCAGCCCAGATCTTGTTCACGGTCTCTTCATCGAGTCCCGTCACTTCCTGCAAGTAGGGCTTCTCGGCATCAAGGACGCCATCCGTCGTCAGGAAGCCATTGGCCACCAAGGTGGACGCGGTCTCTTCACTGATATCCAACACCTCGGCCAGATCCTTGACTGCGGTTTCACGCTGCTCTTCAAAAGACATCTCCTCGCCGCTCTTCTGGATATTGACGCGCCAGCCTGTGAGCTTCGAGGTGAGGCGAACGTTCTGGCCGCGTTTGCCGATCGCCAGCGAAAGCTGGTCCGGCGCGACGGTCACATGCACCGTGCGGGATTCGTTCGGATCAATCGTGACCGACTCCAGCTTGGCCGGTGCCAGCGACTGCGTCACGTACTGTCGGATATCCTCATTCCAGCGCACGATGTCAATCTTCTCGCCGTTCAACTCGCGCACGATATTGCGCACACGCACGCCGCGCAGTCCGACGCACGCGCCGACCGGATCAACCTTTTCGTCCAACGTCTTGACGGCGATTTTTGTGCGGTAACCCGGATCGCGGGCGACCCCCATCACTTCCACAATGCCATCCGCGATCTCAGCGACCTCAAGACGGAACAGGGCCTTAACGAACTCCGAGCAGGCGCGCGACAACACCACCGCCGGGCCATTCGCACCGGACTGCACGCGGTATACATACGCACGCAGACGATCACCGATGCTATACTCCTCGTTGGGCAGGCGCTCCTTGCCCGGCAGGATAGCCTCAGTCTTACCCAGTTCCACAATCAGGTCGCGGTGAATGATCTGCCGGACGGTTCCACTGACAATGTCACCGATGCGGTCTTTATACTCGTCATAAACGTTTTTGCGTTCCGCCTCGCGAATTTTCTGCAAGATCATCTGACGCGCCGTCTGCGCGGCGATGCGTCCCAAATGCGAGGGCGGAATCTCAACGTCCAGCGTGTCTCCGGGCTGCACGTCGCGTTTCAACTGGCGCGCCTGCCGCAACGGCAATAAGCCTGCGCCGCTCTCCGTCTCAGAGACCACGACGGTATCAAACGCCCTGATCTTCAAGGTCTTGCGGTCAACATCCACGCGAAGGGCATCAGAAACATCTAAGCTCTTACGGGCGGCCTGCTGAATTGCCGACTCGATCGCCTGGATGATGATCTCCCGATTCACCCCGCGGTCACGCTCCAAATAACTGATAATCGACAGCAGTTCATTACTCATCACTGCACCGCCTTCCGCTTCACGATTCCACAACAAAAAAGAGCGGGGAGCCCCCACCCTTCTTATTCCCTAAAAAGCACAATCAACGCATGGTAGCTTATACATGGGGCGGTGTCAATCGACAATGCAACATAATTCGCAACACCCAGATCGAAAGGGCGCCTTTGCCAGGCCCATTCGCCACCCGCGCCGAAAGTAAAGAGAAGATACAGCCGGCAAACCGTCCTCTTGCAGGAACCACCACTTGCCGTCAGACTCGCCGACGCACACGAACCCGCACGTCAGCAAGACGAGCGGCAACGACAACAACAGAACCCTGCTTTACCATGAAACATGAAACTTCATGAAAATTAGAGACTCCCCTTGGCGTTCTTGGCGCCTTGGCGGTTCAAAAAAGCCGAGCCATGCCATCCCAAAATAGTCTGTGTCCATCCGTGGATAAAAAAACCGCGCAATGCCCTCAAAAAAGCTCTGTGCCCTTTGTGTTCTCTGTGATCCAAAAAACCCGAGCAGTGCTTTTACCTCAGCATGAAAACCATGCCGTCAGAGAAATAGAGCCAGACCGTGCCGTTTCCCGCCCTCTGCAGATGCCAGCGCTCGTCCGGCAAGTTGGACCTGCTGAACATGCCCGTCGTCTGCGCGGAGAGCTGAGCGACCGCGTAGCGTTTTCTCCGGCTGAGTTGCGTCACATCCACCACATGCAACGCCACACTGGAGATATCGACATCCCCGTTCAGGGTGAGCGTGTCACTGGCGCCCTCTGCCGTCACGTCCAGCAGGTACACACCCTCCAAGAGGGCACCCTGACCGATTGTGATTAACTGGGTGCCGATGGACGGCGTGCCGCCCGGCGAGAACTCCGTGTGGAGCGTCCCGTTCACCACAGGCCCACTGCCACTGACCGTATTGGTCACCGTGAACGCACCGAGATCAAGCGTCCCCGCCTCCTCCACGGCAATGGCGCTGCCGGGCAACAGGGCGTCGACGCACCCGAACTTCAGCGTGCCACCGCTGACCGTCGTGCCTCCCGTGAAGGTGCCCGCGCCGCCCAGTGTCAATGTGCCGTTACCGAGCTTGACCAACCCTCCGCTGATGTTCTCGGCCAGCGTGACCTGCCCCACGACCGCAGGCGTGAGGCACCCCCCGCCACGCAATGTCACATTCAACTGATCCCCGGCACCGTAACCGCTGCCGGCGGAGGTCACGAGAATGTTCGTCACCTGACCGCAGAGGGGACTCTCCGGCTCCAGGTCAACCAGCGCGATGGCCGTCGCGCCGATACCCGCCCCGCCGCTGACCAGTACAGCCGGCGCGCCGATGTAGCCCGTGCCCCCGGATACGAGAGCAATGGCGCTCACGCCGTAACCCTCGGGTGCGACCAACGGCTGATTGAGCGTGACAGTGTACCCGCCCGTGTCGATCCGTGCGCCGCCCGCACGCACATAGGCGGCCGTCAACCCCTCTATCTGCATGGTGTTTGCTGCGGCCTTGAGCAGCCCACCGTTGAAGTTGAAGTGACTAGGCGTTGTGGTGTTCGGCGTGTTGTTGCCGAACAATGCATCCGCCCTATGAAGCGTCAATTCGCCGGCATTCAGGTTCACCGCGCCGAGGGTATTGGTTCCACCGCGTGCAAGGTTGATCCTCTTCTGGATCACTGAACCGCCGCGGTCAAACATCTTAGCGCCGGATCCCAGAAGATTGACTTGGGCGGTGATCCTGTGGCCGTTGGCGTATCCGAGCAGCACTTCGCCACCTCTGGTGTCGCCGCCGCCGTACGAGCCGCCGAAAATATTCAGCACGCCCACCTCCCTGCTCCACGCGACCAGCAGGCACCAACCGTCCACCGTGACCTTGCCCCCAAACAGGTCTATCACACCGACACTGCCGTCACCGAGCGCGCCGGGACCGCCGACCGCGATCTCACCGCTGCACAACTCACCGCCGGTAATGCGGTGATAACCGTAACCGCCGAGATTACCCACCACATGGAAGGCATCGGCCGACACACCCGTGCTGACATTGAGCACACCCGAATGCTGAATGATCGCGCCGGAAGCACCGAGCCCGTTGCCGACATGCAACTTTTTGTTCGCCTCTCCAGGCAACGCCTGAACGTTCAACCCGCCATCCAACACCATCACGCAACGGTCGCCGGCATTCGTGCCCACCCGGATGTTGCCGACGCCGGTCAACTGCGACGCACCGTTGACCCTGACTGTGACCGGCGTCTCTCGCCCACCGGTCACCTCAACAGAACTGCCGATCGTGTGCGTTGAATCCTCGGGGAGTGCACCCCAAGCCAACTCACCCTCAAGCACGCGTGTCAGGCCAGACACCGTGACGCGTCCGTTCAAGTTGACCGTACCGCTGCCATGCTTATGCAACGTTATGTCCGACCCGCTTTCGCTGAACGCCGCATTAACCATAAGCGGGTACGACGAACGGTTGTCAAACAGGATTTCGTCGAACCCGGTCGCGTTCCGCAGCACACCCTCGCCGGGTACTTCGCCCAACGTCAAGGCAGCGCCCTCTTCGGCGATGCGCACCGCAAGCGTTGTCAACGTCTGGCCGGCCATGGACACCGTGGCGGGCGTAGCGGACGCCTGCGTCAAGTTGAAGATGCTCGCGCCTGTCGCCGTCTCCAACGTGATGGGACCGGACACACCATCCGTGGCGATCCGTACGTCCAAAACGGGATTGTCGGGGATCACGGAGTCCGGGCCACGCGCCGCGATCTCGGTCGGGTCCGCATACACGCCGCGCACGGTATCGTACTTCGCGAGCGCGGTACCATTGACGGTTGCCCACGGACCGATGTAACCACCGGCAGTCGTCTGCGGCGGCGTGGTAAAGAGAATGCGGTTGCGTGTGCTGCCCGCCTCACCCAATCCTTCGCCCTGAAAATCCACAAAAGCATTTCCTGAGCGTGTCAACGAAGCGAACGTGAGCGTCGACGTCTGGCCGACGGCAGCCGGGGTCGTCTTGATGACGCCGGCCTCCCCGGAGAGCGTCAGAGCCCCCAGCGTCTCACTGTAGTCTGCCGCACCGCCGCCATTAACAAACGCGAGGCACCCGTCGGTCATTGTGATGGCAAGCGCATCGGGCACCCGATCCGCTGCGTTCGCCGTGACCGCGTTGGAGAGGCAAAGTGTGCCGCCTTCCAGCACCACCGCAGAGGTTGCAGAGATGGCACCGTTCGCGCCGCACAGCGTCAGCGTGCCGTCGCGCACCGTTGTGGTGCCGGTATAGGTGTTCGCGGCCGTCAGACGCCACAGGCCGCTCCCCTCCTTAGCCAGCGAGGTGGCACCCGATCCGGGGCCGATTACGCCGGCGATCTCGCCGGCTCCCGCCCCAGAGCCCATCAGCGTGAGTATCTTGGTGTTCGCGCCGACCACGAGATCCTGTGTGAGAATCAGGTCACCCGTGCCTGACTGGTCGAGCCGCGCATTCTTCGAAAAGTTGATCAGCCGGTCGGAAGTCTCGCCAGACCCGGTATAGATCAGGCAGCCGTTACCCTCGTTCTGGAAAAAGATCGACGTACCGCAACCGAGGTTACTGTCTATCGCGCCTTGATTCCCCATCTTGGAGACGCTGACCATACCGCCACGCGCGGAGATGATGAGATCGGACGCCATGGTGTTGGTACAGTCAAGCACCAGCGTGCCGCCTCCGGTCGAGTGGTACATTTCAAGCCCACCCTCGCTGGTAAGCAACGTACGGATCGTCAGCGATGAGTCGCTCTTTACGTAAATCCGAGCAGGGCCTGCACTTCCTTTGCCGAAGCGCAATGTGCCCGGGCCATCGATGATCCCCGTGCCCTCATGCCAGATTGAGTAGTTTTCACTACCGTAGTCAAGGAAGAGTTCCGCTCCTTCTTCGAGCTTCGAGCGTCAGATGCGAATTGCCTTGCGACAAGCCCGAGCGGTTATAGAGGCGATTCACACGGTTCATGCCCGCCAGCGTTATCCGTCCGGTGTTATTGTTTCGTACCTCGCACGGCGCCGTGCCGTTGGTCACGCAGTTACCATTGAAGAACATCTCCCCCACCCCCTCCAGCCAAAACCTCACTTGGCCGGTTGCGGAAGAACGGAATTGGAGGTCGCCCATAAACCTCAGCGCAGCGACGGGGCTGAGGTTCCTAAAGGTGAGCGCATGTGCATAATCTTTATTGCCAAGCGTTACATACCCGCCGATCGTTTGGTCGTTGACCACGTCTTCGTCCACGATGATGGAGCCGTTCTCGATCATCCAGTAGCGATGGCTCGTATTCATCCCGATTTTATACGGTGCGCAGGCGGGCGACGAAAACCGCAGATGCCGCATAGCTGGAATTGGAGAGCCCGCATAGACGAGCGATATGTTCGTGTGGTTATTGCCGGCGTTGTCGAAAGTTGCCGTCGCATACCCGTACGCCCACTTGCCACCCGTCCAGTTAACCCCGTTTGTCCAGTAGGCGTTCCGCGTACCCAACCATGTGGCACTCACATTCTGCCCATCGGCTCGCCAAGCCCCCGCAAGAATAACAGCACACGCCACGCACGCACTTCGACAAATTGCCGCATCATTGCTCATGATTAACCTCCGTTGTGCTGAGAAACCACCACCACTGTTAATGATAGATTACACTTACGGACATCCTCAAGGCAAGTGCATGTTTGGAAAAATAGATGCAAAAAATCTAGAACATGGGGTTGCGTCCCATGTCCGGAATTTCTTAAACTTTGATGTATGAAAAATTCCAGCGTGCTTGTCCTGATGGAGTGGTACGACCATCGTCTGCGCGAGGGGATCGGACGCTACGCGGCAGAGAAAAACTGGTATCTGACGGTCAACGACGGCTGCCGTCTGCCGCAGGGCTGGTCCGGCGACGGCATCGTTACCTTGTTGAACAACCGCACCGATATGATCCGCTACGTCCGCCGTCAGCATGTACCATGCGTGGACATGGGTGCGTTCCGCATGGACATCCCACTCCCCCGTCTCTGCGGCGACCACCGCGAGATCGGCGTGGTCGCTGCAGATCACTTCAGCGAACGCGGTTTTTACAACGCGGCCTATTTCGCCACGGAGTACCAGCATCCTCACGCCTTGCGCGGTGCCGGCTTCGCGGAACGTTTTCAGGCGAAGACAGGTAATGCGCCGCGGCTTTTGATCTGGGAACACTGCCGTAGCCGCAATGCCGACAACTGGCAAGCGCAAAACCGCTGGCTGAAACATGAGTTGGAAGCATTGCCCAAACCCTTGGCCGTTTTTTGCTACTGCGATTACGACGCGGCAAAAATCGAATCGGCCTGCTTGGAGGCAGGATTTTCCGTTCCTGACGATATCGCCATCCTCGGCGTCGACAATGACGCGCTGGTCTGCGAGAACATCCGCGTGCCACTCTCCAGCGTGCGCCACGATTTGATCCGCGTAGGATACGAGGGGGCCGCCTTACTGAACCGACTGATGGCCGGCGAGCCGCCGCCCAAAATGCCGACCCTGATTCCGCCGCGCGGCATTGAACTGCGGGCCAGCACCGACAGCCTGACCCACTCCGACCCGCTGATCCGAACCATGCTGCAGTTCTTCCGCGACAACCTTCACCGTAGCATCGGGGTCGATGACATCGCCGCCGCGCTCGGTCAGACGCGCCACAAGTTGGAGGCGCACGTAAGCAATGTGCTGGGGCAGACCATCTACGCCACGCTCATGCGCCTGCGCCTGTATGAAGTCAAGCGACGTCTGTCTCTGACCGACCAACCGGTCAAGGAGATTGCCGAAACAACCGGCTTCTGCCATGCCCAGCACTTGAACAACGCTTTCCGCCGGTTCGAACACTGCACGCCCACCGCCTTCCGCAAGCGCGAACGGCGGCAGCGTGCAGCGCAGACATTGACCACCTAGACGCGCATCTCCCAGCCTTTTTCGTACTCGCGCGCCCAAAGCTCGGCACCGGGACTGCCAGCCGCCAGACGACCGGTCTCCGGATTGACCTTGACCGTCTCGCCGGTGCGGTGCGCGATGTTGGCGAGGTGCGTCAGCAGAGTGCTCGTATGCGCGATCCCTGCCGGCGCGGCCGTCGCCGGGTTCTTCTCGCGGATGCAGTTCACGAAGTTCGAGAGATGCGTCGCGTCGAGCCCCTGGGTCGGGTCAGTCCGGTTGGTGGCGTCGCCCACGACATCTTTGGCGGTCCACTTTTTAAGCTCTTTGCCGCTTGGGTCAAACAGCGTGCAGACGTTGTTCGGCGTGAAGAGCACCGCGCCCTTCAGCCCGTAAATCATGCACCCCGTGCTGAAACCCTCGTAGGGCCGTGCCCTGACCGAAGTAAGCCCCTCCCACGTCATAAAACGGTTGCCGGGGAACTCAAAGGTCGCGGCTTGCGTGTCAAACCACTCCCAGTCGTCGCCCTCATGGAAGAGACGCCCACCCCCGCAAGTAACCCGCGTGGGGAAAGTGGCATTCAGCGCCCAGCGCGCGATGTCCACGTAGTGCGTGGCGTTGTTGCCGCACTCGCCGGTACCCCAGTGGTGGAACCAGTGCCAAGTGTAATGCACCACATTGTCCTGATACGCGCGGCGCGGCGCCGGGCCCTGCCACAGATCCCAATCCAGCCACTCCGGCACCGCGACTTTGTTGCCCTTGCCGATCGGCGCGCGTTGCGTCGCATACCAGCAGCGCGCAAAACGCGGCGCGCCAATCAGACCGCCGTGAACCTCCTTGATCACCTGCTGATACACTGTAGATGAGCGACGCTGGCTGCCCATCTGGAAGACCGCGCGGTATTTGTCAGCCGCCTCGACCAGCATCTCGCCCTCGCGGGGATTGTACGACACAGGTTTCTCCACATAGATCGCCTTGCCCGCCTGCATGGTCATCAATGCGGCCGGGGCGTGCCAGTGATCCGGCGCGGCGCACACCACCGCATCCACCTCCTTGTCCTCCAGCACCCGCCGCAAATCCTTCTCTTTCTTGGGCGTCTTTTGCGTCCGCTTGAGCACCTCGGCCGCCGCATCATCGAGTGCGCGGGCGTCCACGTCGCACACGGTTGCAATCTCCACGCCCGGCAGCCCTGCCAGCGTCTTCATCAGGCTGAACCCGCGCCCTTTGGCGTGGCAACCCATGACCGCCACGCGCACCCTGTTGGACGGCGCGTCCTGACCGAGCGTTCCCGACGCGACGCTCGCTACCGCCGCAGTTCCCAGTGCCGTCTTCATGAAATCCCGTCGTTTCATTGTCATCCTCCGGTTTGCGTTCTTATCCGCGCGTTATGGTAACGATTTCCGTGCAATTCAGCAATTGCACACTCGAAAAAAAAACATGCAAATTATTCAGGGACCAGCGAGACGCAAGACACCGGCGCATCACGGTTGCGGTTGAGCACCGCGACCGCGCCCGATACGCTCAAGCGGGATACGCTTGAACCAAGGCGCCAGTTTCCGGAACACCTCGCTCTCCTGTACCTTGAATCCGGTCTGATCAGGTTCGTTACTATCCGGCAAGGTCTCCGTCATGAATGCAACACGCTGCCGCCCTTCCTCGCTCTGAGGGAAGGTCTCGGCGTCCTTCGCATGAACCGCCCCGAACACGAGGTTGTCGCGGAACGTCAAGCGCGGCACCGCCGTCTCCTTGACCGTTCCGTGCATTTGCAAGAAGCGCGGACAGTTGATAGCCACATTCTTTTCAAACACGTTGTGCAACGGCAACTTCGGTTCATCCTCCATGATGTTCACCAGATGCGGATAACGATCCTTCCACGGCGACTCCTGCCAGTTGACCGCCTCCAGTTTGGCCGACAGATCCCAGCCGTCCTTGGTCCCCTCGCCCGGACGTGCCCGTTTCAGGCCGCGGTCGTCAAGATGCAGCGCGGAGGTGCACTCGATAAAGAGATTGTTGCGGATCGTGTTGTAGCGCCCGCCACCGACAAACGCCGACCAGCCGGTACGGAAAAACAGGTTGTCGCAGACCGTTTCACCGCTATCGCAGTCATCCAGATAGACGCCCATGACCATCACGCTCTCTTTGAGCGGCTCATAGTCTGGCGACAACCCCTGCGCTTTCTGCCACGCCACCCCCGGTTGTCCGAAGTGATGGAAATAATTGCAGCGGATGACCGTCCCCTGCGACCCCCAGTCGCGCCCCGTGTAGAGACCGCCGCCGTCACCGCTCTCCATCATCGCCGAGTGGACCTCGTTATACTCGAACACATGGTCATTGCCACCGTACGCGACCGCGATGTAGGGCGAATCGTGAATCAGATTGTGCGCGATGCGCACGCCGACCCCATGAAAAACCAGGCACTTCCCCTGCGTGCGCTGCAACCGTCCACAATGGTGCAGGTGGCAGTTCGTAACGAAATGACCGCAACCGACCAGCGTCTTCCTGTCGCCGCCGCTGACCATCACACATGTGCCGCCCGTGCCGTAAACCTCACACCCGTCCAACCCGCAGTTACGTCCGCCACCGACGTTGATGCCGTCGATCGTGATATGCGTCACGCGCAACCCTTTCAGCAGCACGTTCTCGCACCCTTCAACCGAAACCGCACGCCCGGTGCTGAAGGCGAACTGAAGCCCTTCCAGCCTGACATGGGCCGTCTTGACCAGATGGATCAACGGTTTTTTCTGCACCGCCAAAACCACGGCATCAACCGCGCCGTCCGGCGGATAAAAATAGAGCATACGGTTTTCCCGATCCACATACCATTCGCCCGGCGCGTCGAGTTCTTCGAGCAGATTGAAAACATAATAACGGCGTTTGGCCGTATGCCATTTGGACGAGTTGCCGATGCCGTACGTGTGGATACCTGCCGAAGTGATCCAGCGCTTGGCGGTGTCGATCGCGCCGATCTTGAGCGTCTCGTTGGCCCAGTCATGACACCAGAAGCCGTTCATCCATACCCCTTTGTCGACGCGCCAACGTGACGGCGCGTCACCCTCATATTCGAACGTGCCGCCTTTGTAGCCATGCTCCCATTCACCGGTCGCCTTGTCGACCGGCTTGACGCCGCGATCAATGACCTTGACGATCTCCGTCCAGCCGGTATTCGGCCAACGTGCCAGACGCATCGCCTTGCCGCCGCTGAAGAGCTCCATCTCGCGCCAACCGCTGAACTTGTCCGGCAAGGGCCCCAAGGCTTCCACCCCAACACTTGCGAGGTCAAACACCACGACATGGTCGCGTGCGACCTCAGGCAAGCGGGCGCGCGTCTCGGCGTCCGTCACCTTGCGGAATCCCGTCGGCGGCAACGCATAACCGCCCGTGACCATAGCCCCGCTCGCGCCGGCCCGGACCACCACCGGCGCATCAGGTCCAGTACCGCCATCTTGCGCTTCCAGCACCAAGTTTTGGGTCGCCAGCGAAAAGTTGCCGGACACCTCGATGACCACGCCCCGCTCTGGAAAAGCATTCGCCTTTTTCAGGGCGCGCACGGCGTCGCGCGCCCGCGCCAGCGATGCAAACGGCTTCGCTTTCGATCCGTCATGAAGATCATTACCGCGTTGCGCATCCACGTACAGCAACTGCTGCGCCTGACAAGTCATCGCTGCGAACATCGCCAGCGCACTGGCCGCCACTACTCGCATCACCCTCTTATCCATGCTCCCCCCTTTGCTACCGTCCCCGGCTCGTCACTTACCGACACCGGTATTGTTAGCACAAAGGGCCGCAGATAGCGAGTGGGTATTGACCCTACTTGACAAAGATGAGCAACCCCGGGACACGCCAAGGGATCTCATCCGCAGCGAAACCGATCTCACCCATCGGGGTGAGATCGTGCTTGTCCGCGCCGTTCGCCACGCCGTCCAAAAGCCCCGCTGCCCCGCCGTTAAGCGACCAGCAGCCGATGAGTCCCGCCTCCGTCCCGCTCACGGGATGGCTGCGTGTGCACGCGACCTCCTGCTCGGTGATGGCACGATTCCACAGCGTCGCGTAGGCGAGCGCGCCCGTCATCGGGAAGTCATCGGTGCGCATGCCGAACGTCACGGGGATGTACCATACAAGCGAAGGATCGACCATCGCGCTCGGATCGGTGCAGGTATCCACGACTCTGCCGTCCAGATAGAGACGCGCCACGCCTGCGCCGAGGTCGTACGTGCAAGCGAGATGGTGCCACTTGCCGTCCGTCCTGAGCGTTTCCGCACTTGTACGCAGGTAGGTCATCTGGTTCTCCTTATCGCGAACCTGAACCGTAAGCGTGTAGCTACCGTTCGTCGTGTTGTGATTGATAGAACAGGCGACCCCCGGCTGATCACCGAGCGCCCCTTGGGAGAAGAGCACGCCGTACCGTTCCGTTTCCCATCCGAATCTCCCGGCATCTGGATTCTTCGTCCAGACGGTGAACGAGAAGTTCGTGAGATTCCAGAAGCAGGTATTGGCGCTGAGGCCGGCAGACTGGCTGACGCTCAGGAAATGCGGGATACCCACCTCGCCGCCCACCCCGTGCAGGAACGGCGCATCGCCCGCCGACGGGAAAAAGCTCTCGGTCACGAGGTCATAGAGGCCCGTCAGGCCGTCCGCGACACGGTAGCACGGCACAAAGTTCCGCTGAAGAGTCCCGTTCTGCCAGATGTAGGCCGCATACAGCTTGCCCCAGCCGTACTCAGCGGCGGTGCCGCCCGCCCGCATCAACTCAATCGGCGCGGACGAAGTCTGGGTGCGCGAACGCGCGAGCGAAACCTGCTTCACGCCGTTTACGTAAAAGGCGTCGCCGTGCGAGTCGAGCGTCAACGCCGTCCGGTTCCCAAGGGACGGCGCCGCAGTGCCGGACGACCACAAACCGGCGGTATCGACGGCGGGATCATACGGGCCGTCCGTGCTGCAGCAGGCCCAGCGGCCGCTGTCGTTGACATAGGTCTCGAAGAAGAGGTCGTCCGCCGTGACGTCCGACGGCTCCGTGGCGCGCGCGGCAAACACGCGCTGCTGGCCCGTGGCCGAGTGAGGTGTGAATTCCACCGTCACCGTGGTGTTCGAGCCGGCGGTGACACCCGTCGCGATGTGCTGCGCGCCGGTGGCGATGATGCCGTCCAGTTGCCGGTACGCGGCGGGCAGCGCGGCGTCGTACGTGGTGATGTCATAGGAGAAGTTGCCCGATCCCGCGTTCGTGAAGAAGCGTCCGCTCACGCGGTCCAGCAAGCCGCCCGCGAGGTCGAAGGCGCGGTAGCACGGCACGAAGTCGCGCACCAGCGTTTGGCCGTCCCAGATCTTCCACCCGAAGACGCGCATCCCGAAGACGGTGATCGGCGTCACAAGTCCGTCAGAGCCACGCATACCGAAAATGCACATTGAGTTGACGGTGTGCGTGGTGGTCTTGGGCAGGGCAGTCATGGTGGTCGGGCCGTATTGAACGGCACCTGTCCCGGCGTTCACGGTGAACGTACTGCGTACGGTGCGCGAGTTGATGTCCAGTTTCTTGACGGCTGCGCCTTGGCCGTATGTCTTTTCGAACCAGGTGAAGAGCTGGTTGTCCTGGTCCTCCGATGCTCCGAAATTCATTGAGAAGCTGGCGAGACCGTTGCTTTCCGCGCAACCGAAAGGCGACGCCCCCACCTTCCCGGAACGGTTGCCCTTGTCCCCTACGAAGAGGAGATCGGCCTCCATCCGCGTGTTCGGATTGGGATAGTATTCCGTATCGATGTACTGGGTGCCCGTGGACTGGATGTACTCGACCACCCGGTAGGCGTCCGACGAGCAGATCAGGAACGGGACCGTGACCG
>ERZ795047.620-NODE-620-length-43303-cov-29.334883_pt1 | contig 43303 bp, 45 predicted proteins | sample MGYA00375131_ERZ795047 | MGnify/ENA primary metagenome ERZ795047 (study PRJEB30176, sample SAMN05720228) | activated sludge metagenome | isolation source: Anaerobic digester | place: Japan | collected 2015-05-20 ... | reverse complement strand
ATAGCTTTGTTGGACTTTTTGTCCAGTATATCAATCACGGTCAAAAATATGAGGAAGAGAAACCCTTTATCCTCAGTAGACAGGGAAAAATCTTCCTCCGGGTCTTCCAGCATAAGGGTCTCGGTAAGGTATCTCATTACATTTGGTTGTTTAACCACCTCTTTTTCGGCAAAATCGAGTATGTACTTTTCGTCGGCGTTTTCCAGGTGTTCCATAATACCAAAATTATAATCGTAGGATTTCTCTATATCCTTATATGTGGCCTTTTTTATCTTTCCATATGCCTTTTTGAAGATTTTGTATATAACAAAGAAAAGGTAAATCCCCAGTTCTTTTGCATCATCTTCCATATCCTCTACAGATGTTAATACAAAGTACAACAAATCAGGCTGGCTTTTGCTGAGATTGGTCATCTCCTTCTCTATCATCTCCGGGCTCAGTCCGTCGACCTCCTGGTTTGTTTCGATTACTATCTTTTCTGTTATGGGCATATCCATAAAGCACCTCATCTTTAATTGATTTTTTTAATATTCCAGGGGTTCGTTCCCCTTTTTAACCTTAGAAGGTATCGGGCATTTTCTCTTTTTTTGTTGTAAAAGTCAATTATTTTTATTTTAATTTCTCAATATTCTGTGTTTTTCCAATAACAACGAGGACATCGCTATCCTTTATGCGATAGTCAGGATTTACCATATATACCTTGTCGGTAAGGGTATCCTTGAAGGCTATGACATCTACCCCATAGTTACTCCTCATGTGGATATCCCTTAATGATTTGCCTATAAAATTGTTTGAAGGGGCAACCTCGCATATAATGTAATCGTCGGCTATGGGGATATAGTCGATGAGATTGGGGGCAACAATACTCCTTGCCACCTTTGCTGCCATATCTTTTTCAGGTATTATAACCTCTGTGGCTCCCACCTTCTCAAGCACAAGCCTGTGCTCATCATTAGGCGCCTTTACAATTATATTTTTCACCTTCATCTGCTTGAGATGTAGGGTTATAAGGGTGCTTGAGGCCAGGTCCTCACCAAAAGAGACTATCACTATATCATCCTCTCTTATGCCTATGGACTCCATAAGTTCTTTATCTGTAGCATCGGCAAGGATTGCCTTTGTAGAGCAGTCCCTTGCATGCTGGACAGCCTCTTTATTTTTATCCACTGCAATGACATCTATGCCTGCCTCAAAGAGGTTTTTTACCACATTATAACCGAAAATACCCAATCCAATAACTACAACCCTTGGCATATATAGCCTCCTTAACCGACCATTATATTTTCCTCAGCATATCTGATAGCCAATTTTTTTGGCTTCATACTTAGGGAAAAGGCAAGGGTCAGCGGACCAACCCTTCCGGCAAACATCAAAATAGAAAGGATAATCTTCTGTGGATTATTTAGATGTGGTGTAATACCCATAGAAAGCCCGGCAGTTGCAAAGGCAGATATGGTATCAAAGAGGTATTCTATAAACAGGTGCCTGCTTGCAAGGGGTTGGACCCTACCCCCTGCAAAGAGCATTAGAGATGTAATTATGGCAATAGAGAAAACAGATGCGAATATAATATATATAACCCTTGATACCAGTTCATTGGGTATAGTCCTGTTCATTATGTTTACCTCTTCGTGGCCCTTAATCCTGTTCCAGAGCATTATAAAAAGGACTGCAAGGCTTGTAGTCTTTACGCCCCCTCCTGCTGACCCCGGGGATGCGCCTATAAACATAAGTATCATTAAAACAAGGATTGTATCATTTGTTAAAAGACCTATATCCACGGTATTAAAGCCTGCTGTCCTTGCAGTAATAGACTGAAATAAAGAGATGAGTATCTTTTTATGCCATGGGGCATCCTTGATGATAAAATTATTTTCAAAGAAAAAAAAGAGTACTGCCCCTGATAATATGAGGATTGCAGTGGTTATAAGGACGATTTTGGCGTGTAAGGACAGCCTTTTTTTAGTCTTTTTAAAAAAGGAGAGGACCTCAAACTGGACAGCAAAGCCTATCCCGCCCAAGACAATCAATGCCATCAATGTAATGTTTATTATAATGTCTCCTTGATACCCTATAAAACTATCAGGAAAGAGTGCATAGCCGCAGTTGTTAAAGGCAGATATGGCATGATATATGCTTAAATAAACAGCCTTTTTAATAGGGAAATCCTGTGCAAACCTGGGGACAAGGATGGCCGCACCTATTGATTCTATAATTAATGTGGAGATAAGGACGTATTTCAGGATTACCTGAAAATCCCTTTGCGGTGATGGTAGAAAAGAGGATTGGATGACCTCTCTCCCGGTGAAAGAGATGCTTATGCCCATTAGGTGGAAGAAAAACACTGAAAATGTGATTATCCCAAGGCCGCCGCACTGAAAGAGTATCATGGTTATAATCTGGCCGGTAAATGACAAATCAGTGCCTATGTCTATTACTGTGAGGCCTGTTACACACACCGCAGATACTGATGTAAAAAGGGCATCTACAAAGGTAAGGTATCTATTGCCTGCAGAAAAGGGCGCCCAGAGTAAAAATGCCCCTGCAAGGATTAGAATCAAAAAGCTTAATACGAATATCCGCTGCGGCGTCAGGTGAAACAAAAGGTATCTTCTAACGGATATCAAAAGTCTCATTTTCCATCTCTATCGTTTGCCAAAGGTTTATCAGTCTTATATATCACTGCTACTGAGCAGTCAATAAAATAAATATATTTTTCAAGACCTTTGGAAAACCCTGCAAGGGCCTCATCAATCAATGTCTTTTTTAAGGTGCAAGGTTATGAGAGATACAACGTACCCAATATCTTGCACCATATTGCCCTATAATGTTTTTTTATAGATTTTTTATGAGATTGATAAATGGTTTTAGCAGCTACAGGTGCTGCCACAGCCTCCCTGTTTTGATAACGCAGACTGTACTGTGAAGCCACCGCCAAGGGGTGATTCAAAGAAGTCTATGCTTATGGGTTTTACCTGGTCAAAGAGCTCTTTATTTATTAGGAATACAATACCCTTTTCATTGAAGACCTCATCGTTTTCTCTTGACTCATCCAGAGCCATGCCCAGTGAGGGCCCGGATCAGCCACCCTCCATCATCATTACCCTCACAGAATGAGGTCCGTCCTTGCCTTCGAGGAATCTTTTTATTACATCTACTGCCAGATCTGATACACTAAACATTGCGCCTCCTTTTAGATTAAAATCCTTTACTTTTAAAGTTGTTTTTATTATAACTCAATTGTGCATGGGAGTCCATTTAATAAGATAGATAAAATCTATTTTTTCAGGGGGAGTTATGAAAAAACTTTGGTTTTTATCTTTAGCAGCTATGGTTATTTTTCTAACATCAGGTATAGCAAGCAGTGGAGAACCAGCAAAAAACGCCAAAGAGGTGTTTGAGAAAAGATGCAGCACATGCCACGGCCTCGGCAGGGCAACCTCTGCTAAAAAGAATCCTGATGAGTGGAATAAAACAGTTCAACGCATGAAGGCCAAAAAGAATGCAAATATTACAGATGAAGAGGCGAAGATTATAACCGAATATCTGTCGGAAACCTACAAAAAGGAAAAGTAAAAACTTTATAATTTTTTACAGGGCTTCATCCATTATCAAGGAATAAGTAACCCTATAACCCACATTATTATGTACCTGAACAGGGTAATCAGGGGGTCAAGGACACCTATGAAGAGAAGCCCTATTATTATAAACATACCGTAAGGCTCGAGCCTGGCAAGTGTATATTGAAACCTCTTTGATGCAAAACCCATAAGTATCTTGGAGCCGTCAAGGGGTGGTATGGGTATAAGGTTGAATGCAGCGAGTATGATGTTTATCCTGGCAAAATAAAAGAGCATATTTGATATGACCCCGAATGGCGAGGGCGATATGAGCCTCAAAAGAAATAGAGATAAGAATGCAAGGATGATATTGGCAACTATCCCGGCAGAGGAGACAAAGATAAGGCCCATCCTTTCATGGTAGAGATTATTGAAATTCACAGGCACAGGTTTTGCCCAGCCAAACCCAAAGACAAAGAGCATGATTGTCCCTATGGGGTCAAGGTGTCTTAATGGGTTTAGACTAAGCCTGCCGAGCCACTTTGCTGTAGGGTCGCCCATCTTATATGCCACCCATCCATGGGCAAGCTCATGGATTATTATGGAGTATAAAAGGGGTATAGCAATTATAAAAAAGGAAATCGGGTCTTTGAATAATAGGTTTATTAGTCCCATATAGCCGCCTGCCTCTTTACTATCATATATATCTAAAAGATTGCAACCAAAACTCTTCATGTATATTATTGTTTTGAAGACATCAGCAGCTAAAAATGCTATTATTTACTGTCATGAGGATACTGATATGTATGGTCTCAGTACTATTTATGATGATTTTTGCTGTTTTTGGTGTCCATGCCAACATCCTCATCGGCGGTGAGGATATCTATACAGTGGAAAAGGGCGATACCATTGAGCTTATTGCATCCAAGCTGGGTGTTGAGAAAAAGACCCTTTTGAAGGACAACCAGCTTGACCCCAAGACAAGGCTCCAGCCAGGCATGAAGCTCAAGGTAAACACGAGAAAGATAGTGCCCAAACTAATAAGCGACGGCATCATCATCAACATACCTGACAGGATGCTCTATTTTTTTAAGGACGGTGCCCTGGACTCATACTATCCCCTGTGTCTTGGTATGCCCATAACACAGCCCGGGCTGGGTAAGATAGAGTGGAAGACCCCTGAGGGGAGATTCAAGGTCACAGGCAAGGAGAAAGACCCTGTATGGCGTGTCCCCAAGTCTGTTCAGCTTGAGATGGAGCTAAAGAATAAGCCCGTTGAAGAGATGGTCCCGCCTGGCAAGGGAAACCCCTTGGGCAGATACGCCATAAGGACATCCATGCCTGCTTTTTTAATCCATGAGACCATTTGGCCAACAAGCATCTACAGATACAGTAGCCATGGTTGTGCGAGGATGTTGCCGAAACATATGGAGAGTTTCTATCCCAAGGTTAAAAGAAATATAGAAGGCGAGATAATCTACATGCCTGTAAAGATAGCATTAATTGATAATAAAAGGGTTTTCCTTGAGGTCCACAGGGATATCTATAAAAAGATAAAAAACTTTGATGAAGAGGCAATAAAGGAGATAGAGAGGTCAGGCCTGAAAGATATGATAGACTGGGAAAAGGTGAAGAAGGCCATTGCTGAAAAAAAGGGGATTGCCGAGGATGTAACGGATGAGGAAAAGATAAAGATTGCCTTAAAGGGGCAGTCCATTTTAGAGCAATCCATTTTAGAAAAGATGTCGAGCTATATAAGGACGCTTTTCACACAGGAGAATAAAAAATAAAAGAAGACCTTTATGGTCTGAAAAGGTCTTAAAATATCAATGAAATAGGGGATACAGAGATGTATATATCAATAATCGGTAAGGCAGGCTCAGGTAAGACAACGTTTTTTCATGCCTTAAGTAGGACACCCATAGACGGTAAGACAGGCTCCAGCAACATATCCATAATAGATGTCCCTGATGAAAGGCTCGAAGAACTCAGCAGGTTTTTTAAGACAAGGAAGACAGTCCATGCAAGGATAGAGCTTACTGATACACCTTCTCTGAACTCTTCGATCTTTCAGCAGATAAGGCAAAGCGATGCATTCATCCTTGTCCTGCCATATTTTGAAGATACTATGGAAGACCTTGGTCAGGGCTACAGGTCTGTTATGTATGATTTTATACTATCGGATATGGCACAGGTAGAGCAACGCCTTGAGAGGATTGCAAAACAGGGTGGAAAAAGGGAGAACCCCATGCTCCAGCAGGAAAAGGAACTCCTCGAGGTCTGTCTTTCCCATCTCAATGAAGAGAAACCCCTTATGACACTTCAGGGTATAGAGGAGAAGATGAGGCACATCAGGGGTTTTCAGTTCCTCTCCCAGAAACCCATGATGATACTCATTAATTGTTCAGAGGATAGGTTGTCAGAGGCCGTCAATATTGAAGATTCGCTGAAAAAAGATGTCCACGAAGGTATACCATGCGTGGCAGCGTGTGCAAGGCTTGAGGCAGAATTGAGCCTCATGTCCGATGCTGAGCAGGGTGATTTTATGACAGAATACGGTATTAAAGAGTCCATAAGGGGGAAGATCATAAGGCTTGCCTGTGATACCCTTGGCCTCATATCCTTTTTTACAGTGGGTGAGGATGAATGCCGTGCATGGCATCTGAAAAAAGGAGAGACTGCCCATGAGGCAGCAAGGACAATACATACAGACTTCTACAATAAATTCATAAGGGCAGAGGTTGTGTCATACGATGATTTCTTTAAATACAATGGCTTTGCAGGCTGTAAGAAGGCAGGGGCGTGGAGACTTGAGGGCAAGACATATATTGTTAAGGATGGGGATATAATAACCATAAGGGCAGGGGCTTGATATTCCTTGACAATGGAAAAATCTACATGCTAATCAAATAATACGATGCTTGGCTTTCCAGATATATGGGTTTTTCTCGGTTATATCCTCACGCCTGTATCTACACTTTTCTGTCTCATATACGGCTTTTTCAACTGGAGAAAGGGTGTAGAGGAAAAGGACGGTGACTACAGGGAAGAGATAAGATGGGAGAGGGAGGAGATAGAGCTTATAGAAAAGCTACCATAACAGATGCTATACCTCATAGTCTTTACAATTATATACCTTGCCATAACAATATATCTGAGTTATCTCGGTTATAAAAAGACAACGACAGTCTCCGATTATCTCTTAGCCGGGAGGCAGGTGCACCCTGTTACCATGTCCTTGAGCTATGGCTCCACATATATAAGCACCTCGGCTATCATAGGTTTTGGCGGTGTAAGTGCCCTCTATGGATTTAGTATGTCATGGCTTGCCTTTTTGAACATCTTAGTGGGCGTATGGATAGCCTTTGTTGTCTTTGGCAAGAGGACGAGGAAGATGGGCAAGGCACTGGATGCCCATACATTTCCCGAGTTACTGGGCAGGAGGTATAACTCAAGGTTTATACAGGGATTTTCAGGTTTTGTCATACTTTTTTTCATGCCTGTCTACACTGCTGCCATACTCATAGGTATATCGAGGTTTATAGAGGTATATCTTAGAGTGCCCTTTGCCACAGCACTCCTTGTATTCCTCCTCATAAATGCCTGCTATGTTATATGGGGTGGATTAAAAGGCGTTCTATATACATCGGCATTCCAGGGAATAATTATGATTGTGGTGATGATAATAATAGGTATTACAACCTATTTTTATGCAGGGGGATTAATAGAGGGGCACAGGGAATTGACATCCATGACATCTTATATACCCCAGGAACTTTTATCAGCAGGTCATAATGGCTTTACATCATTTCCCCTTGCCGGTTCACCCATATGGTGGTTTGTCATAACCACTATGATACTGGGCGTGGGTATAGGTGTTTTGGGACAGCCACAGCTCAATGTGAGGTTTATGACCCTGAAATCAGATAGGGAGCTTAACAGGTCCATCCCCTTTACAGCAATCTACATCCTCTTTACAACCGGTATAGCATTTACAGTGGGTGTCCTTACCAATGTAATATTCTACAAAAACATAGGTATGCTCTCCATAGAGGCTGTATTCGGCAATGTAGACAAGATAATACCCATGTATATAGATAGGTTTTATCCCCAGTGGTTTGTAGCCATATTCCTCGTAACACTTATGTCTGCTGCCATGAGCGCAAACAGTGCCCAGTTCCTTGCCATGGGTGCATCCTTGAGCAGGGATATTTTTGAACAGGCACTGCTCAAGGGCAAATCCCTTGCAGAGACCACTATTGTAACGAGGATAGGCATAGTCTTCAGTATATTTGCCACACTAATCCTGGGGCTCCTTATGCCTGAGGGCATTGTGGCTGTGGCTACAGCATTTTTCTTTGGTCTTTGCGGTGCCACATTCATCCCTGCATATCTATTCGGCTTATATTGGAAGAGGGGGTCTAAGACAGCTGCCAAGGCAAGTATCCTCTGCGGTTTTTTCTCATCCCTTATATGGATGCTTTTCTTCCATGAAAATGAATCAAGGGCAATTGGTATATGCCGTTTCTTCTTTGGCAGCGATACGCTGGCAGGTCATCCATTTAATATGATTGACCCACAGGTCATTGCCCTGCCCCTGTCATTTATTGTCTTTATTGTGGTCTCCTATCTTACCAGACCTGTAAGCCAGGAGGTACTCAGAAAGGCATTTAGACACATATAAGACCATTAATAGATATCACAGTGTATGACCTTTGTCTTTGTTGATGTGTGTATCCACAACCTGTTTACCTGATTTTTTCATCTTTAGCCATAGAAAGAAAAACAGGGCTATTATTATCCCTGCCAGTGCAGACAGAAAGATGACTATGGCAAGGGATGCCTCAAACCGCCAGAATAAAAAAGATATACCCACCACCATGGAGTTCTGTATAGAGAATATTGTGACCAGCAGGACTACTATTATAAAAACAATAAAAGTTGCCATAAGACCCCCTTCCTTTTTATCTTGAGACCTTTTTCAGAGGTTTCAAGATACAATTTTTTGACAAAATAATCACACTGTTATAAATTAGAGTATGCACTGGCCAAAGTATTTTTTTATATCTGTGGCAGCCCACTTCCTCCTTTTATCCCTGATTCTCTTTATCCCCTTTAAAAGCCATAAGGTCGTAGAGACCATCTCTGTGGATTTTACCATATTGAACAGTGATTATGGAACAAATAAAAAAGGTACGGGCAGGGGTACAGGTGGTTCTGGTGTAAAAGGAGGCTATATAGGTCAGGAAGGGTTAGATGTAGATAGGGGGCATGGAGACAACAAAGCCCAGAGACAGGACAACCCCCAGGACAGCAATAAAATTAATACAGCATCAGATACCCGGGATGTCATATCCTTAAACCCCATCAAAGGGGATAAGATTGACTATGGTGAAGAGAACCTATCCCATGCCAGATTAATAAAGACAGGTTATGGTGCTTCAGGCCACGGTTCAGGTGGATTAGCAGGTGGCTCAGGTGTAGCAGGATATGGCAGGGGCACAGGAGGTGGGGGCGGTCAAGGCACAGGCTATGGCGGGGGGATTAACCTTGCCGACTATAACTATGTCAGGGATGCTGTTATGAAAAATATCACCTACCCTGAAAAGGCAAGGCGGATGGGTCTTGAGGGTAGGGTAATTATATCCTTTGTCATAAATGAGGCAGGTTTTATAAATGATGTGAAGATATTAAAGAGTTCAGGCTATACCCTCCTCGATGAGGCGGTAAGAGAGGCACTTTTTAAAGTCCATCAATTTAGAAAAAAATCAGAGAAACTTGTTGTTCAGCTCCCGGTAGAATTCCGGCTAAGATAACTATTATTCTTCTTTTTTCAGGATAGCATTGATACCTACATAGATGATAATAACCCCGAGGGCCAGGATAAATCTATATGGTATGCCTATGGTCTTTTTAAAGACATGGATGACAATTTTTATATTAAGCAGATTTTTAATAAAACCTGCCCCAGGGTCATAACCTGAGACAAACATAAGGAAAAAGGCAGGGATTAATATGCCTATAGTTATAAAGATTAGGCCTTTTTTTGTCTTTTGAGTCACCTTATACCCCTTTTTCTGCATGGATACCCTTGAAAAAGGTCTATTACTCTGGGGACGCCCCAGAAAAAACGATGAACCTCAAGACCTTTGTAGAGTTTTGCAAAGGTCTTGAGGGACTAAAAAACCGCCTGCTTTTAAGGCAGGCGGTTTTTGTATCTATCTTTTTCAATTCTTAGGACTGTTTTTTGAATTCCTTCTCCATTGCCTCTTTTGCAGGTTTTACATAGATGTCTCTGAGCTTTGGTTTCTCTATCTTTCCTGCAGGGTTACGAGGTATCTGTGCATAGACCATCTTTTCAGGCCATTTGTATTTGGCAAGACCCTTTTCCTTCACAAAGTTGATGACCTCTTCGTCTGTGATGGTCTCGCCCTCTTTGGGCTGGATGATTGCCATGACTATCTCAACGAGCCTTGGATGTGGATAACCGAGGACTGCCACATCCTGGACCTTCGGGTGTTTCCTGAGGACATCCTCTATCTCGGCAGGGAATATGTTCTCACCGCCCCTGATGATGAGGTCTTTTGAACGGTCGGCAAAGAATATAAAGCCCTCTTCATCTTTGTATGCCAGATCACCTGTATATAGCCAGCCATTCTTTATGGTCTTGGCTGTCATCTCAGGGTTCATGGCGTATTCCTTCATGAGCCTTGGTCCCTTGAGTATCAACTCACCAACCTTACCGGGGGGCAGTTCATTGCCGTTGTTGTCCACTACCTTTGCCTCCATAAAGACTGTTGCCTTTCCTATGGAGCCCGGTTTTCTCATTATGTCTTCGTCATAACAGTTTGTAAGGCCACCGCCACCGCCCTCTGTAATACCGTATATATTGGCAATGGGCAGGTTAGGGAATATCTTCTTTGAGTCCTCGAGGAGGACATACGGGACAGGCTGTGCACCTATCTCGATGTGCCTCAAGGCAGATAAATCATATTTTGACAGATCAATCTGTCCTGATTTGATGGCATTTATCACATCAGACCATGTGGGGACTGTGTTCCAGCCACCAGTGCATTTTTCATCAGCTATGCTCCTCAGGTAGTATTCTGGCTGGAGCTCCATGGGCATTAAGACCTTGCCTGCTGCTATATAGCATGGGAATGAGAGGAAGAGTGTCCCGCTGTGATAGAAAGGATGCGGTGCGAGATAGACACTGCTGTATCCCTCATTGTATGTCAGGGCATTTCCGATTCCTATATAGAATAGTGATTTATGGGTATGGGATACCGGTTTTGGTGCCCCTGTAGTACCTGATGTGAACATGAGTTCTGCCATATCATCATCATCTGTCTCAACACAGATGGGTGAGCCATCGCCTTTTTCAACTATCTCGTTGTATGACTTTACACCGGCAGGTATGGTATTGCCAAGGCATATGAAGTGTTTGCAGTAATCCATCTCTTTCATAATTGGCTCTACCCTTGCATTGAACTGGTCTCCAAACATAAAGACCTTGCACTTTGTAACATCGGCAGCATATTTTATATCTGCACTGGCAAAACGGAAGTTAAGCGGTGTAACAGTTGCCCCGGTCTTTAAGACGCCGATATAGCTTGCATACCACTCCATACAGTTCATCATAAGGTGCAGGACAATATCACCCTTTTTAACCCCACAGTCTTTGACAAGATAGTTGGCAATCTTGTTTGCCTGGTCATCGAACTGTTCCCAGGTCAGGCTCCTTCTTAACCCCTTTGAAGGATAGCTTTCGATGATGAACTCCCTCTTTGGAAACTTACTTGCGTTCAGTCCTGAAAACATTGCAAAATTCATAGAACCCTCCTTCTTAAATTGGCTTTTTTGTATTGCTTTTAAGATAGTTAGCATGATAAATTGAATAGTATTGCAATGTCAATACTAAAATTTTCAAATTAAATCTTTTTTTTAGGAGGCTTGCGATGGATATAACGATAGCTGAAATCTTGGCAAGAAATGCAAGGATGTATCCTGATGATGTGGCACTTGTGGAGAGGATACCTGCAGAGAAGAAGAGGTTCCAGATTACATGGAAGGAGTTCGATACAAGGGCAAACCAGTTTGCCAATGTCCTGGCAGCAAGGGGCATCAAAAAGGGTGATAGGGTTGTCCATTTTATGATGAATTCTATAGACTGGCTTGTAGCCTACTTTGGGATTGTAAAGACAGGCGCATGGGTAGTCCCCCTGAACTTCCGTTTTACAGGAGAGGATGTGAAATACTGCTGCGATGTGGCTGAGCCAAAACTTATTGTATTTGACGAGGAGTTTGCAGGCAGGATTGATTCTATAAAGGATAAACTCCCGGGCGTTAAAAATTATATCTGCCTTGGCAACAACATCCCATCCTTTGCCGAGTCATACGCAAAGGTTATGGCTGATGCACCTGCAACACCTCTTAATGTAGAGCTATTCCAGTCTGATGAGTGCGGTCTGTATTTTACATCAGGGACTACAGGACAGCCAAAGCCCATACTCCTCACCCATAAGAATATGCTCTGTGCATGTATTACAGAGAATTCAAACCACCACCAGACAAAAGATGATACATTTGTCCTTATCCCGCCTCTATATCACACCGGTTCCAAGATGCACTGGTTTGGCAGCTTTATTGTAGGTGGTAAGGGTATCCTCTTAAAAGGTGTATCACCAGAATGGACCCTTGAGGCAATAAGCGAGGAACAGGCAACTATTATATTCCTTCTCGTACCTTGGGCACAGGATATACTCCTCAAGCTCGACAGCGGCGAGATAAAACTTGAGAACTACAAACTTGACCAGTGGAGGCTCATGCACATAGGCGCCCAGCCAGTCCCCCCGGCACTCATAAAACACTGGAAGAAGTATTTCCCCAATATGCAGTATGACACGAACTTTGGACTTAGCGAATCAACAGGTCCAGGCTGTGTCCATCTGGGTATAGGTAATGAACACAAGATAGGTGCCATTGGAAAGCCAGGATTCAACTGGGAGGCAAGGATCGTTGACGAGAATGGTAATGATGTGAAAAAAGGCGAGGCAGGAGAACTAATTGTCCGCGGAGACGGTGTTATGCGCGAGTATTATAAAAACCCTGAGGCCACATCCAGGACCATTATAAACGGCTGGTTATATACAGGGGATATGGCAAGGGAGGATGAGGATGGCTTTATCTGGCTCGTAGACAGAAAGAAGGATGTTATCATCACAGGTGGAGAGAATGTATTCCCTGTAGAGGTAGAGGATTTTATCCACACCAATCCCAATGTAAAGGACGTGGCAGCTATTGGATTGCCTGATGAGCGGCTCGGCGAGATAGTGGCTGTTATCATAGAGGTTGCACCAGGCAAGACCCTAACAGAGGAAGAGGTCATGAAACACTGCGAGGGTCTGCCAAAATACAAGAGACCAAGAAAGATTTTCTTCGGTCAGGTGCCCCGCAACCCAACAGGCAAGATAGAGAAACCCAAACTGAGAAAACAGTATTCCGGTATGGAAGAGGCATTCAAGATCTAACACAAATATAACGGGTACAGGGCAGGGACTGACTATTTGTCTTCCTTGCCCTTACCCTCTGCACGGGCTTTTGGCATGTTTCCCACACCCATTGAAGAAAAGATTGGATATACATTCAAGAACAAGGATCTATTGAATCAGGCCATAACACACAGCTCATTCTTTAATGAAAAGAGGGAGATAAGGAAGTCAGATAACGAGAAGCTTGAGTATCTCGGCGATGCTGTGCTGAACTGCATAATTAGCATAATACTCTATAAAAAATACAGAGACAGGCATGAGGGCTTTTTGAGCAATGCCAGGTCATGCCTTGTTAGAAGGGATACATTGACGGAGATAGCAAGGGATATTAGCCTTGCAAGCCATCTCAACTACGGCAATGGGAGAAATACCGATGTCCCTGAGGAGTCAAAGGTCCTGTCCAATATGATGGAGGCACTCATTGGTGCTATTTATCTCGACGGTGGGCTTCTGAAGACAAGCAGGGTAATAAGGCGGCTTTTTGGGCCCTATTTTACAGAGGAGAGGCTGACAGAGAAGAGCCCTAAGAATATATTACAGGAGTATTCCCAGAAGAAATGGGGCTTGCTGCCGAGATACAAATTCACAAGAAAGACTAAGAATGGATTTACTGTAAATGTATATATAGGTAGCGATTACAGGGCAAAGGGACAGGGGAAGACAAAGAAGGAGGCACAGCAGCAGGCGGCAAAGGCCCTCCTTGAAGAACTCGGTGTGAGGTAGAGGGATGAAAGATAAGAAACAAGAAAGAGAAAAAGGCGTCATTGCCCCTCATGATATGGTGGTCTATAATCCTGAAAACCCATTGTATTCAAGGCAACACCTCTGTATCTATCTGAGGGAGCTATACGATTTGGCAGAGGCAGAGGCTATCTCAAAGCCCCATAATGCCGAAGGGGACAATGAAAAAGAAGAAAAAGAGGATAAATCATGAAGAGGTCCCTTGGTGCCAAGTCTGTTGTATATCCAGCCCCGGTCTTTGTAATAGGGACATACGACAGGGAAGGCAGGGCAAATGCCGCAACTGTTGCATGGGGCGGTATATGCTGTTCCCAGCCGCCATGTATAAATATTTCGTTGAGAAAGGCAACCTATACCTATGCCAATATTATGGAGCACAGGGCATTTACAGTGAATATACCATCTGAGAGATATGTAAAAGAGGTTGACTATCTGGGCATCTATTCCGGCAAAAATATAGACAAGTTCTCAGAGACAGGCCTCACACCTAAAAGAGGGACAATGGTGGATGCCCCATATATTGAAGAATTCCCATTTGTCCTCGAGTGCAGCCTTGCACAGACTATTGAACTGGGCCTACATACCCTCTTTATAGGGGAGATCAGGGATATCAAGGCAGATGAATCATTTATAACAGAAGAGAATATCATAGATGTAGAAAAGGTAAGGCCTATTGTCTATGCCCCTGAGATAAGAATGTATTTTGGGATAGGCAGGTTCCTTGGCAGATCCTTCTCCATGGGGAAGAAACAACCTTGAAGAAGGCCCTGTTCTGTGGCACTTCTATACCAGTTTAGTGGGGTCGATAACGAGTTGTATTCTCACTGGCTGTAAAATCCATCCAAAAAAACAAAGTAATTTTTTGAGGTCTTTCCATGGCTTTGGAAGGCCTTGGACTATGAGATTAAAACCCCTGAAGGGACAGCCCATATCTTATCTGCAAGTCTAATGGACTTCTCACCATTATATGCAAAAAGGCCTGCAATGCACCCAGGTGTTGTCTCTAAGAAAGTCTTTATAGATGATATGTCTCTGTAATTTAATTTAGTTGTCATCTTGACCTCTATAGCTACACATCGTCTGTCTGATTCAATTATAAAATCTACCTCATGCCTGCCCTGAATATTCCAGAAACCAACTGTTGCATATGGCATATCTGATGAGATAATACCCATTATATTTTGCGCTATATATGTCTCAAATAGGCTACCTTCAAGATAATCAGATTTATTAAGAAAGCTGGCAATGCCTGAGTCGGTAAAGTAGAGTTTAGGGGATTTTATTAGCCTGCTCGACCTGTTGTTGAGATATGGGTTCAATAGATAGACAATAAAAGATGCCTCAAGAAGGGAGAGATAGCGAGAGGCAGTTACAGCATTAATCTTGGCATCCCTCGCCAAGTCGCTTATATTAATAATTTTCCCTGTTCTAAGGCCGGCAAGATGCATAAGGTTTCTGAAGGATATAATATTTGCTATCTGACTGAAACCAATTATGTCTCTTTCTAAATAAGTCTGTTCATAGCCTTTAAACCACAAATCCCTGTTTATGGTAGTATCCAGACAGACTGAAGGCATACCGCCTTTTAAAACATCATCATACTGGACAGGTTCAAAGACATTTATTTCAGCAGGCTCGCCAGTCTCGAGAAGGCTTTTTAAAAATGACTTATTTGTAGACCTGTTTATTTCTCTGCGGGTAAGAGGATACATGTTATAGTATATTGCCCTTCCTGCAAGCGACTCCTTTATACCTTTGATAAGAGAAAAGTTTGCTGAACCAGAAAGCAAGAACTGTCCAGGCACCCTTTCCCTATCCATTATGATTTTTATTGCTGTTAGTATCTCGGGTATCTTTTGTGCCTCGTCTATTGTGATTTTTTCATGCTTACGACATAGAGATTGTATAAAACCTGCAGGATCCATTTTTGCAGCTTCGAAATTCTCAAAATCATCAAAACTTATATAATATCTATCTTTAAGTTCCTCTTGTTTTAACAAAAAGGTGCTTTTACCTGTCTGTCTCATACCAGTTATAACAACGACAGGCATGGTTTCCAGTGCTTTAACAATCTGTCCTGCAATGGACCTCGGCCAATATTCTGTCATAATTTAACATATTATAGTTACAATATGACATAAAGTCAAGTTAAATAATGACAAAAAAGTGCCTCTAAAGATGTAATACCCTTGCAGGGCTTTGCAAAGGTCTTAGTTTATAATTTTTATAGGAGATATATAGACTGGAGGGTAAAGACTTATAAACCCAGGATACCACTTTAGTGGGTAGATGCCCCTCAGAACAAAACTGGTTTTTTTGCACATAAACCAGGCAAAACATGGAGACCTGATAGACCAGCCCAAAAAAGTCTTTTGGATGTGTCCCAAAGTAATTTTTTGTAGACAGCCTCAGTTCACGAGCCTTAGTTGATTTTTGACCTTATTGTTATCGTCTACATAGACCTTTTTAGGTTTGAATGTTGCCAGTTCCTTTTCATCATAGCTTGCATAGGTGACTATGATTATAAGGTCATCCTTTTTTGCCTTGTGGGCTGCAGCACCGTTTATACAAATAACCCCTGAATTTTTTTCTCCTGTTATGGCATATGTGGTAAAGCGTTCACCGTTTGTTACATTATATATCTGAACCTGCTCATAGGGCAATATATCTGCCTGCTCCATCAGGGCCTCATCTATGGTAATGCTCCCTTCATAATGAAGGTTACTCTCTGTTACCCTTGCCCTGTGGATTTTTGACTTCATCATGGTTTTATACATCTTTTAATCCTCCATTAAAATGGTATTATCTATCAATCTTGTCTTGCCAGCACGGCATGCGACAGCATAAAGGGCCTTATCCTTAATTATTTCTATATCCTCGAGGGTCTCTGTATCGGCTATCGTTATATATTCAATATCCAACCCATCCTTTGACAGGAGAACCTCTCTTGCCTTTTCCTTTAATATACTGGCATCCCTTATACCGTTCTTAAAGAGTTCAGTAACTTTTTTTATAGACTCATGGATAAGTAGTGCCCGCTCCCTCTCCTGGGGATTGAGATAGGTATTCCGTGAGCTCATGGCAAGTCCATCTTTTTCCCTTACAGTGGGGTATGGGATAATCTCTAAATCCATGTTCAGGTCCTTGACCATCCTCTCTATTACCTTTAGTTGCTGGAAATCCTTCTGGCCAAAGACTGCATAATGGGGTTTTACGATGTTGAAGAGTTTTGTGACAACAGTGGCAACGCCTATAAAATGGCCTTTTCTCGTCCTTCCACAGAGAAAGTCCTCAAGACCCCTTACCTGCACATATGTGGCGTATCTCTCAGGATACATCTGTCTTGCATCAGGGAAGAAGATTATGTCAGTCTTCTCTGCCTCAAGGAGGCTCCTGTCTCTTTCAAAATCCCTGGGGTATCTGTCCAGGTCCTCTGTTGGTCCAAACTGGGTAGGGTTTACAAATATGCTGACCACAACTGTATCGCTTATCTCCCTTGCCTTTCTCACAAGGGCAAGGTGGCCCTCATGGAGATAGCCCATAGTAGGGACAAATCCTATCTTTTTACCGGCACGCCTTAAATCATCAGCTATGCCCTGCATCTCCTTTACTGTCTCTATTATCTTCATCTATGTTATCTAACCCCTTATCTTTTTTATCCCTCTATGACCTATGTCTTTTTACCGTCATTAGTGAAAGGAGTGGTTATCATCGGGGAATATACCCTTTTTAACCTCATCTATATATAGCCTTACACCTTTTGCTATCTCCTCTTTCATGTCCATATACCTCTTGACGAATTTAGGCCTGAATTCACCAGAAAGACCCAATAAATCATATATTACAAGGACCTGACCATCACAGTCCGGCCCAGCACCTATCCCTATTGTGGGGATCTTAAGCATGCCTGTTATCTCCTTTGCCAGTTCTCTGGGGACACACTCGAGGACAACAGAAAAAGCACCTGCCTCCTCTACAGCCAAGGCATCCTGGATGAGCCTTTCTGCATCCTTGCCCTTTCCCTGAACCTTATAACCACCCATCCTGTGTATGGACTGGGGTGTTAGTCCAACATGGCCCATAACAGGTATGTCTATATCCACAAGGGCCTTTATGGTGTCTTTCATGTTCCTGCCGCCTTCGAGCTTAACTGCCCCGGCAAGGGACTGTTTCATCATCCTCCCGGCATTACGCCTTGCCTGCTCAATACCTTCCTGATAGGACATGAAAGGCATGTCAATGACAACAAGGGCATTCTTTGTGCCCCTTACAACTGCCTTTGTATGGTGTATCATCTCTTCGATTGTAACAGGAATTGTGTTGGGATATCCAAGAAGCGTTGTCCCTACAGAATCGCCTACGAGGATTATGTCTATGCCTTCCTCGTCCATTATGCCGGCAAATATGGCATCATAGGCAGTGAGCATGGTAATCTTATCATCACTGCCTTTACGTTCTCTTATTATTGGGACTGTTTTCTTTTCCATCTTGCCCCTTAATAAAAAAACCTCCTGAACACAATTCAGAAGGCCATTCATCCAAATCTCCTTCCGTCTCGGTCCAGTCCGTTGGATCCAAGCGGTATGTGTTAATATTGAAACAGAGCCCAAGACCTTTGTCAATAATTTTTTATATTTTTTGTAACCCCTTACATAAAACATATAGACATTTGGGGAAATATCCTGTAAAATTTTAACTATTCGGGGCGTAGCGCAGCATGGTTTAGCGCACTTGCTTGGGGTGCAAGAGGTCGCAGGTTCAAATCCCGTCGCCCCGATTTATTTATTTTTGAAGTGAGACCACATATATCTTCACTTTTGCTTGGTGATCCATTGCTTATCCTCTTATCTAACGATGACGGTATCCATTCTGAAGGTCTTATATGCCTCAAGGAGGGCCTTCAAAAAGAGCATGATGTATATATAGTTGCACCGGAAAAAGAGAGGACCTGCATTGGTCATGCTGTAACCATTCATAAACCATTGAGGATAAAGGAGATATCTAAAGACACATATACCACGAACGGGACGCCTGCAGACTGCATACTCCTTGCTGTCCATAAGATACTCCCAAAGAGGCCGGATTTAATCATATCGGGCATAAATAAAGGGCCTAACATGGGACAGGATGTCAATTATTCAGGGACTGTGGCTGCGGCAAAGGAGGGGGCATTTCTGGGTATACCATCTATGGCAGTATCCATTGCAGCAAGGGAGGGTTTTTACTTTAATGACGCAGTGTTATCCATAAAGAGGATAATAAGTCTGGCAGACAACAGGGCAATACCCTATGGAGAGATATTTCTTAACATAAATATACCCAATATGCCCTATAACAGAATAAAAGGTTTTATGGTGACAAGGCTCGGTAAAAGGTTATATAATGATATAATTATAGAAAGGACTGACCCAAGGGGTAAAAAGTATTACTGGATAGGTGGTAACGGAGACAGATATGAGGATATGGAGGGAACGGATTTTTCTGCAATTGCCCATGGCTTTGTCTCTATCACACCCCTTGTCCTTGACACAACAGCAGACTGTAATTACATTGATGTATTAAAAAAAATATTGAGGAGGGTTTTATGAAAACAACAATTTCGGTTATCAAGGCAGACATAGGAAGCATAGGGGGGCACATAAGGCCAAGTCAGAGGCTGATAAAGAGGGTAGCAGAATATATAGAGGACGAAGGCAGGGATATTGTATATGATTTTTTTGTATCCCATACCGGTGACGATGTGGCCATACTGTTTACCCACTCCCATGGTGTGGGCAGTGAGGCTGTCCACAAGCTTGCATGGGATGCCTTTGTGGCAGGCACTGCCATTGCAAAGGAACAGGGTCTATACGGTGCCGGTCAGGACCTCCTGAAGGATGCCTTCTCAGGCAATGTGAAGGGTATGGGACCGGCTGTTGCAGAGATGGAGATAGAGGAGAGACCGAATGAACCTTTCCTTTTCTTTGCCGCTGACAAGACAGACCCCGGCGCATATAACCTACCCTTATTTCTCGGTTTTGCAGACCCCATGTATAATTCAGGGCTTATCCTCTCGCCGAACATGGAAAAGGGTTTTACCTTCCATATAATGGATGTGGATTATACAGAGGGTGACAGGCTTATAGAGCTCAATACACCGGAAGACCTCTATGATATTGCAGCACTATTAAGGGATAATGAGAGATTCGTAATAGAGTCCATATACTCCAGGGGGACAGGTGAGATAGCTGCTGTAGTAAGCACAACAAGGCTCCATAACATCGCCGGCAAATATACAGGCAAGGATGACCCTGTAATGCTTGTCCGTGTCCAGGGCGCATTCCCTGCCACAGGCGAGGTCCTTGCACCATTCAATATAGGTCATTATGTGGCAGGTTTTATGAGGGGCAGCCATACAGGCCCATTAATGCCTGTAAAGATGAATTCCCCAGTATCATATTTTGACGGCCCACCGGTTGTGGCATGTATGGCATTCTGTGTCCACAAGGGCAAGCTCACAGAGCCAGCAGATGCATTCGATCACCCATACTGGGACTATGTGAGGGCAAATGTATCGAGAAAGGCAACTGAACTGAGACAGCAGGGCTTCTCAGGGATGGCAATGCTTCCATATTCTGAGCTTGAATACGGCGGAATCGTAGAGAAGATGAAAAAGCTCGACCCTAAATTCAAGATAAGGGGTAAGTAAAAGATAGATAGATTCTGAAAAAGTCTATATAGATTGAGAGCAGGATGAGGTTTTATATAGAGACATTTGGTTGTCAGATGAACGAACACGATTCGGAGAAGATGAGCCATCTTCTCCGAATCAATGGTTTTACCCCTGTCCAGGAGGCAAGGGACGCAGATATAGTCATTGTAAATACATGCTCTGTAAGGGAAAAGGCAGAACAGAAGTTCTACAGCCTCATAGGGAGGCTTAAAAAGCTCAAGGATAAAAAGGGGACAATTATCGGTGTCACAGGATGCATTGCCCAGCAGGAAAAGGAGATGCTCAAGGAAAGGCTCCCCTTTATAGACTTTGCCATGGGTCCATCGGGTATACATATTGTTATGGATGCCATAACCCGTTCAAGGGAGGGCAGTTTTTTCTATGATTTCTCTGACAATGGCTGCGTAGCCCCTCTTTTTTTGAGGCCTGAACCGGCCCAGGACAGTATAAAGGCATATGTAACCATAATGAAGGGCTGTAATAATTTCTGCAGCTACTGCATCGTCCCATATGTAAGAGGCAGGGAGGCATCAAGGGATAGCCATGATATCCTTGAAGAGATAAAGGGTCTTGCAGAAAAAGGCATAAAAGAGGTCATACTCCTCGGGCAGAATGTCAATTCATACAACAAAGGAAAAAATGATTTGTCTTTCCCGGCATTACTGGAGAAGATAAACAGTGTAGATGGGATTGAACGCATAAGGTTTGTGACATCCCACCCAAAAGACCTCTCCCATGAACTTATAGAATGTTTTGGAAGGCTCGATAAGCTCTGCGAGCAGATACACCTGCCGTTCCAGTCAGGTTCTGATAAGATACTCAAGCTCATGAACAGGGGATACAGTATATCTGAATATGTGGAAAAGATAGATAAATTAAGAAGAGTCCAGAGCGATATTGCCATCACAGCAGACTGTATTGTGGGGTTCCCCGGTGAGGATGAGGAGGCATTCAGAGATACAATAGAGCTCGTGAAAAAGGTGGAGTTTGATGGTATATTCTCCTTTGCCTATTCAAAGAGGAAGAATACAAAGGCAGCAACATTAGATAATGAGGTCCCCAGGGATGTGGCATTAAAGAGGCTTGGATACCTACAGGCCATCCAGAAAGGCATTACACTAAAGAAAAATCAGGCAACAGAGGGTAGGGTCTTTGATGTCCTTGTAGAAGGCAGGAGCAAGAATTCTCAGGATGAACTTACAGGGAGGACAAGACACAACAGGATTGTGAATTTCAAAGGGGATACTGATATGATAGGCAGGATAGTTCAGGTTAAGGTCATAAAGGGTTATGCCAATTCCCTCAAGGGAGAGGTATTATGACCGTGAAAGGAGGTTTAATATGTTAAAGGAGATGAAGGTTGCAGGGATTACAGTAGACCCGTTTACCAACACACCTATAGTGCTCCTCAAGGATCTTGAGGATAAGGATGTGCTCCCCATATGGATAGGGTTACTTGAGGCATCGAGCATTGCCACTGCCCTCGAGAATATACAGACGCCCAGGCCCATGACGCACGACCTTATAAAGAACATACTCGATACCCTTGGTGTCAAGATAGTGAAGATTGAGGTCAATGACTTGAGGGACAATACGTATTATGCCCTGATACACATGGATGTAAACGACAGGAGGCTCACCATAGACTCCCGTCCCAGCGATGCCATAGCCATAGCCATAAGGACAGGGGCACCTATCTTTGTGGAAGAGAATGTAATCAAGAAGTCATCCAAGGCAGATATATCCAAAAAGGGTGACAAGGTTGTCACAGACAGCAATGAATGGGAGGATATACTGGAGAACCTCTCTTCTGATGACTTCGGAAAATACAAGATGTGAGTGTAACACTGAGACATGATTGACCTGCACACCCATTCCCTATTGAGCGACGGGGAGCTACTGCCATCTGAGCTGGCCAGGAGGGCAAAGGTAAAGGGATACAGCATAATAGGCATATCTGACCATGTAGACCCCACAAACCTCGAGGATGTGGCTACCTCTATCCTTAAGCTTGCGGCAAAGGCCAGTTCCTATAATGACATTATGGTTGTCCCTGGTGTAGAACTGACCCATGTACCCCCCGACATTATAGGTGAGCTGGTTAAGGAGGCAAGGAGGCTCGGTATATACTATGTGGTTGTCCACGGTGAGACCATTGCAGAGCCTGTTGAGGAGGGTACAAACAGGTCTGCAATAGAGGCAGGGGCTGATATACTCGCCCATCCGGGGTTGATAAGCATGGAGGATATGGGGCTTGCAGCAAAAAAAGGCGTCCTTATAGAGATAAGCGCAAGAAAAGGACACTCCCTTACCAACGGCCATGTGGCAGCCCTTGCAAAAAAGACAGGTGCAAGGCTTGTCCTCGATACAGACTCCCACAGCCCCTCTGATTTGATAACGGACAGTGAGGGCCTAAAGATTGTTATGGGTGCAGGGCTTTCAAGGGATGATTTCCATATTATGCAGAGAAATGCCGAGGAACTGGCAAGAAGGGTTTTTAATAGATAGGATGAAGATCAATATAGAAGATGCCATAAGATCTATACCCTATTACCCCAGGGCAATGAAATACGGCGGGGATGATGGGCTGGTAAGGCTTGCATCCAACGAGAACCCTTTTCCACCGTCCCAGGGCATAATAAACGCTGTCCTTGATGCTGTCTTTAGCATAACCAGGTATCCGGGCAGTGAATTGGAGCTCAAGCAACTGATAGGTGAGAGATATGGATTAACCCATGAACAGGTTGTCCTTGGAAACGGCTCTGACGAGATTATAGAGATGGTCCTCAAGGCAGCAAGATTAAAGGGAAAAGACAGGGTAGTAATAACAGAACCTGCCTTTGCCTACTATAGTATAGCCTCCCAGGTCTTCGGGTATGAGGTGGTTAAGGTGCCCTTAAGGGATATGAGGACAGACCTTGAGGCCATAAAAGAGGCCATAGATGAAAGGACGAGGATAATCTTTTTAAATAACCCGTTAAACCCTACAGGCACTATATTTAGAGATGGGGAATTCAGGGAGTTTCTAAAAGATTTGCCCCCTGATGTTATTGTGGCTAATGATGAGGCATATGCTGAATTTGCAGAGGATAAGGATTTCCCTTATTCCATGAGATTTATAGAAGAATACCCTGTCTTAGTATTAAGGACATTCTCCAAGGCCTATGCCCTTGCAGGGCTGAGGATAGGGTATTGTCTTGGTGAGGCATCCCTGATATCTTTTCTGGAGAGGACAAGGCAGCCCTTCAGTATCAATTCTGTTGCCCTTGCCGCTTCTAAGGCAGCCCTGGCTGACAGGGATTTTTTGAGGTTTGTCCTGGAGAACAACAGAAAGGGAAAGGCTTTTTATTACAGGGCCTTTGAAGAATTATCACTGGATTATGTGTCTACAGAGGCCAATTTTATCCTTGTCAGGCTCGGCAGGGATGCAGAGGCCATAACAAAGAGGCTCTTTGAAGAGGGTATACTCGTAAGATGGATGGGTGCATATAATCTGCCTGATTATATAAGGGTTACCATAGGTAAGACAGATGAGAACACAAGATTTATAGATGCCCTCAGAAAGATACTGGGATAGACAGGGTCTTACATATATGCCCCTGTATTGGGTTTTTTTCAGGGTTTTACTGCGGACCCTATAGAGGTTATAATACTGAACACAGAATATTGAACAGATTTTAAATCTATAGTCTGTTTTAAATTTGGCTATGAAGAAGGGTTTGATAATTACGATAGACGGACCGAGCGGTGCAGGGAAGAGCACCATAGCAAGGCTTATGGCAAAGAGACTCGGCTATATGTATATAGATACAGGTGCCATGTACAGGGGTGTTGCCTGTGCTGCAGCAAGGCATAATATAACAGGCATAGATGAAGGGGCTCTGGAGATGTTTCTTGGGGGTCTTGATTTAGTCTTTGACTTCAGGGACAGGACAGTGGTTATCCTGGATGGAGAGGATATAAGCGAGGATATAAGGATGCCGGAGATATCCATGCTCGCTTCAAGACTCTCACAGAATAAAAAGGTAAGAGACTTTCTCACAAAAAAGCAGAGGGAGATAGGGAAAGACGGGGGTGTTATCCTTGAGGGGAGAGACACAGGCAGCGTTGTATTCCCCGATGCAGATATAAAGTTCTACCTCGATGCAAAACACCATGAGAGGGCAAAAAGGAGGTTCTTAGAGCTTTCAGAAAAGGGTGTGGCCTCAGATATGGAGAGGGTGAAGGAGGAGATGGAGATAAGGGATAGAGAGGATTCTAAAAGGGACATTGCACCCCTTACCATCCCCCAGGGGGCTATATACATAGATACAACAGGCCTTGATATAGATGGTGTCCTTGAGAAGATTATGGGGTATATAAGAGAGAGGGTATGATAGAGGTATATAAGACAAAGGATATAGGTTTTTGTTTTGGCGTAAAAAGGGCTATCAATATGGTCCTCAAGGAGGCACAGACAGGACAGAAAAACATATATACCATAGGTCCTATAATCCACAACCCCCAGATGGTGGATATGCTCAGGGAAAAGGGGATAAGACCGGTAGATGACATAAAGGACATAGAAGACGGTATAGTAGTCTTCAGGACCCACGGCATTAAAAAGGAGGATGAGGAGTATATAAAACAGAGGGGTCTTCGTTATATTGATGCCACATGCCCTTTTGTGAAAAAGGTGAGAAGATACGCAATAATGCTGAAAAAAATGGGTTATAAGGTGGTCATAGTGGGGGAGGGCAGGCACCCTGAGGTGAAAAGTGTATTGAGTTATTTGGATAATGATGGTATTGTATTACAGAAGCCTGATTCAATCGATGCCAGAAAGATAGGTGTCGTAAGCCAGACAACCCTGGAAAAGGATTTTTTTCTGGATATTGTAACAGGTCTTTTAAGGGATGCCGAGGAACTGAGGGTCTACAATACAATATGCGTAAGCACATCCAAGAGGAAGCAAGAGGCATCCAGACTTGCAGAAAAGGTAGATATGATGCTTATAGTGGGCGGTAAAAACAGCTCCAATACAACAAAGCTCTATGAGATGGTAAAGAGGCTCCAGCCAAAGACCTATCACATTGAAACAGAAGATGATTTAGACCCCGTATGGTTCTCCGGGGTAAAGAGAGTGGGTATTACAGGAGGGGCATCAACTCCTGATTTTATCATAGATAAGGTAGAGCGGCAGGTAAAAAATTTTTAGGGGGAACATATGGCAGATATAGCTGAAACAGTAGCACACAAAGAAAACACTGAAGAGGAGATGAGGGAACTTTATGAGACCTCTATGAAGAGTCTTCAGGAAGGCGGGAACATCTTAAAGGGAAAGGTCATAAATATCAACTCTGATACTGTTATTGTTGATGTTGGTCTTAAATCCGAAGGGAAGGTCCCCATATCAGAGTTTTTAAATAAAAACAATGAATATGCAGTCAATATAGGTGATGAGGTTGAGGTGATGATAACAGGGAGGGAAAAGGAATTCGGGCTCCTCCTCCTCTCCAAACAAAAGGTAGATTATATACGCACATGGCAGAAGATAAACAAATCCTTTGAGGATGGCACCCCGATAGACGGCGACATAGCATCAGAGGTTAAGGGCGGTTTTATTGTTGATATAGGTATCAATGCCTTTTTACCCATCTCCCAGGTGGACATAAAACCAGTAAAAAATCCATCCTCCTTTGTGGGCAGACACCTGAAATTCAAGGTAATAAAGGTAAACCAGAGAAAGAACAATGTTATCCTCTCGAGGAGGATCCTTGTAGAGGAAGAGAGGGAGAGGAAAAAGACAGAATTCTGGAAGAATGCCAAGGATGGCCAGATTTTGTATGGGTTTGTGAGGAATATAACAGACTACGGTGCCTTTGTGGATTTAGGGGGTGTTGATGGTTTCCTCCACCTCAATGAGATTACATGGGGCAGGATAACACACCCAAAGGAGTATCTCAGGGTCGGTGATGAGATAAAGGTAAAGATTATAGAGCTGGATACAGAAAAAGAGAGGGTCTCCCTGAGTATGAAGAGGCTTAAACCCGACCCATGGGAGAGGATAGAGGAGAAGTATCCCCCTGGTTCAAAGGTAAGGGGAAAGGTTGTAGGTATCGTTGAATACGGTGTGTTTGTGGAGTTGGAGCAGGGTGTTGAGGGCCTCCTCCACCTAAGCGAGATGACCTGGGATAAGAAACTGAGAAACCCCAATAAGATTGTAAACAAGAACGACTGGCTTGAGCTTGTGGTCCTCGATGTAGATAAAGAGAAGAAGAGGATATCCCTGGGGCTCAAACAACTGCTTCCTGACCCGTGGGATGAATTGATAAACAAGTATCCGCCAGGCTCTATAGTAAAGGGCAAGGTTAAGAACTGGACTGATTTCGGGATGTTTGTGGGCATAGAGGATGGTGTAGACGGGCTAATCCATGCCTCTGAGGTCTCCTGGTCGAGGAGGAGAAAAGGCATACATGAGCTCTACAAGAAGGGCACCATGGTTGAGGCTGTTGTCCTCAACATTGACAAGGAGAATAAGAAATTCTCCCTGAGCATTAAAAAACTAAAAGATGACCCCTGGAAAGGCATAGGGGCAAAATACAGGGAGAGGGACATAATAGAAGGCTATATAACCAGCATCACAGACTTTGGTATCTTTGTGGAGATAGAGGACGGGGTCGAGGGGCTAATACACCTGTCTGAGATAGATGACCTCCAGGGCAGACACCCCAGCGATGTATATAAGATAGACGACAAGATAAAGGCAGTTATATTGAACATAGATGAAAAGGAAAAGAGGATAGGCCTGAGTGTAAAGGCATTGAAAAAGATGGACGAGAAGAGCGTAATGGAGAATCTTTCAAGGGATAACAGTGTATTTTCCACTTTGGGCGATATATTAGAGCCTATGATAAAGAAGGGTAGCCCGGAGGAGACATAGACAGGGAGGCATGATGCCAATAAAAAAGGAGCTTTTGGATATACTGTGCTGCCCCAAGTGTAAGGGAGATATATACCTCAGTAGAGATGAGGATGGCCTTATATGTGATAGGTGCAGTCTTATGTATCCCATAAAGGATGATATCCCTATCATGCTCATAGATGAGGCAGTCCCTCTTGATGCCCATAAAAACAGGTGATCTTAGACCTTATACTCATCCTTATCATCAAGACAATCCAGCAGTGCCTCCGTATCCTGCCTGAGCATATTCAGAAGGCTGTAGGTGTATTATTAGGCAGGCTGGCATACCATCTATTAAAAAAGAGGAGACTTGTGGCAGTCTCCAACCTCAAAAAGGTCTTCAAGGACAGAGATAAAAAGGACATAGAAAGGATAGCAAGGAGTTGTTTTGAAAAATTCGGCATTAATTTTGTCGAGATGCTCCTTGTCCCTTACATAAAAAAGGACAGATACAGAGAGAGGTTCTCCATTGAAAACAGGGGATATATAGATAGTGCCCTCAAGAGGGGCAGGGGCATCCTCGCTGTAATATTCCACTATTCCAACTGGGAGATAATGGGGATTGCATCTGTGCTTCTGGGCCATGATGTTGTTGTCCTTGCCAGACCCTTAAAAAGACACATACACCTTAATAATTTTCTCAACAGGATAAGGTCATCATCGGGCCTTAGGATTATACCCAATGAGGGCACAGGCAGGGATATAATGAGACACCTCAAGGAGAACAGGATTGTGGCTGTCCTGGCAGACCAGAGGGAGAAGCGCTCAAGGGGTGTATATGTGGAATTCTTTGGTGAGAAGGTGCCAACAAACAGGGGGGTTGCTGTAGTGGCCATGAAGACAGGGGCACCTGTTATCCCTGTCTATCTTGTCCGGGAGGGTTTTCTAAGATACAGGGTCGTATGCACAAGCCCCATAGACATAGAAAGAAAGGGTAACATAGACGAGCTTGTGGAGGTTAATCTAAGAAAGATAAACAGTTTTCTCGAATCCATAATACTTGAGGCACCGGATGAGTGGTTCTGGGTCCACAGGAGGTGGGGAAGAACCAGTTGATTTTTTATGATTTTATCTGTAGTCTTTAGTCTACAGTTTTAGTATGTATCTGTAAAATACACTCCCGCTAAATCGGGATGAAAAATATCTTTAAGGTGGTATTATGAAACAGTATCGTGTTCTTATAACAGATAACCTATCCGAAGATGGGATAGAGGTCTTATCAAGGAGCAGGGACATAGAGATCGATATCAGGGCTGGCATCAAAAAGGATGAGTTGAAAAACATTATAGGCAACTACGATGCCATAATAACGAGAAGCGGGACAACCATAACAGAGGACCTGCTGGAAAACCCCGGGAGACTCAAGATTATAGGCAGGGCAGGTGTAGGCGTGGACAATATTGACATAGAGGCAGCCAGTAAAAAGGGCATTATTGTTATGAATGCCCCTACAGGCAATACGCTGGCGGCAACAGAGCTTACAATGGGTATTATGCTTGCTGCTGCAAGAAAGATCCCCCTGGCAAACGACTCCCTCAAGAGCGGCAAGTGGGACAGGAAGAGGTTCATGGGTATAGAGCTCAACAACAAGGTCCTGGGTATTGTGGGGCTTGGCAGGATAGGTAGCAATGTGGCCATCAGGGCAAAGAGCTTTGGCATGAAGGTAATTGCCTATGACCCCTATATAAAAAAGAGTAAGGCAGATTCCTTAGGCGTCAAATTATATGACAGGCTTGAAGACCTCTTAAAAGAGGTGGATATAATTACATTCCATACACCCTTAACCGCTGCCACAAAAAACATGATAACAGCAAGAGAGATAGGCCTTATGAAGGATAATGTCATCTTTGTCAACTGTGCCAGGGGCGGTATAGTAAATGAAAACGACCTCTATGAGGCATTAAAAAGCGGTAAGGTCTTTGCCGCAGGGGTTGATGTCTTTGAGGAGGAGCCCCCGAAGAGCAGTAAGCTCCTTGGGCTTGAGAATGTATTTGCCACACCCCACATAGGTGCCAATACAATGGAGGGTCAGGAGGCAGTTGCCCGTATTATTGCTGAACAGGTTGTAAATGCCCTGCACGGGAGGCCATACCAGAATGCAGTTAATATCCCATTCATGAAATCCCAGCTCACCGAGAACCTCCAGCTTTATTTCAGCCTTACAGAGAAGATAGGCAAGCTTGCTGCACAGATTGCAAAGGGCAGGCCAGAGGCCATAAAGATTGTCATGATAGGGAAGAACTTTGAGGAGGACCTCTGTGAGAGGAAATTTGACGTCCCCTTCAGCTATCAACCCTTTACCATTGCAGGCCTTAAGGGCTTTCTGGGTGTCTATATACAGGAGTCTGTCACATACATCAATGCCCCTTATCTTGCCAAAGACAGGGGTATCACCGTGGAGGAGACAAAGACAGACCAGTATGACAAATTCAACGACTTGATACTCTTTATCCTGAAGACAGACAAGGAGGAGCTCTCCATAGCAGGGACTGTTTTTTCAGACAAGCTGGGGAGGATTGTGCTCCTCGACAGGTTCCACCTTGATGTTATACCGGAGGGTACATTCCTCCACTTCAGGATATTCGACAGGCCCGGTATAATAGGCAAGGTGGGGACAATACTGGGAAATCACAGGATAAATATATCAGGCTTCAGCGTATCAAGGCAGCACACAGGCGAGGAGGTTGCCTTTGTCTCTGTGGATGACCCCATAGGCGAGGAGGTCTTAAGCGAGATACTCAAGATAGACGGTATGATAGAGGCAAAGGTCATAGAGCTGTAAATATATATGCCCTTTGAGCTTTTTTTAAAAAAGTCTGTAGTCTACAGTAATTAGTTATATTTTTCTTGGAGGCTATGATGAGGGTTCTTGTTACAGGAGGTTGCGGTTTTATCGGTTCTAATGTTGTGGATGCCTATATAGAAAAAGGCTACGATGTGGCCATTATAGACAATCTTTCAACAGGTAAGCAAGAGAATAAAAACGAAAAGGCAAGGCTCTATGTGGAAGACATCTGTAAAGATGGCATAGAGGAGGTCTTTAAAAAGGAGAGGCCTGATATTGTAAACCACCATGCAGCCCAGATATCCGTGCCTTTGTCTGTCCAGGATCCCCTTTTCGATGCAGAGGTAAACATAAAGGGCATAATAAGGCTACTTCTTCTCTGCAATAAATACAACGTGAAAAAGTTTATATTCTCCTCCACAGGAGGTGCCATCTACGGAGATGCAGATGTGGTCCCCACAGGGGAGGACTATGTCCCTGAGCCTGCATCCCCCTATGCCATAGCAAAACTGTCCAGCGAGAAGTATATAAGGTTTTTTTACGGTCAATACGGTCTCAGATATACAATACTTAGATACAGCAATGTATATGGGCCAAGGCAGATACCCCACGGAGAGGCAGGTGTTGTGGCCATATTTACTGAAAAACTCTTAGATGGCGTGCTCCCAACACTGAACCACTTCCCCGGTGAACCCCAGGGGATGATACGTGATTACTGCTATGTAAAGGATATTGCCATGGCAAACCTCCTGGCCACAGAAAAGGATACAGTGGGTATATTCAATATAGGGACAGGTAAGGGCACGACCACCCTTGAACTGTATAGACTGGTACTGAAGACCTTGAGGTCCAAGGGTGTGGATATCCCCCAGGCCTTTGATGAGCCAAAAAGGGATATGGCAAGGCCGGGTGATATAAAGGTGAGCACATTGAATCCAGGCAAGGCAAAGATAGAACTTGGCTGGGAGGCAGGATACACTGTTGAGATGGGTCTATCTGAGACAGTGGATTGGTATCTCAATAAGAGATGAATATCAAAATCCTTGGCACAGGCACATCCATCCCATCCTTAAAGAGGCTATCCTCCTCTTATCTCGTAACAATAGGGGATTACAGGATACTCATAGATGCAGGCCCTTCTGTGGTGAGGAGGCTCCTTGAATTTGGCTTCACTGTAGAAGATATAGACCTTATAATAATCACCCACTTCCATGTGGACCACACAGCTGACCTGTCCACATTTCTTTTTGCCTGTAATTACGGCATTAAACCAAGACAGAAACCTTTAACTATAATAGGGGGGCCTGGTTTCAGGAGGTTTTTTAAGGGGTTATCAAAGATTTACCCATGGATTATGCCCAACTACTATGACCTATATATCAAGGTCATGTCAATGCACCCTTTTGAGCTAAATGACATCACTATAACAGCAAGGTCTGTAAACCACAACAGGGAGAGTATAGCCGTCAGGATTGATGCCGGTAAAAGCGTGGTATTTTCAGGGGATACATCTTATTCAAAAAGGCTGATAGAGCTGGCAAAAGGGGTAGACCTCATGATAACAGAGTGTTCTTTCCCGGAGCGCAAGGTAAAAGGGCATTTAAACCTTGCAAATCTTGCAAGGATAATAGAAGGGGCAAGACCAAAGAGGGTGATACTGAGCCATCTCTACCCTGACTGGGATGATTTTAAGGGTGTGCTCCACGAGCCATATCTCTTGGCTGAGGATGGGATGGAGATAGGGCTTTAATCCATCTGCTTCTTGCTGAGGATGATGAGGTCACCTATACTTGTTGCCCTATATTTTTTTGAATTCTCTATCTCTGCCAAAAGACTATCCTCGAAGCCGGTGGCTATGATTACAAATCTCCCGTTGTCCTTGAGATAGGATGACCCCCTCTTTATGTATGCCTTGGTAAGCTCAAGGACAGGGAACTCCTTTTCCCAGAGGTATGTGAGGGATGGCTGGACAAAAATGAGGTCAAAGGCATCGTTTAGGAGAAAGGGGAACTCTATCTCAAAGTGAAAAAACCCGTTCCTCCTCGCTGTCTCTTTTGCCTCCATAAACCATGTATTTTTCCTTATGGCTGTCCAGAATGACTCATCACTGTCCAGGTTGGAGAGGAGGCCCTGGGTCTTTTTCTTATCGATGCCTTTTATAAAATATGTGGATGTAATAACATCCATGGTGTCCTTTATCCTATCCCTGTATCTGTTGAGCCTTATCTCGAGGCTGTTTCTCTCCTCCATATCCTCTTTTATCCTCTCGGAGAGAGAAAAATATCTCCTGAACATATCCTTCAACTCCAGGAGTATCTCCATGGGGTTCTTATTGAAGAGCCCCATCTGGTTTTTTGTGTCTATATGATTTGTCATGTCCTTGATAGACATGCCTATCAAGGGGTTGCCCAGCTTGAAATGTCTTGATTTGAATCCGAACCTCCTGAGCATGGCATCCTGGAATATATCATAGGCAATATGGGACCTCTCTACACCGTAGACAACAGCCTCGAGTATATGTCTTTTAAGGCTCTCCTCATCCTCCCACTCGGCAGCATAGGTATTTTTCTCGGCATAGGGGAGGACAAAGGACATATAGGCAAGCCCCTCTATTATGCATGAGGTGATGGAGCCGAAACTGGGTGTCATATCGAGGACCTTGAGGTTCAAAACAGCATCCTTTGTGTATCTCTTTCCCACAAATAGGTTATCCAGGACAGCCTGGACATCTATCCCGGTCTGCCTGCCCTTTAATGAGAACATAAAGGTAAATATATGGGGTGCATTGTAGGGGTTTATGATATCTGTGGCTACTGGGGTCTTTAAATCCAGCCTTATATCCTTTTCCTTTAGATATACCTCTGTCTCAGGGAGATTGCCGTCCTGGAATATCTCATGGTAGGTATCGTACAGGACAGGGTATACATCTGTCTTCTTCTCCTTGCCCTTTATGCCCTTTATAAGGGCGTCTTTCTTTATCTTTAAGAGGCCCAGGAGCCTCTCCCTCTCCTGTTCCAGCATCTCCGGTATGGTCTTTAAAATGCCTTCCGGGGAGAATAGGTGATAGAAGAGGTGGATTGGCTTAAAATCAGGGGACACAGACGGGTATTCTATATCCATCTCTATAAGCCTTGTCTCAAAATCCACAGGCCTTTTAACGAGTATCCAGTTTCTTCCATTGGTGAGGATACCCCACGGGGTCCTTGTCTTTTTCATTATATAGAGGAGCTGATACAGGGGTAGCCTGTTTTCAAACTCAAGATAGAATCCGCTTATACCCTTTTTAAGGGTCCTCCCGTATCTTTTTACAAGGACAATCCCCAGGGTATTGCTGTAGTAGTCCTCTGTCCCCCAGAGCTTAGATGCAGCAATCCTTGCATCCTCTGTCTGAAAGAGGGCAATATCCGGTGGCTTGACACCCTCCTCAAAGAATGCAGGCTTGGACTCATAGAAAAAACCCAGGGCCTTGAGTACGGGCTTTACAAGGTGTATCTCTGTATGTATCTCGCTGGCAAACTTTTTCTTGTCCTCAAAGAGCTGGAGTAGCTCATATATGGATGAACAGGCATCCATCTGTTCGGGCAGAGACAAAAGCCTTTCTATGCCTGCCTGGGAAATCAGAGTATTTCTTAAGATGGAGGGATGCATTTTTTGAAGATAATAATAGATTGGGCCTATTTAGTCAAGAAAAGGGATGTCTTTTTCTTCTTTATCTATGCCCATATCCTGGATGCGCTCTATCTCTCTGAGCTTCATCCTGATGATGACAATAAGCCCTATTATTCCTATCCAGAATAGGACAAGGGCCTGATATATGATGAACCTGTCATAGGGTGCAGAGGGAAAGACCTCTATATTCTTCTCCTGCGCTAAAAGGGGGATAGCACCCAGGGACAACATGATGAGAGAAAATATAAGGGTTTTTATGGATTTATAAGAACAGCAGAGGCATTGTAGGATATTTTTATAGATAGTCTTGGACCTCAACATGGTCATCTTTCTCCTAAGTCAAAAACCCTATAATGGTCATGACGATAAAATATGCAGTATATATTATACCTATCCAGGTAAATACAGGGCTTCTTTCACCCCTTGCTGATTTCCTGTCAAAAAACGGGATGAGGAAGAAAAATAGTATACCCAAGGATATGAGGATAATGGCTATCATCTCCCCGTTCAGACCCATTAGATCCCCTGGGAAGAGCTTGAGTGTCTGGAAAAGGAACAGGAAATACCACTCTGGTTTTATGTTTTCCGGGGGCGCGGCAAGGGGGTCTGCCTTTTTCCCTATCTCTGGGGGCATAAGCACAGACAATGTTACAACCACACCAAGGGCAACAAGCCATATTATAAAATCCTTATACAGGACATTCGGGAAGAAGGGTACATATTTTTTTACATTTTTTTCCTCTGATACAGGGACACTCATCCCGTGATACTGGACAAGGGCTAAGTGGATGCCTATAAGGATAAGCGTAAGTATTGGTAGGACTGATACATGGAATGCATAGAAACGGGTCAGGGTTTCACCGGTGACATCTATCCCGCCCCTTAAAAAGGACTTGATAAACCCGCCTATGACAGGGAGGTTACCTGCACCACCTGTTGCCACCCTTACGGCAGCAAAGGCACGTTCATCCCACAGGAGGAAATAGCCGCTAAGACCGAAGAATATGGATATACCAAGGAGTATAAAGCCTGTAATCCAGAGGAGTTCCCTGGGTTTCCTGTAGGATTTCAAAAGTAGTGTGCTGAATACATGGATAAAGAGCACACCTATTGAAAGCTGGGCACCCCAGTGGTGGAGGGAGCGAAAGAACCAGCCCATATTGAGTTTGGTAACAATCTCTATAATGCTCTTGTGTGCCTGTTCAAAATAGGGGATGTAATAGAAGCTCAATACCATCCCTGTTATGAACTGGATGATAAAAAGGAACATGGCAAGGCCGCCTGTGTAATAGAGGACCTCGTATCTGTGGACAGGTATAAGTTTGTGTTTGGCAAAACCCCTCAATCCGTCCAGGTCATATCTGTCTTCAATCCAGTTTTTAAGCCTTTGGCAGCTCAACCTTTATCCCCTTCTTTGCAACTACGAGTTTTTCACCCTCCTGGGTCATCTCAAAGAACTCAAGAGGTTTTGGTGGAGGCCCCTCAAGGACCTTTCCATCCATATCAAACCAGCCCTTGTGACAGGGGCAGTAGAATTTTTTATCCTCTGGCTTATATGCAATATTACACTCCATATGGGTGCATACACCCTTTAAGGCCACGGTTTTGTTATCCGGTCTTTTAAAGATAAATCCCAGTTTCCCCCCCCATGCAAAGGGTTTTACAGAATTGGTGGGTATATCAATGAAGTCCTTGGCATTGAGCACCACAAAATCAGGCTCTTTTCCGAGGGTAGGGAATGCAAATTTCAAAAGGGCATAGAAACCCCCGGACAGAAATGCTATAAGCCACCCCCCGAACAGGGTATTTAAAAACTGTCTCCTCGATATGAGTGAAAACTTGAGCTTCATCTATATTTCCCAAAGAGTTTCTTTTTTAAGATAGCCTTTCTCAACCCGACTATAGAATCTGTAGGCCGCACATCCTTTGGGCAGGCATCGATGCATCTGAATACAGTATCGCAACCCCATACACCGTTCTCGTTGTTAATCTCATCAAGGATATCCCCTGGTCTTTCATCCCTTGAATCGAGGACGAACCTCTCGAGCTTTGCCATGGCAGCAGGGCCAATGTAATCAGGGTTTCTGGCAAGGACAGGGCATGCACCATAGCATGATGCGCAGAGGATACAGTTTACAAACTGGTCTATCCTTTTTCTCTCCTCCTCGCTCTGGGTTATCTCCTTTTCCGGGTCAGGGGTCTTTCTGATAAGATAAGGCCTTACCTTTTCATACATCTGCCAGAAAGGTGTCATATCCACAACAAGGTCCTTGATTATCTCAAAATTGGGTAGGGGCTCAAGGATGATGGTGTTTGTGCCAAAGGATGCCACCTGTGTCCTGCATGCTAAATCAATCTTGCCGTTTATCACCATGGCACAGGAGCCGCACACTGCAGAGCGGCATGAAGACCTGAACGATAGTGTCCCGTCTATCTCGTCCCTTATCCTTATGAGGACTGCCAGAATTGTAAGCCCAGGGATGACCCTTATCTGGTATGACTGAAAGCGTGCACCCTCATCAGGCTTCTTTGCATCATATCGCAGTATCTTGAATGTATAGGCTGTCTCTTTTATCAATACTTCCTCTCCATGGGCTGGTATCTTGTTATTATCACATCCTTGAAGGATATCTCAGGGCTACCGTCTGCACCAGGCCTTGCTATGGTGTGCTTGAGCCAGTTTGCATCGTCCCTTGCAGGGAAGTCCCTTCTTGAATGGGAGCCACGGCTCTCCTCCCTCAGGTATGCACCTATGGCTATTGTATGGGCAACCTCAATCATATAACCAAGTTCTATGGCATTTAAAAGCTCATAGTTCATGTGGGGGTCAGATGACGATACACGGACATTCTTGTATCTGTCTTTAATCTTTAATATATTTTCGATGGCCGTCTCCAGTTCATCCTTTTTCCTGAAGATACCCACATTGGCACTCATGTTTTTACTGAGGTCTGCATGGATTGAAAACGGTCTCTCTCCAGTATTATTGACAATCCTCTTAACGGTTTCCTCCATGGCAGAGAGTCTGTTTTTGATGGGATTCTCCTGGGGGGTGACATTGTTCCCCTTAAGGAATTCATCTATGGCTATGGATGAGAGTTTGCCGAATACTATGGTATCCAGGAGGGAGTTTCCTCCGAGCCTGTTGGCACCGTGGACACTCACGCATGCACACTCGCCGGCTGCATAGAACCCCTTTATCTCTGTCTCTGCCTTTTCATTGGTATCTATACCACCCATAGAATAATGCTGGCAGGGCATAATAGGTATGGGTTCGTATATGGGGTCTATGCCGAGAAAATCTATACAGATGTTTCTTATGCCCGGGAGTTTCTCAAGTATCTTCTGGGCACCCAGGTGCCTTATGTCGAGTTTTATGTATTTGCCGAGAGGGTGTTCAAAGCCCCTTCCTTCGTCTATCTCTGTCTGGATACTCCTGGAGACAATGTCCCTCGGCGCAAGCTCCATTGCCTTGGGGGCATACTTTTCCATGAACCTCTCGTTCTTGTTGTTGATGAGGTAGCCACCCTCGCCACGGCAGGCCTCTGTCATAAGTATATTAGTGCCTATAAGACCTGTGGGGTGGAACTGGACAAACTCCATGTCCTTTGTAGGGACACCGGCTGCATAGGCTATACCGATGCCGCTGCCTGTATTGATTAGTGCGTTTGTAGAATACTGGTAGACCCTGCCATAGCCGCCTGTGGCAAATAGTGTGACCTTTGACTTCATGGGGACAATAGCACCGTTTATGAGGTCAAAGGCAATAACGCCATGGCACTGACCATTGTCTGTGACAAGGGCTATGACATACCATTCAGAGTAGACCTTCACACCCTTTGATACAGCCCTCTCATAGAGGGTATTTAAAAGCACATGACCTGTAATATCAGCGGAGTAACATGTCCTGGGATAGCCTGCACCGCCGAAGGGTCTCTGGGCAATAGAGCCGTCAGGGAACCTGCTGAAGGGACAGCCCCAGTGCTCCATCTCATAGACTATAATGGGCGCCTGTTTACACATGATCTCCACTGCGTTCTGGTCTGCGAGATAGTCACTGCCTTTAACAGTATCGAAGGTGTGTTTCTCCCACGAGTCATCCTTGGCATCCGGGTGGTTTGCCAGCGATGCATTTATACCGCCCTGGGCTGCTATAGAATGGGAACGGATGGGGTGGACCTTGGAGAGCAGGCCCACATTATACCTCTCACAGAGACCAACTGCTGCACGGAGACCTGAAAGACCCCCGCCCACAATAATGACATCATGTTCAAGCATAGCTAAGAGACAATAAAGTAAAAATAAATCAGTATTAGGGAGATGACCCCTGCTACAATATTTGATAGCCAGAAAAGCTTTTTTTCCTTTCTGTATCCCATATCAATTGCTATTGTCCTGAGCCCATATATACTGTGGAATGTGAAGAGTATGAGTATGAGGACATCTATTACAGGCTGTCTGTGGAGACTCAATGCCCAGTCAGGTTTTTTATCCTTTGTAAAAAGAAAGAAACTGGTAAGTATCTTTATACCGAATAGGATGATGAGTGATACGCCACTTATCCTGTGAAAAAGCCAGATGAACATTATGATTTTTTAATTAACAATTGAAAAAAATCTTGTCAAGGATTTTTTTAAAAAAATTCACCCATTTATTAATCTGAATATTGATGGTGATGAAAAGCCGTAGAAATGCCAAAGAGTCTAAACAATAAAAAAAGAGCTAAAAAAGATATTAGTAGCTTCAAAGGAGGCTTATAGGATGCACCTTGTAATGTATAAAAACAATTTGAATCTGAGAAAAAATCTTGACTTTTGGTAGAAAATAGAAGAATAATTATCAACCTCTGCCATATCCATGTTTAGGTTTTATATGTGGGCCTTTATGAGACACCACAAAAGGCAGATTTTTTATTTAAAAAATTATGGAAAACGAGAGACAAGATAAGCCTTATCCTGAAGAAGACGAGATAAACCTTTTAGATTTAATAAAAGTTATCCTGAAGAACTTAAGGCTCATAGGGATAATTATAGGGGTGGTTGTTGTGGCAACCGCCATCATCTCCCTTATCATGACACCTGTTTATGAGTCAAAGGCAGTTATTATGCCTACTACCCAGACAAAAGATATAGGTGTAGGTAGTATGCTTGCACAGCAGTTTGGCATATCAGGCCCATCTTCTCCAATGGCTACAGAGGTTGTAAGCCTTTTGAAGAGCAATACCTTAAGGGAGAGGATAATAAAAAGATATAATCTCCTCAAACTTTTCTTTGAAGACGATTATGAAGAGTTAAAAAAACAAAAAAATGAGAATGAACTATTGTGGATGGGACTTAGAAGGTTTGATGATATAACAAAGGTTAATTTTAAACAGAAAGATAATACAATAGAGATTGTAGTAGGTTATAAAGACCCAAAGATTGCAAGGGACCTTGTCAACTATACCCTTGCCGAGCTTACAGATTATATGAGCATTGAGGCAAAGAGGGTAGCAGAGACAAACAAGAAATACCTTGAATCCCAGCTTGAAAAGACCTCTGACCCGTTTATAAAGACAAAGCTTTACGCCCTTATTGCCCAGCAACTTGAGACAGCCATGATGGCTGAGGTCAAGGAGAACTTTGCCTTTAAGGTCCTTGATGCACCCATGATACCGGACAAGAGATCTAAACCAAAAAGAAAACTGATGGTTCTTATTGCCTTTGTAGTCTCTTTATTTATAGGTATATTTGCCGCCTTTCTAAGGGAATATATGATTAAACAACAAAAGGCCTTCGAAGAACTTAAAGAGTCCACAGGTTTTAATTTTAAAAGATTAAGATTTTTTAAAAGGAAAAAACAATAGGGGGTTTGGTGTGAATAGATGGTTTTTAATAATTGCAGTGGTAAGCCTCTTTATTTTTGCAGGGCTTTCCAGTGCCCAGCAGCAGCCAGGGGTAGCCCCGGGTATGGTCATACCAGGTCAGCCAGCCATATATCCTGGTGTGACAGGCTTCTCAGGACAACAGCCTTCAGGGATGGCAGCCCCCCAAGCGCCTGTACAACAAGGCCAGGCTCCCCAGGTATCACCTCCTTCGCAGATCCAAGGCCCCCAGGTTGTAACACCCTCACAGATTCAAACGCCTCAGGTATCACCCCCTGCGCAGGTTCAACCACCTCAACAGCTGACCCCACAGCAGGCAGAGGCATTAAAAAGACTAAGTCCTGAACAACAAAAGGCAATCCAGTCAGAGATGATAAAATCAGGAGGTACATTAACACCCGAGGCCATTGAGGCATTGAAGGCAAGCCCAGAGTTTCAGTTACTTACACCAGAAGATGTCATAAAAGGGAAAGAGGCCCTTGAGAAAAAAGAGAAAGAGGCAGAGAAAAAAGAGCCAGAAAAGAAAATATCAGAGACCTTGCCAGAAAAAAAGGTCATCGAAGAAACAAAGGGAGAAGAGACGCTTTTTGATAGGTTCAGGAAGGTAGGTGGCTACCAGGATATACCATTAAATATAAGACCCTTTGGATATGAGTTTTTCAGAGAGGCAGCAGTTAAGGTTATAACTGACAGAAAGGATATCCCTGTCCCAAGTCAGTATGTAATAGGCCCAGGGGATGAGGTGAAGATACTCCTCTGGGGAAGGGTAAATGCCCAGTATAATCTTATTGTAGACAGAAATGGAAACATAACAATACCCCAGATAGGCCCCATCCCTGTTGCAGGGCTTACATTTGAGGATATGTCAAAACACCTCATAAAACAGGCAGAGCAGATTGTAGGTGCAAATATAGACATCACAATGGGTGCATTAAAGAGCATCCCCATATTTGTCCTCGGTGATGTGAGAAGGCCAGGGGCATACACTGTGGGCTCCTTTGCCACCTTAACAGATGCCCTTTTGATAGCCGGAGGCCCATCTGGCATAGGCACCATGAGGAATATCCAGCTAAAAAGAAAGGATAAGGTTATTGTGACCTTTGACCTCTATGACCTCCTCCTACATGGCGATAAATCAAAGGATGTTATACTGCAGGCCGGGGATGTAGTGTTTGTCCCTGTAGCAGGCCCTGTGGTAGGTATTGCTGGCAATGTAAAAAGGCCTGCCATATATGAGCTTAAGGATAAAAATGACCTTCATACCCTTTTAAATCTTGCAGGAGGTATCATACCTACTGCATATACCCAACAGATACAGATAGAAAGGATAATAAAAAATGAGAGGCAGATCGTTGTAGATATCGATGATAAAAATCTAGATAAAGCTAAAAATATTGCATTACAGGATGCTGATTTTATAAAAATCTTTAACATTGTAGATAAAGAGGCAAACATATTTTTCTTATTTGGTAATGTAAAGCGTCCGGGGAAATATGAATATAAACAGGGTATGAGAATTAAGGATATTATAAAGGATAATTTAGATTTATTACCTGAGACATATATGGATTATGCCCTTATAAGAAGGGTTGCTCCACCTGATATGAAATCAGAGTTTATCCCTTTTAATCTTGGTAAGGCAATAATTGATGGACACAATGACCACAATATCCCCCTTATGCCAATGGATAATATCTTTATTTTCTCTAAATGGTTTTTTAAAGACAGACCCTACGCTACTATAGAAGGTGAGGTCAGAAGACCAGGGAGATTTGAACTTTCTTTAAATGCAAGGGTAAAGGATATTATATATCTTGCTGGTGATCTGACAAGGGATGCGTATCTGTATAAGGGGGAGATACTGCGAATTAATAAAAATAACGAATATTCAAGGATATATTTTAATGTAGAAAAGGCATTACAGGGGGAATTATCAGAAAATATCTTATTGCAAGACAGGGACAGGATTATCATCCATTCTTTAAAGAGCTATATCTATGCACAAAAGGTATCTATTGATGGTGAGGTTTTCAAGCCAGGGGAATATCAGTATAATGAAGGTATGACTGTTAAGGACCTCGTTTTCGCCGCTGGCAATGTCCTTGAATCTGCATATCTTGATGCCGCAGATGTATCGTTTCAGGTGATTGAATATGGAAAGAGTGCAAGGGTTGAACACAGAAAGTTTAATCTAAGGAAGGCCTTAGAGGGTGACCCTAACCATAATATTCTACTTCAGCCATATTGCAGGGTATTTATAAAAAAGATACCAGATTGGAGGAAAGAGCAGTTTGTTAAGATTGATGGGGAGGTATGGTTTCCAGGGAGGTATATTATCAGAAAGGGCGAGACCCTGTCATCCCTTATAGAAAGGGCAGGAGGCTATACAGATAAGGCCTATTTAAGGGGAGCGATATTTACCCGTGTCAGGGTAAAAGAGCTCCAGCAGAGGACGCTGGAGGATATGGCCATAAGGCTTGAGAAGGACCTCATGGCAGATAGTCAACTCAGGCTTTCCACTGCCTTATCAGCAGAGGAGGTGGCAGGGATAAGGGCACAGCAGGAGGGCACCCACAGGCTCATCGATGCCTTGAAAAGGACACAGGCCACTGGAAGGATGAATATAAGTCTTGCCCATCCAAGACTCTTAAAGGGCAGTGAGTTCGATATAGAGCTTGAAGATGGCGACTCCCTCTATATCCCCACCAAGAATAATGTTGTCCTTGTCCACGGTGCTGTTATGGTCCCTGGCAGCTTTATCTATAATGAAAAGCTTGACCATGAGGCATATATAAATAAGGCAGGCGGGTTTACCCGTTATGCAGATACCAAGAACATGTTTATACTCAAGGTGGACGGCAGCGCTATTAAAATCCCCAACAGGTTTATAACATGGAGCAGTGAGAATGCAAGGTGGGAGTTAACAGCCTTTGGTGAGGAAAGAAGGATGCTCGAGCCAGGGGATACCATTGTTGTTCCTGAGAAGATAGAGGCTATTGCATGGATGCGTGGTCTAAGGGATATAACCCAGATATTAATGCAGATGGCCATTACAGGTGGTCAACTGAAATATATGTATAGAAGCAATTAGCCTATTATTTGTGTTAAAGGACCTAAGTGATATAGACGAGTTGTGATATTAATCACTTGTCTATGCATATAATCTATGGTTAAAATATACGCAAATAATTAAATAAAGATATATACTGCTACGAAACAGTCATTCTATAAAAAAGTTTTCTATTTTTTAGGGGGGTTCCAACAAACTAATGATGGCAGCCTGTAAATTTATAGAGACTTAATAGCAATAAAAGGATTTATCAGGAAAAACCAATAGGTTTTTAACTTCATAGAGATATCAAATAATATATTTTTTTGTTCATAAAATGAACTTTTTTTGATTTTTTATCAGAAAACTATATCTTCAATGGCGGTAGCCTGTTCTTTTTATGAAAGAATCTGAATTTTACGTATTAAGA
>ERZ795047.618-NODE-618-length-43414-cov-6.515164_pt1 | contig 43414 bp, 29 predicted proteins | sample MGYA00375131_ERZ795047 | MGnify/ENA primary metagenome ERZ795047 (study PRJEB30176, sample SAMN05720228) | activated sludge metagenome | isolation source: Anaerobic digester | place: Japan | collected 2015-05-20 ... | reverse complement strand
GATCTGGAACAGGGGAAACCCAAGCCGCTCTATGTCGGACATCAATTCGTGGAAAACGGCGTCTGGGGGGATTTCGCCAATGCGGAGGCCCTGCCGCCGTTGAAAATCAACCTGTTGGGCCAACTTCCGTTGATCAGACATACCGCCCTCAAAGATTTCAGAATCAACCCGGTGGTTCCCTATACCGGATGTCCTTTTTCCTGCAAATTCTGCTCCATTTCCGCACTGCCTAAAAAACAGACCGTCTTGCATTTCCGCGATCCGGATGATTTTATCGAGGAATTGAGAACCGTCCAGAGGGGAGGCGTCAATTTTCAAAACAGATACTTCTTTTTTACTCCGGATAATTTGCTGTTCGGCAAAAAAAAATTGATCGCGCTTCTGGATAAAATCATTGAAAGCGATGTGCGGATCAATTACGCCGTGCAGGTTTCCATCGATATCGCCGATGACGAGATGCTGCTCAGAAAAATCAGGGCCTCGGGCGGAACGCATTTTTTCATCGGCCTGGAGTCGCTGGATTTGAGAAATCTAAAATATATCAATAAACACATCGTTGCGGACATCGAAAAAAGCAAAATGACCGTTGAAGCCTATTACGCCTCAAAGATAAGAACGATTCACCGCTACGGCATCTCCATCCACGGTTCATTCATCTTTGGCCTGCCCTATGATTATTTCCGTTCGTTATCGGACAATACCGGCGCAGACGTGGCGAAATTCTGCCTCAAGAATAAAATCGGCATCCAGCCCAGCACCATCACCGATTTGCCCGGATCGGAATTATTCAAAGAAAGCCAGCAGACAGGCGCATCGCTTTACGGTCCCCGGGGCACAATGGGTTATTTTCTCTCGTTGAGCGTGGCGGATTTGAGTGAAACAAACAAAATCCCCCCGGCCTCGCTTAGCTATAGCCCTCTGGTGGTGGCGATCATGGTCTATGAAGCCACAAAGAAAATATGTTCTCCGGCCGCCGCGTTGAGAAACGCCGCATTTATTTTTTTCCGGTCTTTCGCACATCCCACCAAAAACGGCGGGGGGTTCCGCCTCAGGCAACGGTTTCTCGATGCGCTGTGCTCTTTTGTTTCGCAAATTGCCGTCGCCCTCTATAAGGAACACGGGGATTATCTTGTCCGATCAAAAGACGGCGTCCGGGGAATCATGGAACGACTCTTCGACGCGGAAAAGAACATCGACGTGAAAAGACAGTTTGCGAAATATATTGCTCAATTTGTGGAATGATGATTGCTGGTGCTGTCCGCTGCCGTCGGCGCCGGGATTGACGGTCAGGAATAAGCAACCCGGACCCGGAGGATTTTGCCGTTTCCGTCGGGAAGAAACGGCAAAAAGACATTCTGCGTGTTGCGCCGGGATGCCGATACGAGGCGGGTCATCAAGAAAAGCGATCCTGTTTTCTGCCAGCGGCTTGCAAAGATGCAGCGAATATTGAATTGACATCATAACCGATTCTTTTTATGATTAAAAAAATCCAAAGGGGAAAAATTATGAAAAAGAAACCGGAGGCTTCTTCAAAGAAGTTCCGTCCGCGTTGGGGCAAGCCGGTGATAACCCGCATAAAAAAGACCGACGCTTCGCCTCCGGCGGGTTCATCAGGCGCGGCTGTGACAGGGGTTTCAAAAAAGAAGTTCCGTCCGCGTTGGGGCAAGCCGGTGGTAACCGGCGTTCAAAAGACTGACGCCTCGCCTCCGGCGGATTCGTCAGGCGCTGCTGCGACAGGGGTTTCTAAAAAGATGTTTCGCCCGCGTTGGGGCAAGCCGGTGATCGTCAGTTCTCCCAAAGCCGACCAATCGGTTTTGGCGACATCTCCCGCTCAAACATCCGCTGCTGATCCTTCGTTGGTTCTTCAAAAGCCGGAAGAAATAAAGCACTTTATTGCTGATGCTTCAGACGTGGTCATGACCGGGCGGCAAACGCCTCCGTCTGGCGATACGGCGCCGGAGTTTAGTGAACTTCAGCCGCAGGCAGCCGCGAAAGAAAACGGAAAGAACATTCGGATGTGGGCCGCTGCGGCGGTTGTTTGTCTTTGTGTCGCAGTCGGTTATTGGTATTATCAGGCACGGAGCACTGAAGAAACAATAACGGCGGCCAAAGCGCCAACGAATGCCGCTACGGTGGACAAGTTGCAGAATTCACGTTCGAATGAGGAAGACAAAGTCGTTTCCGAAGGTGAAATCCGGGATTTGCTAATGAAGTGGCTGAACAGTTGGCAAGCCGCAGATATTGATGCTTACAGAGGTTTTTACGCGCCGGATTTCAGGGCAAAGGGAATGGATCTCGGCGCTTGGATTTCCCATAAAACCGTGATTTTTAGGAAAAGCAAAAATATCGTCATTAACATGGAAAACTTGCGGATCTCGGTGGATGGAAACAACGCGACCGCCGAGTTTACGCAACATTACAGCTCCTCCCTCTCCAGGAGTTCGGACAAAAAAACGCTGAAGTTGAGAAGAATCGGCAAAGAATGGAAAATATACAGTGAAATAAGCTAGATAGACCAAGGGCGACGTTTTCGCTTCCGGGGGTGATATTTTTTTAAACTTGCAAAATTACCCTTTACATTTGATTTTATATCATATATTGAAAAACAATCTGTCAGAAATAATCTTTTACAGAAAGGAGGATTGCTGTGAGAAAAGCTTTTTTGACTTTTGTCGCGGTCATTTTGGCGTCATTTTTTCTTTTAACCTTTTTTTCAGCCGCCAAAGCGGAACCCATCTATGCAACGAAAGCGCCCGTGGAAATTTACCATCCTTTTTACATCGGAGCGTTTGGAGCCTGGGTCATACCTGATGAGCTGGTGGTCAGAGAAAACGATGGGACCAAGACGAAGTTTAATTTTGACAACAGTTGGGGTGCGGGTGCCAAATTCGGGTACATTTTACCGTTCAAATGGGTGGCTGCCGAGTTGGAGTACATGTACTTGGACGATCAGAATGTCGATGATCCGGGAACATTGTATTACAAAGCAAATAACGTGATGGCCAATCTCATATTGAGATATCCCTACGGCATGATTCGTCCCTACATCGGAGCCGGCATCGGATGGTCCTGGGCGGAATTTGGGGATGACGGCAGCAATGAATCTGAGAGTGCTTTGGCATGGCAGGGGTTGGCCGGAATCAACCTGGAAATCATGCCCCGTTTGTCGCTGGATATCGGATACCGCTATTTCATGAGCAAGTATGATGTTGATGGTTATCGCACGGACGCCGAGGCAACCATGGCGGATCACATGATTTATGCCGGGTTGAATTTCCATTTCGGCGGTTCGGCACCTGTTCCGCCGCCTCCTCCGCCGGAGCCGGAACCGGAACCGGTCAAAAAATGTCCCGATACGCCTTCTTGCTGCGTTGTTGATTCTGAAGGGTGTCCCATTGATTCGGACAAAGACGGCGTCTGTGACGGATGCGACAAATGTCCCGACACGCCGCCCTGCTGTGTTGTCGATTTAAACGGATGTCCCGTTGATTCCGATGAAGATGGCGTTTGCGACGGATGCGACAAATGTCTGGGCACCCCCAAAGGTGTGGCGGTGGATGAAAATGGTTGTCCTTTGCCGCCTCCTGTTGTTCCGGAAATCATCGAGAAGGGAAGAACGACCCTGAATGTGCTGTTCGATTTCGACAAGGCGACGATTAAGAAAGGGTACTTCGGAGACATCGATAATCTGGCGGAAGTGATGAAAGACTATCCGGAGCTGAACGTTGTCATTGAAGGTCACACGGATAATATCGGTACGGCCGAGTACAATAAGAAACTGTCCCAGAAACGCGCCGACGCGGTCAAACAATACCTGGTCGAAAAAGCGGGAATTGATGCCAAGCGCTTGACGGCCGTTGGATACGGTTTGACAAAACCGGTTGCGTCCAATGCGACAAGAGAAGGGCGTCAGAAAAATCGCCGCGTGGAGGCGGTCGCCGACTATATTATAAAGAAAAAATAAAAAAGCCTGCTTATTTCCATACCGGAAATAAGCGGATGTTCGGCGGGGAACGGTTTTAAACCGTTCCCCGTTTTTTTTATGGCGGAATCTTTTTGGGTGCGCGTGACAGCCGAAGAAGGCAAGTATCACAGAGCGAAAGATGAGAAAATCAAGACGGCGCGCATTCATGTGATCATTCGGGGATCCATCAGAAGAAAGGCGCCTTTGAGGCGCCTTCTATTTGAAGCCCGGCCGGTAACGGTTCAATCACCAATCGGGGAATTACGTTTTGGCAACCGGTTTGGATTGGTCGATGAGGTAGCCCTGCACAGCGTCAATGTTCAATTCCCGAAGGACCTGAAGTTGGCTTTCCATTTCGACGCCTTCGGCGATGACCACCACGTCAATGCTGTGCGCCACAGAGCAGAGCGAACTGATGAAGAAACGGCTGTCACTGCCTTCCCCTTTCAATTCTCCCGTGTAGGCCCGGTCGATTTTCACGTAATCCGGCCTCATGGACTGCAGGTATTTTAGGTTGCCGCAACTCTGTCCGTAGTGATCCAATCCCAATTGATGACCCAGCGAACGGATCATTGCCGCGAAGGATTTCACGGCGCCTTCGTTTTGAACCGCTCCGAATTCGGTGATCTCAAAAATGATCTTCGGCGAGGAATCGGTTAAATGCGCCAGGCTGTCTTTCAGCCAGTCAATGAAGGACCTGTCCTGAAGGGAAGATGCCGAAATATTGACGGCGACGAAATCCGCCCCGAGCGTCTGACGATTCAGTTTAAGCACTTCTTCGATGATCATTTTATCCAGCGATGAAACAAGTTTCAGGCGTTCGGCAATGGGGATAAACACGCTGGCGTTGAGCAAAACATTCTCCTCCAGAGTAATCTTGGAGAAAATTTCCCGATGAAGCACTGTGTTTCTGTCCGTGGCTTTCACGACCGGTTGGGAATACAGAACGATGCGGCGGTCGTTGAGCACTTTCTCCAAGGCTTCCTTCCAACGCATTTGGCCAAACGGCGTTTTGCCCGTGCGTTCCGAGATGGTGTTGATGTACCAGCTGTTCGCGCCCGCCTGCGCGGCCGTTGCCAAAGCCAGATCGGCTTCCGCAAGCAGTTGGCCCAGGGCCACGGGCTGCTCAAAAGCGCATGTCCCGACATGGGAGACATTTTCCGTCGCCGTAATGCCCGCGGCGGCCAGCGTGCTCAGGGTGTTGGTGATTTCCGCCGCCAGATGTTCCGCTTCGGAGGGCGGGTAGTCGGGCAAGAACAGGACGAAATCGCTGCCGGATAATCTGGCCAGCACGGAGCCGGAGAGTTTTGCAGCAATATCTTGGAGCAATGCGGCGGCTCTCTTGAGAAATTCATCGGCAACGAGAAATCCTTTTTGCTCATTGAGAATTTCCAAACCATGGAGGCGAACAAGAAAGAGCAATCCCTTGATGTCCGCTTCTTTGTTTTCCAGATAAGCCGCAGCCTGGCTTTCGAAGAAACGGCGGTTGCCGATGCCGGTCAAAGGATCGTTGTACGCCCGTTCACGCAGCGCTTCGGCCTGAATGACCTGTTCGGAAAACATTTCTTTCACCTTTTCGGTCATCCGATTCATGACCTGGACAACACGCCGCAATTCTCTCGTTCGGGGGATCTTGGTCTGAATTTCATATTCCTTTCTGCACAACGCTTCCGCCTGCTGTTCCACCATCACCAGCGGACGCAAAAGCATGCGCAATCCGAAGCCGCCCACGATCAAAATCAAAATGCCGCAAATGACAAAAAGCAGCGTGGTATGTTTGATGTCCTGCCAAAGACTGTTGTAAGCATATCCAGCGTGGCTCTTCACGTAAATGGTTCCAGCCTGCCGCCAGCCGGACGTGACATAGGCGTTGGCCTCCGGAACTTTCAACGGCACGAGGTCGATGAACCAGGAAGGAACCCCTTCAATTACCACCTGCAAATTTCTTTCCAGTAAAATCTTTCCGTTGGGATCGAGAAAGCGGATGGTTTCATAATATCCCCGATCAAAAATGGCATTGATCATGGTTTCTGCGCTTACCATATCGTCAGGGTATTGGGAAATGGCAAGGCCCAGGGAACTCGCCGTATCCTGCGCGTGGGATTCCAGTTGGTCGGTCAAGAAAGATCGCGTGCTTTCAAGTTTGACAAACCACGTTCCCGCGAGAAGAATTAAAAACAAGGACACCGTAAAAATAACGAGTTGTCTATAAAGGGTCATTATAGCGCCTCCTATCAATATTAAATTCCAGTTTCTGCGATTCTTTGCAGAAGGTCATTCCAGGCGGAAAGCCTGCTGCTCTTGCCGGCCAATTTTCCCTGTCCGCGGTCATGGGCAAGCCATAGTCCCGCACCGTTGAATGTGAATATGGGTAAAAGGTCCTTTCTTTCCGATGCCGGTTTAATGGCATCGACGAGATTATCCAAGATCAGTGGCTCCGCTTCGGGAGTACTGTAATAAACCATAACCATGTGAAACATATTATGTTGCAGGGCTTTGACATAGGCGATTCTTATCTTTTCTTCAGCCACGCCCATAATTTTGAGGCTAAAGTACTTGGCAATGGCAAAATCCTCGCAGTCTCCGGCGCCGCGGGAAATAAATTCAACGGGAGTTGCCCAATAGTCTTTTATGCCGTAGAGATCAATGTCATTGACAAACACGATGTTTTTATTAAAAAAAGTATTGATTTTTTCCAGCTTTTCCCAGTCTGATATGCCGTCGTTCTTGAGAATATCTTCCCATGAAAGCAAGCGCATTTTTGCCGCTTGGCCGTATTTTTCCTGGGCTTTTTGAAGGACTTTTAGGTCGAGGTGGAATTTTTCCTTTGTCAAAACGGAAACCGCAAGAATCAATCCCATAATGACCAAGACAAAAAGGAGTGAAAAATTGATTTTGCTTGTTTTTTTAAGTAGTTTCAGAGGTGCCAAAATTTGTCATCCCTCTTTAATTAAACGAGCGCAGATGATGGAATTGCTTGTCCCGAAACAATAAAGTTAAAAAATCGCCAATTATTTTAAAGCTATACGTGTTAAATCCTCTCATAGATTGCCAATCCTGTCAAGGTATTAGGTTTCTCGGTCTGCCCATGCAATCCTTTTTGATTAACCGAATACATTGGACCAAGGTACAATAGATTAATAAATAAAAGTTTATTAGACATAATAAAATTAAAATATTGAGGAAAACATAATGACAAAAATCAAACATTTAGACGCTGACGCAAAAAGTCATCTGGTCACAGGGAAAGTGGCGATTCTTTACGGGACGGTAAAGGCGATATCGCCTGATGGGACAGCTCGAATTTTAAAGGTAAACAGTCCAATCTTTGCCGATGACCATATTATTACCGGCGCTGATGGAAGCGTATCTATTGTTTTCAATACATTTCCTCCCACGCAACTGGATCTTGGACGCGTTACGGATGTGGTCATTGATGAGGATATTTACGGCGCAATTTCTCCTGATGTTGTGGCCGATGCCACGGCACAGCAGGAGGCGATTCAGGCTATTCTGATGGAAGGCGATCAGCCGGTGGAACTTGATCCTACGGCGGCCGGTGTCGAGGAAAGCGCGGGCGGCGGTCATTCCATCTTTGTTGTTAATCCGGACTGGATACATGTCACACCTGAAAGCGGTGCGGAAACGCGAGGCGTGACATGGGGGGCCGCAGCGGAAAAAGAATTTGCCCTGATTCAAGAAGAAAACTCTCCCCCCTCGATTATTGTCAATACCGGCAATGCCGAAGGCGGCCCGGATACGGTATACGAATCAGGTCTGAATCCTGATGGTTCCAATGCCGCCGCGGACAGCGAATATGCGTATGGTTCCTTCACTATTTCGGATCCGGACGGCTTGGACGACATTGCGGGCGTGACGATCAATGGAGTTTTCATTCCAATTGGAGATTTGGGATCAAATAATGAAATACCCGGCCAGAATGGATACGGCAATCTTATCATTACAAGCTACAATCCTGACACAGGAGAAGCTGAGTATCAATATGAGCTCACCGGTCCGACGCCGGGAGAGGGCTTATCCGACAGTTTCACGTTGACGGTGACGGACCAGGGCGGATTGGAATCCGATCCGGCGACGATCACCTTCAACATTGCGGATGACCTGCCGAGCGCGACGGGGGACATTGGGAGCATCACGGAGGATGCGACACCGGCGTACATTACGGGGGACGTTTTGGCGAACGACACCTTTGGGGCGGACCAGCCGATCAAGGCCTTCAGCTGGGGGAGCACCGAGGCGCAGTACGGCACCTTTGAGGATACCGGGGACGGCACCTACAAATACACCTTGAACAATGCCAATCCGGCGGTAGACGGATTGAAGGCGGGCGAGACGCTGGAAGAGACCTTCAGCTACAGCTTTACCGACGCGGACGGGGACGTGGCGAGCGCGGAGCTGAAGATCACGATTTATGGGGCCAACGACGGTCCGCACATCACGACGAATCCGGGGACCGCTCAGGGCGAACCGGACACCGTTTATGAATCGGGATTGGCGGCGGGGTCGGCTGCGACAGCCGATACCGAGTTTGCCCAGGGGACATTTACCGTGTCGGATCCGGACGGCTTGGACGACATTGCTGGGGTGACGATCAACGGCACCTACATCCCGATCGAGGACTTGGCGGGGAGCACGGTGGACACCGCGTTGGGCACCTTAAGCATTACAGCCTATGACGGCACGACGGGGGAGGCGAGCTACACCTATGAATTAAAATCCGCGACGACGGACGTGGAAGGCGCAGACGAGACGGACAGTTTCACGTTGACGGTGACGGACCAGGGCGGATTGGAATCCGATCCGGCGACGATCACCTTCAACATTGCGGATGATGCGCCGACGGCTTTCGCTGATGTGAATGCCGTCACGGAAGGCGCTGTGATCTCCGGCAATGTGTTGACAGACGGCACACCGGATATATTCGGCGCCGATGGGCCGGCGGCAACAACACCCGCAGGCGGAGTGGTCGGTGTTCGGGCGGCTGGAGGAGATACTACGACACCTGTCGTAACGGGTGTTGATACGATCATCAATGGTTTATATGGAACACTTACCCTGAAAGCAGACGGCAGTTATATTTATGACGGAAAGCCGGACGCCGTTGCCTCCTCTCAATCTGATGTTTTTGTCTATACCATCAAGGATGCCGACGGCGATTTGTCTACGGCAACTTTGACAATTAATCTTACAGACAGCGGACTGGTCGCTCCTGATGACAATGATGTGACGGTTTATGAAAAAGCCCTTGACACCCTTCAAGACGGCAATGATTTGGCGGCAAGCACCTACACCGGAAGCATTCCTCGCGATGCCGGTGAAACCGACGCTGTCAATCAACTGACGGCCGCAGGCGGTACAGGCCCATACACTTATGAACTGGTTGGTTCCCCGACAGGCAGTTACGGAACCATCCAAATTAATGCCGACGGCAGTTACATCTACACACTGACAAAGCCGTATGACACGACGCCGGAGGCCGACAACGGCATGCACACGGAAGAGAACAAGGAAAGCTTCACCTACAAAGTGACCGACGCAAACGGCAATACGGCTCAAGGAACGATTACCGTCAACATTGTTGACGATATTCCGACGGCGCTTCCCAAGGAACACGATCTCAATATTTTGACTCCGGCAACGACCGCCGTGATAAGCAATCTGGCGGCGGGCTGGGTGGAGCCGTTTGACGCCAATATCGATACCAAGACCAATACGGATGCGGATCCGTACTTCGAGAAAATTGAATGGGGCGGACAGCTGGACGGCAAATATGTCAGTTCCAATTATGTGTACGTTGATAATGCCTCTTTGGTCAATGTGGATGTCGGCGAGACATTTACGCTGGGCACCTTCACGCATAACAATTTCCCGATTCCGAGCGGTTCGGCGATTTCAACGGCTTACCTGAAAGTGACCTTTGACGTTTTGATTGATGGTCAAACGATTCACGTTGACCATGTCGTTGAGTTCCAGCATAACGAAACGCCCAACGACGGAACTCATCCGGATGATATCGTGACGATTGTCAACGGGACCAATGAAGCGGCCGTGGTGACGCCCGAAGGCTTCAAGTATACTCTGAAGCTTGGTTTCCAGGATGCCGAAGGCAACACCGTCATCACGGTGGATACCAAGGAAAACGCTTCCAACACGTTCAATCTGAATGCCACGCTGGCGGCGGACGCGGACTATTATGTGCCTCCCGTGACGGGAACGGTTGACGCGAACTTTGGAGCTGACGGCCCCGGAGATTTAATGGTTGTTTCCGTTGCCCATGATGCCAATGGCGATGGAACGCCGGAAATTTACAACACCTCATCGCCCGGCTATGACCCGGCTACGAAGACGCTGACAATTGAAACGCATGAAGGCGCGACGTTCTCGGTGAATTTCGCGACAGGGCAATACACCTACACGCCATCTTCGGCAACGGGAGCAAGTGAGGTCATATCTTACACGGTGAAAGATGCCGACGGAGACACGGCTTCATCCATTTTGAAGTTTAACCTGCCGGCGGAGAATATGCTTGTTGTCGGCACCAATGTCGATGATCAGGTTGGTCAGAACATTGATCACTACATTGATAAGGTTGCTCCGTTCGACGGTCCGATTACCGGCGATGCGGGACATGATGTTTTGGTCGGGGATATGGGAGGCAGTTCCATTTCGGGCAAGATTTTGAATCTTTCTCTGGTTTTGGATTCTTCCGGCAGCATGACGGAAAATATTACTTTCAACGGCAAGACCATGACGCGGATGGACGCGCTCAAATTGTCTGTAAAAGACATGCTCAATGACCTGGCCGCGAGCCAGGCCGTAGGTGTGCGGGTCCAAATTGTCGATTTCGATACGAACTCGGTGCAACTGGGCGTGTATGACCTCAAAGACAGCGCTGAACTGGCGGCAGCCCTCAAAGCCGTGGACGGCCTTGTGGCCGGCGGCGGCACAAACTATGAAGCCGGACTGCAGAAGTCTCTGGCCTGGGCGAACAGCACCGGTGCGGACGCGCCTTTGACAGGCGGCAATGTGATCAATCAGGTCATCTTCATTTCGGACGGCGAGCCGACCTATTATTACAAAGGCGACGCCACTACGCCCGGTTCTTACAATCAGAATCTTGGAGGCGACGGCTATAATTTCACCCAGGAAGGCCTGAATCAAATTCTTATCAGTGGAAACGGCGATACCGTGGCGGAAGTCGTGGCGCTGGAAGCCAAGGGATTCACCATCGAAGCGGTGGGCATTAATGTCACGCCGTTGAATTTGGATCATCTCAACCAGGTCGAAGGAGAAGCCGCCAATGTGAATCCGGACGCAGCGACCAATATCACAACCGGGGAACAACTCAGTCAGGTACTGGCCGATTTGACGTTGCAGACAAATATCGCTCCGGCCGGCAATGACCATATTACAGGCGGCGACGGTAATGACATCATCTTCGGCGACTCGGTGAATACCGATGTTCTGGCGCAGGCCAACGGCCTCGATACCCCTGATGGAGCCGGCTGGTCGGTCTTTGAGAAACTGGGCTGGACCGAGCAGAGAATCATGGATTACATCGAAAACAATCATTCGACGCTGGCAACGGAAAGCGGGCGCTCCGGCGGCAATGACGTCATCGATGGCGGTGCCGGCAATGACATTATTTACGGCCAGGAAGGCAATGACATCATCAGCGGCGGCACCGGAAACAATATTCTCAGCGGCGGGACAGGCGCCGACACCTTCATCGTCTCAACCGGCGCCCATGACACCATTTTGGATTACAGTCACGAACAGGGAGACAAACTTGATTTGACCAGCGTGTGGAAATCGGGTGAAGGAGACAGCGCCGTGGTTTCAGAAAACCCTGATCACACGGTGAAATTGGAGATCTTGGACAGCAGCCATGTGGAAAAAGCGAGCGTGACTTTTGAAAATATTCATTATTCGGACCTTACTCCCGGTCACGAACTTGATTCCCTGCTGGGCAAGGTGGATATAGACCATTCATAATTTTTTAATAAAGATTGGACCAAAGTACAATGGATTAATATGGAGATAAACCTACAATATGATTGAGGGAAGAATATAAAAAATAAATTAAATAACCTGAATATTAAATATAAAAAGCAAAGGAGAAAGAGCCATGGCCAAGATCACAAAACCCATCGTCCAAGATATTGGGCCGTATGTAACCGGAAAGGTTGCGATCCTCTATGGGACTGTTAAAGCCGTGTCCCCTGATGGGACGGTGCGAATGCTTAAAATTAACAGTCCGGTTTTTGCCGATGACCGCATCGTCACGGGAGATGATGGAAGCGTATCCATTGTTTTCAATACGTTCCCTCCCACGCAACTGGATCTTGGCAGATTAACCGATGTGGTTATTGATGAGGACATTTACGGGCCGGTTTCGCCGGCGGTATCCGCGGAAGCCGCCGCTGAACAGAAAGCCATCCAGGAAGCCCTGATGGCGGGGGATCAGCCCATCGAATTGGATGCGACAGCGGCCGGCGCGGAACCGGATTCGGGCGGCGGCCATCCCATCTTTGTTGTCGCTCCGGATTGGGCGGAGGTCACCCCGGAAAGCGGGGCCGAAACCCGCGGCGTCACGTGGGGAACTCCGGCGCAGCAGGAATATGCGCTCAATCAGCCGGAAAACGTCCAGGAAACGGTTGTTCCCACCGCTAATCCTGACGCCAATGAAACTCAGGAAGGCATGGAAGGAAGCCAATCCGCTGCCACGGGCAACGTTTTAGATAACGACACATCCGGCGATGGCACCATTGTGGTAACGGCCGTCAATGGCAGTGAGAATAACGTGGGTATTCCGATTCAAACGGACTTGGGCGGAACCATTATTATTCATCCAGACGGATCTTACAGCTACACGCCGCCTCCACAGGCCGACCACAGCCAGGGACCGGTTTACGATGTTATTAATTACACCATTACCAACAGCGATGGTAACAGCGCCAGTTCAACACTAACCATCGAAGTTCTCGATACCGAACCTCTTGCGGTAGCGGACACTGATACGGCGACGGAAGGTCAGACGTTGAATTCAGTTGTCGGCGTCCTGGCCAACGACACCATGAGTGCGGACGTACCGGGGACCGTGGTCGGTTTGGCGGCTGGAAACACGGGGACGAACTCCACGGGTACAATGACGGTAGACGGGACTTACGGGAAATTGACGATCAATGCGGACGGCAGCTACTCCTACGTTGCGAACGGTTCGGTGGCGGCCGGCAGTCAGGACGTCTTTACCTACACCATGCAGGATGCGGACGGCGACCAGTCCCATGCCACATTGAAGATCACGTTTGAGGGCGACAACAATGTTCCCACGGCTCAAGATAGCGAGGCCAGTCAGAGTGATGCGGCTTGGTATGCCGGAACACAGACGGCCGACGAAGGCACATTAGCCTTTGATATGGGCGGCGATACGCCGGGCACCGTATCCATGGTTTATGATGGCGGTTTGGGCGCGGCAACGAAGACAAGTTCCGACGGCGTGACGACCTTTACGGCTTCGAACTGGACATTAACCATCAACGAAAGTACAGGAGCCTATAAATTCACACAGACGAATGCATACACTCATGATGGGGGTGCGAACAGTGACAGCGGCAAGGTGACGGTAACTCTGACCGATAGTGATGGCAGCACGCATGATGCAGTACTGAATTTGACGATTATGGACGACGTGCCTCTTGTCCAAATCACGGGCGGCGACACGAGCGTTGTGGAAGGATCGACGATCAGCAACGGTATATGGAATTATGTGCCGGGTGCGGACGGAGCGACGGTAGCGGTGACGGTAGATGGCGTAGAGGGCACGTTTGCTCTGAATGAGGGAATTAACACCGGCAAGGGCATCTTGACGATCAATGACAACGGCACTTGGACGTTTGCATCTTTGGATGCGCAGGCACAGCCGCAGAGCATTCATTTTACCGTGACGGCAACAGATGCTGACAGTGATGTATCGAGCGACGATTACACCATAGCGATTACGGACGACGGGACCACACCGGCGGTTGGTCCGGAATCTGGTACGGTATACGAGTCAGCCCTGTCTGATGGCAGCGGCGGCGGTGTCAAGGTAGCCAGCGGCGTGTTTGACATCACTTTGGACGGCGACGCATTGGCGAAGCTGATGGTTGGTGGAGTTGACGTAACGGGAGCGACGGTGGCGACACCGATCACGGTAGCGGGCGGTTCCGGTTTTGACTATACATTAGAAGTGGGCAGGGATGCTGGCGGCAACTACACGTGGACCTACACATTGAATGACGACATGACCCACACCCAGCCGACCAACGATCTGTCTCTGGGTCAGTCCTTTGACATTCAGGTAACGGACATTGACGGGGACGTTTCCAGCACGGCGAAGCTTGTGGTAACGATTATGGACGACGTGCCGACGGCATTTGTCAAATCCGGTATCCTGTATGACCAAGATGGCGCTCATCTGGAAGCCCCGTTTGCTAGTTATGGTGCGGACAATGGAACAGGCGCTTCAGTTGTGCTGAGTGCTCAGACTAACAGCGAAGGCATCATTGCCGGCGTTGATGCGGCGGGTAACCCTGTCATTCTGACATCCGGTGGAAATCCGGTCTACTATGAATTGGACAATAATGTGTTGAAAGCCTATACGGTACCGGACAGCGGGACAGGGGAGCATCATACGGTATTTACGGTCACTCCGGACATGACCAGCGGTACATACAGTGTAGACGTGTTTCACAAGATCGATGTAACTCAGGAAATCAGTTACGATCTCACAGGCGGAAAATTTCACGGCGGCAATCAAGACAACAGTTATTTTTATCTTGATTTGAACAATGATTCGCATCCGGATAATACCATTCTCTGGATGAGAGGCATTGATCCTGATGGAAAGAATACCGTAAACTGGAACAATAACGGCATCGGGGTTGGAACAGCGGCGGCTCTTGATCAGTCGGAGACTCTAAAAATTACCCTGATGGATCCGTCATGGAATATGCCCGCATCACCGACGGATACAAATCAGGATATCAACAAATTTGATTTGACCAACAAAGTGACAATCTCTTTTACGGATTTGGCTGCCAATGAAGAATATAGCTATACCTTGTGGAAACATGTTGATACAAATAGCGATGGCGTTGCCGATAATCTCGTGCAAGTAGGCAGCGAGGTTCATGTGACAACTCATGCGGCTAATGAAAGCCTTACTGTTTTTTCCGCCGATGCTTTTGATCAAATCAATATCACGGCGGGATCAACCTCCTCATTCCTGGTAACTGGAGCATCAATGTGGACGACGACGGAGGCAACGGATGTTACCGTCCATCTGCAGGGGCTGGTAACTGATGCCGATGGGGATTCCATAACAGTTCCCTTCGATCTTACTTTCGATGGAACACCCTCTGTTCTGGTCGGAACTGCGGCTAATGAAGTGCTGCAAGGAGGTGACGGCAACGACACGCTAACCGGCGGTGCGGGAGCAGATATATTCAAAGTCGGCCAAGGGAACGACCACATTACCGATTATAAGCTTACTGATGGCGATAAGGTTGATATTACATCTGTCCTTAATTCGGCGGAAGAAGATCACAGCAGGCTGGGCTTCCATACTGATGGCGGCAAAGCGGTACTGGAAATTTACGATGACAATGCTCATACGAATTTGTTGGGCAGTGTTACATTTGACAACATTACGGATGCTGTTGATTTGAATTCATTGCTGGGCAAGATTGATCTCGATCACTCTTCATAAATAAGAGTAAGGCCAAGGCGCTGCGGGAGGAAAGGCAACCGTCCGCAGCGCCTTTTTTTTACCCCAGAATTGGCAGAAGCCATTGCTAGCCATCAAAGTATATAAAATTATGGTGTGATTTCCAAAAGCAGGGTTCATCCTTCCGGCTTTTTGCCGAGATTAATCAGAAGCGCCAGGTTCAGACGATTGCCGGTTTTTGTCTTTTCATAAATGGACGTCAGATGGGCCTTGACGGTTCTTTCGGTTATATTGAGGTCTGCCGCGATTTCCAGATTGGATTGCCCGTGCGCCACCAGCTGGGCGATGTGCCGCTCCGCCTTGGTTAATGTTGCCAGTGCGGTCGCCGCGTTATCCGGTGGGCTCTCGGGCCTGGTCTTGAGGGAGAGGTCCGTGATCAGCCGCTGGATGACTTTTTGTCCCAGCCAAACCCCTCCGTTGGTGATGACGCGCAAGGCCTCGAGCAGACGCGCTGATGAAATGTAGGTATTCCCGTAGCCGACGATGCCCAGTTTGAGAAACACAAGCGCCTCTTCTTCGTCGGGCCGGTCGGAAAGCAGAAAAAATCTGGCCTCCGGCGCCGATTTGATCAGTGCGGCAAATTCGGAAATATCAATCAGCAGGCGGTGCAGGAGAATCGCGTCGAATTTTCGGGAAGAGCAAATGGATTGAAGTTCCGAAAGCGACGGGGCTTGTTCGGTCTCAAAAATGCCCTTGAGATGTTGCGCCCATCTTTTCACAACGGCGCTGTTGGAGCTTGTCAAGAGAATCGCCATGCTAGAAAATCCTGCTCAAAATAAGATTTCGACGCCGTAAACAAACGCCATGTTTTTATCTTTCTCTCAAAGCCGAGTATCTTGCTTTCAATACGGGTTTGAGCAAGTAGGAAAGAACGGTTTTCTTTCCGGTCAGGATGTCCACGGTGGTAATCATGCCGGGCATGATCGGCAGCGGGTTTTTTTCACTGCCCAAATAATTTTTCTTCGTCCTTAATCTCACAAGGAAATAACTGTTGCCTTTGTCGTCGGTAATGCTGTCCGCCCCCACATGTTCGAGTTCCGCGTCAAGCGCACCGTAGATGGTGTAATCATAAGCCGTGAATTTTATTTTGGCTTTCTGTCCGGGGCGCAGAAAGGCGATGTCGGACGGTTTGATTTTTGCCTCCACAACCAAATTGCCGTGCCGCGGCACGATTTCCGCCAGCTCCATCCCCGGCTGGATCACGCCTCCCACGGTCCTCACCATCAGGCGGTTCACCACGCCGTCCACGGGAGAACGGACGGCTGTTCTGTCCAATCTGTCTTTCAAGGCCGTGGCCGTGCTGGCTTTTTCATCCAGCTCTCGGACCACTTCGTTGTATTCCGTATTGGATTTGTTTCGGTAGTTGAGGCTCATTTCGCGCAAAGCAACCTTGCTCTCTTCGAGTTTCGATTTGGCCAGCGGGATGCCGTGCCGGATGCGTTCAATTTCGCCTTGCATCTGACTGGCCTGACGTTCAAGCTGCAGGACTTCCACGTCGGAAGCGGCGCCCTTTTTTACCAACGGCTTGATCATGCTGATTTCCTTCTGCAGGAGTTCGTAGGTTCTGATCAGTTCGGCGAGTTTTGCTTCCATTTCCATCAGCTCCTGAGTCCGCTGATTGATCTGCTGGCGCTTGATTTCCGTGCTGGAACTGATTTCCAGCCGTCGGGATTCAAAAAGCTGGCGCTCTCTTTCGGCAATGTCGGGCCTTTCCTTCAGAACATCTTCCGGAATCACCAGGGGGGTGCCGGTGGCTTCAGCCTTCAGGCGGGCGGCTTTTGCTTTGTTGGAAAGATACGTCGCCCGGTTTTCCTCGAAAGACGCGGCAAATCGGGTGGCGTCAATTCGCAGAAGCACCTGGTCTTTTTTGACTTCATCGCCTTCATTGACAAGAATTTCCGAGACAATGCCCCCTTCAAGATTCTGGATGATCTGAACATGGCTGGAAGGGACGACCTTTCCTTCTCCGCGCGTGACTTCTTCCAATTCCGAAAAAGCCGCCCAGATTAAAAAAATGAAAAGGAAAACGGCAGTCGCCCAGATGATGAGTCTGCCTCCTCTGGGTGTCTGGGCGAGAATCGCTTCGCGCACGTCCGTGGCAAAGTCGATTTCTTCCGACGGCATTTTCCGGAATAATTGGTTGAGTTTGAATTTTCTATTTGCCTGACCCGCGTCGGATACTTCCTCTTCCGGCAGGTTTCTGAGCAACTGAAAAAAAGGATTGTTGTTGAATTTGTGAATCAGGGTCTTTGCCCCGAGCAGAAGTTTTTGGAAAATTTGTTTGATTTTCTTCATAACGCAACCTTCTAAATATTGAGCTGTCCTCGCCTCATGGCCTCAAGAACGAAATTTTTCGGTCCGTCGGCGACAATGGCGCCGTTATCGATAACAATCAAGCGATTGACCATGTCCAGAAGAGACGCCCGATGCGTTATGAGCACGAGCGTTTTGCCCTGCACCGCTTTCTCCAGGTATCCTTTCAGTTTGATTTCCGACCGGTTGTCCATATTGCTTGTCGGTTCATCCAGCACCAGCACGGGCGGATCGAGCAGGATGGCCCGGGCGATCGCCACGCTTTGGCGCTGGCCGCCCGAAAGTCCGCGTCCGAATTCTTCGATCATCATGTCGAAGCCGGCGGGATGCTTTTTGATGAAATCCGTGACGCCTGCTATTTGAGCGGCATTGATCACGATCTGGTCGTCAACATCATGGGCGCCCATGGTGATATTGTCCCACACGGTTCCCCGGAAGAGCGTAATATCCTGCGGGACATAACCCAAGAAATGGCGCAGTTCCGCCGGATCAATCTGGCGGATGTCCGTGCCGTCCATCGTGACCATTCCGCTTGTCGGCTCATAAAGGCCGAGGATGAGTTTTCCCAAGGTCGTCTTTCCGGAGCCGACCGGTCCGATGATGCCCACTTTTTCCCCCGCTCCGATTTCCAGCGTGATGTTGTTGAGCGCGTTTGTCGTCTGGCCGGGGTAGGCGAAGGAAAGATTTTTGACGCCGATGACGCCGTTGAAGCGTTTTCTGGGCAGGAATGTCTTTCCGGCGGGTCTTTCAACGGGAAGTTTCATAATCTCATCGAGGGTTTTCAGCGCTTCATTGGCATGATGATAGCGCGTGGCGAGATTGACGACTTGGGCCATGGGCGCGATGACCTGCCGCGATAAAATGACCAGGGCGATCAGGCCGCCTTGCGTGAGCTTGCCGGCGGTGATCATGTAGACGCCGGCAATGACGACGGCCACGATCAGAAGGTTTTGCAGGAAATAGGAAACGTCCTGTACAGAAGAAGAAAGCATGCGGGACTTGTTTCCCCATTGGGAAATATAGCTGACGGCTTCTTCCCATGCCCTTTGAATCTGACCCTCGGCGCCGAGCATTTTGATGGTTTCCAAACCCGCCACGCCCTCCACGAGGATGGCGTTTTTCTGCGCCGAGGCTTTAATGGTCTTTTCTACAACCCGCTGCAGCGGGGCCTGAATGAAGTAGGCGTATACAATCAGGATGGCGATGACGACCAAATGAATCAGAACGATATAACTCCCGATCCACCAGACAACAAAGATGCCCAGCAGGGTAAAGGGCAGGTCAATGACGGCGGTGATGGAAAAAGAGGTGATGAAGTCACGAATGCTTTCAAATTCCTGAAGGTTTTTTGTGAAAGATCCGATGGATTGCGGGCGGGCTTCCAGCTTCAGGTCCAGAATTTTTTGCAAAAGCATCGCGGAGATTTTGAGGTTGGTTTTCTTTGCCGCTTCATCGATGAAGTAGCTGCGCAGGGCGCGCATCAGCACCGCGAAGACATAAATGACGATAACGCCGATGGACAAAACCCAGAGTGTTTCCGTTGCGCTGTTGGGAATGACCCGGTCGTAGACATTCAGGACGTAGAAAATGCCCACCAGGCCGAACACATTGATCAAAAAGGCGGCCAGAAAAACATCCCGGTAAATGCGCCACGATTCCAGAATGGTTCCCCAGAACCAGTGTTGCGATTTTGCGGCCTGTTCGGCAGTTAAGGATTTTTTTTCGGTCAAGTATCTGGGACGGATAAAAATGGCGTAGCCCGTGTAGATTTTTTCCAGATAATCCTTGGAGATGATCTTTTCTCCTCCGCCGCTTTGCGGCAGAATGATTTTGTATTCGTTGGCGACCGCATTCGTTTCAACAAGAAGGCAGGCCTGTTTGTCGTGCAGCAGAAGGATGGCGGGCAACTGAACGGAACTGATTTCCTCGAGAGACTTCATCAGTACCCTGGAGCTTAAGTCGGCTCTGTTGGCTGCGCGGGAAAACAGTTCGACAGTGAGGCGATTATTCACCAGCGGCAGGCCAGCGCTCAAGCTGGCTCTGGAGATATTTCTACCGTACATTTTGGTCAGAATGATCAAACAATCCAAAAGGGGGTCCTCATGCATATCCGGATTATCGGAAATGTTCCAATCAGGAGCTGGAGGCATATCTTTGTTGTTATGCATAATTCACCTAAGTGACGAGATTTTTTTGCTTTTTTGAATTGATCAAGAAAACTGTTTTTATTTTCCCATATTTTAAAAAAAAAGTATATATCTATTTCAAAATGTGCTATTTAATTTTCCAGGTTTTTAAAGAAGTGTTTTTCGTGCCCCGAAATTCAAAACCATATAACAATAAACTTACAAAAATTATACTTTCAATTAATAAAAAATCAATGTATTAGTTGCCGGGTATTGGGATGTCAGGCGAAAAAGGTTTTACGCTTATGCCATTCGGTTAGAATTTTGATATCTGGGGAACGAAACAATGCCATATATTGAACGCTCGGCGGAGGGGAAAATCATCGGATTGCGAACCGTTCCCGGACCGAACGCAACGGAAGAAAAAACGCTCACAGACGAAGAAGTGCTTGACTTTCTTAAAGATAATATGGACGCAAAATTTCTCAAGAGCATGCTGGCCCATTCTGACGCCGGTCTGATCAGGCTGGTGGAGGATTTGATTGATTTGCTGACGAAGAAAAATATCATTTTGTTCACTGAGCTTCCGGAAAAGGCGCAGGAAAAAATCATTGAACGTGAGCAAATTCGAGAGAAAATGTCTTCACAAAATATTGTTGTCGAAGACATACTGTAAAAAAAGAAAAGACCTTTCTATCTTTTTTAGTAAAAATTATTAGAACTTTTATCAATGAAGGAGGGTGAACATGAAAAACCGTGTTAGAGTTTTGCTTATTTTCTTATTTGCTTTTTTTCTCGTCAATGTAAACGACGCAAGGAGCGAAACACTGCGGGACGCGGTGAAATCCGTTTTACAGACCAATCCCGAAGTGACGGCCGCCGCGTACAATCGATTGGCCCGAGATCAGGAAGTGCGGCAGGCCATGTCCGATTTCTTTCCGAAAGTCGACACATCGCTTTCCGCAGGGTATGTGAATCAAAACAATCCATTTCGTGATCAAATCAGGCCTGACGAGGCCAATATCAGAGTAACGCAGAATATCTTTCGGGGCGGAACGACGCTGTCGGAAACGAAACGTCAGAAATCCCGTGTGGCCTCCGAAGCGTATCTTTTGCAGGGCATTTCGGAAAACACGGCTTTGTTGGCATGCAAGGTCTATCTGAACTACCTGCGGTCTTTGGATCAGCATGCCCTGGCGAAGGAGAATTTGCTGATTCATCAGCGTTTTTTCGACCAGATTAAACTCCGGAGCGAAGCCGGTGTGGACCGCGGCGTGGACCTCGAATTGATCAAGGCCCGCTTGGCGCTGGCTGAATCCAACCTTGTTGTAACGCAGGCCAATGTGGAAAACGCCAAAACGGATTACAAGGCCGTCATCGGATCTTTCCCCGTCAGCCTCGTCAAACCGGAACCGGCTTATTCTGAAATTCCCGCCACGATAAAAGAGGCGGAGAGAATCGCTCTGGAGAATCATCCGACCCTGAAATCAGCCAGAGCGGATGTGGAAGCGAGAAAATACCAGCATCACACCGCTCGGGCGCAGGCGTACCCCAGTCTGGATGTGAGCGCAGGCTACACCTGGGGAAATGAAATCGGCGGACCGATGGCAAGCTACATCGATGGTTTTCAGGATTACTTCCAGGCCAACGCGATGCTGTCCTTCAATATCTTTAACGGTTTCAATCAGCAGGCCAGAATCAAGGAGACCTTGTATCTGATCAATGAGGCGGAGGAAATTGCCAAGAAAACGGAGTTGCAGACCGTTCAGTCCATCCGCCTGTCCTACGAAGCTTACATGGCTGATCAGAGAAGAGTCAAACAGCTTGAACAGTATGTGGATTCTTCGATCAAGGCATCGGAGGCTTTTACCTCCCAGTGGTCTATCGGGCGCCGCACGCTGTTTGACGTGCTTGATTCATCCGCGGAAATGATTACGGCAAAAAGCAATTTAATCAACGCCCAGTATGACCGGATGTACGACTGTTACAGAATTTTGGCCGGTATGGGCAAATTGGTTCATTCTCTGGGTCTGCAGTGGCCCGAGGAAAGCCGCATTTAAAGAGCAAATATCCTTTTAGGATGAAAAAGGGGCGGCGCCCGATGGTTGCCGCCCTTTTTTTCTTATCGTGATGAAGTTAAACGGCCTCGATGGTGGATGTCGGTTTCGAGGTGATGTTATAGGTCACGCTGACCACTTCCGGTATTTCTTTGGTGATTTTGGCGGCGATGCCTTCCAGAATATCGTAGGACAGTCTGGTCGGACGGGCGGTTCGGGCGTCGAGGCTGTTCCAGCAGCGGATTTCGATCTGATTGCCGAAGACCCGTTTGTTGTTCCGGATTCCCGTGACGCGGTCCTCGTGCAGAATGGCCAGGTACTGAAAGGCCTTGGTGTCTTTCAGCGCGTTTTCCGTGATGGCCGTGGCCTTTCGGACGAGGGCGATTTTCGCGGGGGTGGCTTCTCCGATGACGCGGGCGGCCAGCGCCGGGCCGGGGAAAGGAATTCGGTTGAACATGCTCTCCGGCAGGCCCAGGGCGCGCCCTACTTTGCGCACGCCGTCCTTGCGCAATTCGATGAGCGGTTCGAGAATTTTGTAACCGAAAGCCTTTTGCGGGTCAATGCCGAGCTGTTCAAAAACGTTGTGCTGTCTTTTAATGCCCGCGACCGTTTCATCCACGTCCGTCAGAATGGTTCCCTGCAGAAGATATTTGGCCTTGCTTTTGACGACCAGTTTGCCGAAAACGTTTTTGTAGAAGGTCTGCGTGATGGCCTCTCTTTTTTCTTCGGGGTCGGTGATGCCCTTGAGCGCGGCAAAAAATGTTTTGGAGGCGTCGATCACTTCCACCCGGATGCCGAGTTTCTTGAAAGCCGCGGCGACTCGGGCGGGTTCTCCCTCGCGCATGATGCCGTTTTCGATGAAATAGGTCTTCAGTCTGTCGCCCAGCGCCTTGTGTCCCAGCGCGGTGACGACCGATGAATCCACGCCGCCGGAGAGGGCGTTGATTGCCATCCCGTCGCCCACGATTTCCCGGATTTCCCGGACTTTATCGTCAATAAATTTCTTTACGTTCATGTTTTTGGCTTTGATTTCTCTGATTTTAATCATGGCATCTCCTTTGATGAAAATGGAATTTGAAATTGTTTAAACGAAAAGGAGTCGAGTTTCAAGCAATAAGAAGTTGCCGTCAGAAAAATCTTTAAGAGGTTTCAATTTCCTTTACGCGCCCTTTGGAGAAAACTCTCCATGCGTGAAAGAGAATCATCAAAGACCATGCCATCAATGGAAATTTGAACCACAGATATTGCGGATAAAGCTCGCAGTTTATGAAGATCAAAAAAACATTGATGATCAGGTAGGAAGCCAGATGATAATAAAACCCTTTGTGATTTTTTATCGAGGCCGAAAACAAGCTAAATCCGTGAAATAATATGGCCACCGTCCAGCCGGCCAAGGGCCATTTGGCCCAGAAAAAATCCGGGGATGCGTCAAGATTGATCCAGATTAAAACGGCGTTGATAGCCAGATATGCCGTCAAGTGATATGCGAAGCCGATTTTTGCCCTTCTGTTTTTCATAGAAAAAGCTCCTTTTAATAATTTTTTGCGGCTGAAATCGGACCGAACCAAAGCTGCGCCAGTGATTCACGTCCGCTAGAAGCCTTATTTCATAAATTCCAAGACCAATCCCTCGATCTTGCCGCTGACGGTTTTGATGGTGTCATAAATGCGCTTGCGCTTTCCCCCTTCTCCGAAGCCGCTTTGCTTGTCACCCGCCACTCTTTCCATGATGTTCAGGTGAATTGTTTGAGTGGTGGAAACCACGTCGTCAAGGCATCCGAAAACCAGCTTTACGACATTTTCTTTTTCTTTCATAAAACCTCCTTTTGAAATTATTGTCGGCCTGCGGGTTTCATGGCTCAGTGTTTGGCGTCATCACCCGCTTTTCCCGACCGGCAGGCGTACTATACAGGAAGCAATTACAATTGTCAATAAAAAAAGCAAAAATAATGGCAATTAAAATAGTCATTATTTATTGACAATATTGATGTGTTATATTATGATAACAGCAAAAATTCAGAATGCGCATTTCATGGAGGCGTTATGGCGATCATAAGAAAAGAGCAGAAAGAAAAATCAAAAAACGTCTTGCTGCGCGTGAGCGTTCCGGCGACGCTGATGGCGGAAATCAAGAAGGTGAAAAAAATTTGCAGAGAGACGGGTTTTTATTTTGATATCAAGCCTGATGTCATCAGCGCTGTTGAGAAAGCCCTTGAGGAAGCGAAAGACCTTCTTCAAAAAGAGAAAAAATCCAGATAGCGCCTAGGGCGGTCGTCCGAAATTGAAATATTCGGTTTAAGGCTTATGGATGGAAAATTTTCGAAGCAATAAAAAGGCGCTCGTGGTCGAAGGCGGCGGGATGAGGGGTGTGTTCGCGGCCGGCGTTCTCAACGCGTTCGGCAGCGCCGGCTTTGATCCTTTCGATCTGTATCTGGGGGTTTCCGCGGGGGCGTGCAATCTCGCCTCGCACCTGGCCGGACAGAACGACAGGAATTTCGACATTATCGAACGATATTCCATAGACGGCCGGTTCATCAATTGGAAAAGATTTCTCCGCGGCGGCCACCTGATGGATTTGGACTGGCTGTGGGACATCACCATCCGGGAATATCGTCTCGATCTGAAAAAAATATTTGAAAAGCTTCACCGCCAAAACAAAATCTGCGTTATTGTGGCGACCTCCGTCGCAACGGGTAAAGCCGTTTATCTCGAACCCGATGAGGAAACGCTGGAGTATTATCTCAAGGTCTCCAGCTCTCTGCCTTTTTTCTACAGACGATTTTTGGAAGTGCATTCGGAAAAAATGACGGACGGCGGGGTGGCGGATTCCCTGCCGGTTCGGGAGGCGATCCGGCGCGGCGCGACCGAAATCACCGTCATCAGAACCCGTCCCTCCCGGTACGTCAAGAAGAAAACCGCTTTTTCTCTGCTCTATCCGCTGATTTTCAGGAATTATCCGCTTTTTGCCGAGGCCATGAAAAAAAGGCCTGAGGTTTACATGGAGGCGGTTCGGTTGATTCAACGGCCGCCAGCGGGAATTCGCGTTTTTGAGATCGCCCCGCCTCCGCACATGGATATCGGAAGGATCACCACCGATATCGGGGCGCTTAAGGCCGCCTACCAGCTGGGCCGGGACGATGCCGGAAGATTTATGGATAATTATCCTTCTTGATTATCCAGAAGAAATGCTTGTCTTCTGAATTTCATAAAAATATTCAATATTTTACCTTGACTTCTCCGTGAGAGCCGCTTATACTGTACCTACATTCCGTCAAGTTCAATCAATAAAAAAAGCATCAACGCCAGGGAGTGAGGATTATGGCGTGGAAGGTCGAATGGGATAAGGAAAAGGGATTCATTCACACGGTTTACAGCGGTGTGGTGACGAAGAATGACCTTCTGGATTCAATGGCTCAAACCCTTAAAATGATTGAGGGGAAGGGACCTCAAAAGTTTTTTACCGAGTGGATTTCCGCTTTCCCGAAGTTATCCACGACGGAAATTTTTGCCATTCCCTGCGAGTGGGAAGCAGCCGGAGTTGACAAGGAGAGCGTTCTGGCGGTCGTCGTGCAGAAAAACGGCCAGTCCCGGGACGATGCCAAGTTTTACGAGAATGTCTGCCGGAACCGCGGCTGGCGTGTCCGCGTATTTGACGACAGAGATGCGGCCATCGCGTGGCTGGACGAGCAGGAAGTAACCCCGCCGAAAACATAGCAGGGCAACTTTTTATGCCGCTTCAGAAGCACCCCTGCAAAAAACCGGACGAAATTTTTGAGAGAACAGAGCCGCAAATAAACCGAAATCATGTCCAAGCCACTGCAGCAAGTTGCAAAGAAGTTCGGCGCAGCGACAGATCATTCCATCGTGTTTTTTCCATCCGAGTGAATTCTCCCGTATCGAACCCATCCGGGACTAATCTCTTTTAAGTTCCTCTTCAATGACCCGTCGGGTTTCCTGAATTAATTCATCAATGGACTCGTGGGTGTATGAATCCGACGGTATCGGGTCACAGACAACAACCTCAATGGTGCCGGAGCGGAAAATCAGGCTGCCTTTGGGAAGGATCGCTCGGCTTCCTTTGACCGCAATAGGCAAAATGGGCATTTTGCGCTCAATGGCAATGGTGAAACCGCCTTTTTTAAATTTTTGCAGCTTTCCATCTTTTGAACGTGTCCCTTCGGCAAAAACCATGATGCTCACTCCCCGGGGCAAGCGATTGACCGCCTTGTTGATGCTGGCGATGGCTTGTTCCCTGTTGCCCCGGTCAATAAAAACATTTTTGGCCGCGTAAAGCGCCCACCCAAAGAGGGGGACGCGAAGCAATTCTTTCTTGATAATCCATCTGAACTGGATTTTGAGCGAGGTGACCAGCGCCAGAATATCAAACTGGGACTGATGATTGCTGATGATGACGTAGGAGATTCCTTCTCTGATTTTCTCTCTGCCCCTGATCCGGACCTTTACGCCGGTGACAATGAGCATGGTCCATGCCCACAGTTTTGAGATGTTGAAGGCCAGGTTTCCCGTTACCGAAAAGATTGCCGCCGCGGTCATCGGCAGAAAAAGCACCGCCGTCATCAGTGACGCCCAGAAAAAAAGCCAGATGAATTTCAGCGCCTTAACAAATAGATTCATAATCTATTGTGTCATTTAGCCGCGATGGTTTTCAAAAACAAAATCTTCCGGCTGTTGTCAACGCGAATTTTACTAAATACCTTTGAACAACCGTTGTCAATGACCTTTTCACGATGGAAATCCTGAGGTCATAACGCAGGAAGAATTTTGCTTGGGCCCCAAAATGCCGAAGCTGGAAAATCGGCTATTTGAAAAAAACGCGGCTGTCGACTGCCGAAACGCCCCGGCCCTGTTCGTGAACCATCACCGGATTCAAATCGATTTCGGCGATGTCCGGATGGGTTGCCAGAAGATGGGATACGCGGCAAATCACGTCGGCCAGTGCTTCGATGTCGGCGATCTTCCCGCCCCTGGCTCCCCGCAGAACCGGATAGGCCTTCAACTGTCCGAGCATGTCCAGCGCTTCGTTTTTCGTGACCGGCGCGAGCCGGATCGCGGTGTCCCTGAAGATTTCCAGGAAAACGCCGCCCAGCCCCGCAATCACAATCGGTCCGAAAACGGGGTCCTGGCGCCCGCCCACGAAACATTCCACGCCGTCGGCGGACATTTCCTGAATCAGAAAACCGTCAATCGCCGGACGCGGCGAGATTCCCCTGATGGATTTTTTCATGCCGGAAATCGCTTTTCTCAGTTCCCGGTGATTTTTGACATGCAGGCGCACGCCGCCGATATCGGATTTATGGGACGCATCGCGGGAAAGCAGTTTCACGGCCACCGGGAAGCGAAGCGAAACGCCACCGGCTTCCTTCGCGGATTTGACCGTCACGCCGGCGATGCATCGGATGCCCGCCGCTTCGGCAATCCGGAGGGCTTCATCGGTTAGAGGGATTCTTCTCTGGGTTTTGCATTGGTCTTTGATTTTGGCGATGGCCTCCGCATCCACCCTGGTCTCCATCCGGTTGCCTCTTTGGTCGCGCGCCGTCTTTTCCTCATAATAGGTGGCTGACATGTGGAGCGCCTTGGCGGCCATCAGCGGCGTGGTGAAAACCGGATAGCCCTGATTTCTCGAGATGTTGAGCAACTCCTGCGTGTCGGTGACCATCGTCACGGCCACGGGCTTTTGATATTGCTGCACGAGCTTGCCGACATTGCTCAAGAATTCGCGCGACATTTCCGCCTCGTAGGTGGAGATGTAGAGGTGATTGAACAGGACGCCGTCCACATCGGGCAGTTTCAACGCTTCCTCGAGAATGTTCGTGAAGATGGTGTAGTCGAATATTTCTCCCAGATCCAGGGGGTTCTGGTGGGCGATGACCCGCGTGTTGTAAATGTTTTTCAGGTTTTCAATGAACGCGGGGGGAAAATCCACCAGCGTGAATCCGAATTTCGCGCAGGCATCCACGCTCATCACCGCGTGACCGCCGGAACGGGAAAGCACCGCGACCCGCCGGCTTTTCATCAGCGGCATCCGGGTGATTTTTACGGCGTTGATAAAGTCGATATCATCTTCCACGCGGATGACCGCCGCCTGCCGGAAGGCGCCGTCCACGACCGCGTCATCTGCGGAAAGGGCGGTGGTATGCGACTGGGCGATTTTGGCGGTGAGCTGGCTGCGGTTGGATTTCAGCACAATCAGCGGTTTGTCCGATTTCATCGCGAGGTCGAAAAAGGCTCTGCCGCGCTTGAACCCTTCCAGATACATCGCGACGACGTCGGTTTTGTCGTCCCGGAGAAGATACTCCAGCACATCCACTTCATCCATCTGCAGCTTGTTGCCGATGGCGGCGAATTTTCCCGGAACGATCGCGTTGTCGGCAAATTCGCCCAGATACGAGCCGCCGACACCGCCGCTCTGAACGATCATGGCCACGCGGCCTCCGGGCGCCGTTTTCGGGAAGAAGCCGAAGGGCATCATCATTTTGATGTCAAAATTAATGGTTCCGATGCAGTTGGGGCCGATAAAACGAATGCCGTAGCGGTCGGCGATTTCCAGGACTTTTTTCTCCAGCGCGCTTTGTCCTTCCGAGTATTCGCTGAAGCCGCCGGATTCGATGACCACGCGACGGATCCCTTTTCGGCCGCAGGCTTCCATAAAGCCGGGCACCGTTTCGGCGGGGGAAATGATGATGGCGACATCCTGCACCTCCGGAATCTTGTCCAGGCTGTCATAGACCGGAGCACCGGCGATGTCGCCTTCTTCCCGGCCCACGCCGTAGATGTTGCCCTCATAGCCGTGCTGACGGTTGTTGAGCACGATGATGTGGCCCAAATTAAGACGTTTGACGGACGCGCCGATGACGACGATACTGCGGGGGTAGAAGAATTTTTCCATGGCGTTTTTCAATCTCCCTGTTTTGCCCTGAAGTTCAAAAGACTAGTTGCCGATTTTGGATTTGATCCTTTTTTGGTATTCGATGATCTCGTTGCGCAAAATATTGAGGTCGGCGATGCGGTCATCGAGTCTGCGCAATTGATTGTCCAGAAGCTCCAGCAGGCGCCGTAGAACCTTGTCATTGGATTTTTCAATCGTCCACATGGCTTCAAGTTCCTGCATTTCCGAAAGCGTCATGCCCATCATCTTGAGGCGCTTGATGAGCTTCAGCCGGCGGTAATCCGCGTCGGTGTAGATGCGGCGTCCCCCTTCCACGCGCTTGATGGAGTTGAGCAGGCCGATCTCCTCGTAGTAGCGGATGGTGCGCTGGCTCATGTCCAGCTTTTTGGCCAGTTCGCCGATGGACGTGAAAGTTTCCTCCGTTGCGGTCATCTTCCTTCTCCTTTTTTACGAGCTGAAACGTTCTTTCAGTTCCCGTTTCAGAATCTTCCCCGACGGATTTTTGGGCAGCCGGTCGGTGATGAAAACCTTCTTGGGGCATTTGAACCCCGCCAGATGTTGCTTGCAGAAAGCGATGAGGTCCTTTTCGCTGAACGTCACGCCTTCTTTCGGCACCACCACCGCGGCGACGATTTCAATCCATTTGGGATCGGACAGCCCGACGACGGCCGCTTCCGCGACGCCCGGGTACTGATAGAGGACCTCCTCGACTTCGCGGGAGGCGACGTTTTCGCCGCCGGTCTTGATCATATCCTTTTTGCGGTCCACCACGTAGAGGTAGCCGTCGCGGTCGAAGCGGCCCAGGTCGCCGCTGTGGAACCAGCCGAAATTGAAGGCTTCCGCCGTTTTTTCGGGATCGTTGAGATATCCGCTCATGACGTGGCCGGAGCGGTGCACGATTTCGCCCACTTCTCCCAGGGGAACAAATTTGCCGTCGTCGTCCATCAGGCGGGTTTCCACGTTCAGAACCGGTTTTCCCGCGGAGCCCGGTTTCAGGAGCTGATCTTCGGGTTTGAGGATGGTCGCCACCGGCCCCATTTCCGTCTGGCCGTAATAGTTCCAGAGCTTCAGGCCCTTGAACGTCACGGACAACTGCTTGATGATCTCCACGGGCATGATGCTGGCTCCGTAGGCGGCTTTTTTGAGGCTGGCGTGATTGTGGTTTTTGAGTTCCGGATGATTCAGAATGCTGATCCAGACCGTGGGCGGCGCGAACATATGCGTGATCTGATATTTCTCGATCAGCCGGATCATCTCCAGCGGATCGGCCTTGTGCAGGATGACGTTGGTGGCGCCGATGTACAGATACGGCATCAGAAAACAGTGGAGCTGGGCGCAGTGGAACAGGGGCAGGGCGTGAAGACTGACATCATCCGTTTCGTATTGGCCGTCGAAGATGCAACTGTGATACTGCGACATCAGCGCGCGGTGGGAAAGCATGGCGCCTTTGGGTTTTGATTCCGTGCCGCTGGTGTAGGGAATCTGCACGATGTCTTCGGCGCTCACGTCCACCTGCGGCTCCCGATAGTGCATTTTGGACATTTCCTCCGTCAGATTGAAAAAGCCTTCGGGAGAGGTGGCGTTTTCCAGCGGGATGAAACCCCATCTTTCCACGTCGGTGAACTTCTCCCGGCTGTCGGCGATGATGGGATAGAGCGCGTCTTCCACGATGAAGATCCGGGATCCGGAGTGGTTGATGATGTAGGCGATTTCGTCCGCGTTGAGCATGTAGTTGATGGGGACCTGAATGGCGCCGATTTTGGCGAGCCCCAGCATGCTGATGGGGTAGTAATGCGAATTGTAGGCGTAGATCGCCACCCGGTCGCCTTTCCGGATGCCGTAGCGGGTCATGAGATTGGCAAAACGCCGGGCTTCGCGTTCCAGATCGTAAAACGAAAGTTTCACGTTGCGGAAGATGATGGCGGTTTTGTCGCCGTATTTGGTGGCCGCCCGCCGGGCCATGTCACCGATGGTGTCGCGATTGATAATGTTGCTCATATTTCAAAACCTCTTTTGCCGTCCTTCCCGCTTCGGCGGAAGTCCGGTATTTTTGTTTGGAATTGACGTTCCGGCAAAGACCGGCGCCCGTTTTATCCCTCATGCCGTGTGCAGGTCCTTCGTGTTTCCCCATATGCTTCTCCGGGTTGCTCCCGCGCGCTTGAGGGGATGGGCTAGGATGGATATTTTTTCGCGAACATCTCCTTCATCTTGAATTTCTGAATCTTGCCGCTGGCCGTCATCGGATAGCCATCCACAAACTCCCAGTATTTGGGGATCTTGTGGCGGGCGATTTTCCCCCTGCAGAACTCGAGGAATTCCTCGGGCGTTGCGGTCTGGCCGTTTTTGAGCTGAATCGCCGCCAGCACCTGCTCGCCGTATTTTTTGTCCGGAATCCCGATAACCTGAACATTGGCGACTTTGGGATGGGTGAACAGAAATTCCTCCAGCTCGCGCGGATAAATGTTTTCGCCCCCGCGGATAATCATATCTTTGATCCGGCCGGTGACCTTGAAGTAGCCGTTGGGGTCCGCTTCTCCGAGGTCGCCCGTGTGCAGCCAGCCGTCGCGGTCGATTGCCGCCGCCGTCGCCTCCGGCATCTTGTAGTACCCCTTCATGACGCACTCGCTTCGAGTGACGATTTCACCCTGCGTGTTGGGCGGCAAATCCCTGCCGGTGTCGGGATCAATGATTTTTCCTTCGATATCCGGCAGAAGCCTGCCCACCGTGGAGACGCGCAACTCCACGGGATCGTCGCGTCTGGTCATGGTCATCACCGGCGCGGATTCCGTCTGGCCGAAAGCGATGACGATTTCCGGGCAGTGCATCCGGGTGCGCACCTGATTCATGGTTTCCACCGGGCAGGGCGCTCCGGCCATGATGCCCGTACGAAGGGAAGAAAGATCGTATCGGTCGAAATCGGGATGGTTCAAAATCGCGATGAACATCGTCGGCACGCCGTTGACGGCCGTGCACCTTTCCGCGGCGATGTATTGAAGCGCCTTGAGCGGGTCGAAATATTCCACCACCACCATCGCAGAACCGTGATAGACGCAGTTGAGCGTGCTCATCACGCAGCCGAAACAGTGAAACAGCGGCACCTGAATCAGCAGACTGTCTTTTTCGGTCATGCCCATGACATCGCCGACCATGCGGGCGTTGTTGACGATATTGTGATGCGTGAGCATGACGCCCTTGGGAAATCCCGTCGTGCCGGAGGTGTACTGCATGTTGATGACATCGTCGTCGTCGAGGCTGTCGAGTCTTTTATCCAGCTGTTCATCGGAAATGGCTTCCCCCCTCTTGAGGAGTTCGCTGAAACGCAGCATGCCCGGGGTGTGCTCTCTTTTCCCGATGTAGACGATGTTTTTCAAGGCTGGCAGATCTTCCGAAACCTGCTGTCCGGGTGGGTGATGATTCATATCGGGCAAAATTTTGCGGACGGTCTCATAGAAATTGACCTCGCGGTATGCTTCCATCAGAAACAGCGTCGTGGCGTCGGATTGTTTGAGAATGTATTTTAATTCATGCGTCTGATAATTGGTGTTCACCGTCACCAGAACGCCGCCGACCATGCCCAGCGAAAACTGCAGATAAATCCATTCAGGAATGTTGGTCGTCCAAACGGCGACATGATCTCCCCGCTGAATGCCGACAGCCATCAATCCTTTGGCGACCTGCCGGCAGGTCTGATAGAATTGCGCATAGGTCTGCCGGATGGCGAAATCGGGACAGATCAGCGCGGGATTTTCCGGATAGCGCGCGGCTGTCTCCCTGATGAGCTGGCCGATGGTTTTTTTGACGAAAGCGGACATTTTCCCCCCTCTTTATTTTGAATTAAATTCTGTCAAATCAAACAACGTCTTCCCGCTCTTTGACCCCTTCCTGTCAAAAAATGATAAGGTGTTGATATCACGTTTGCTTTTCAAGCTCAATCCACCTTACGTTAACTGGAATGATACAGGCGGAAGAACCTTTTGTCAAGGATTTTTAAACCCCAAAAACATTGCACGGATTCGGACAATATTTGACTTGGTTCTTGACCGCCACTTGGGATTTATGCGATTTAAAAAACCCTTAAAGAAAACGATTGACGAAAGGACGATTGGAAGGATCTTGGAAAAAGCGCTTTTTCTTATTTTTCTGATTTTGTTTTTTGGCCGGATTCTCTGGCGGTTTGTCTTGCAGCGGCTCAATCTCCGGCATCTGCTCGGGCACGGGAAAGTCATCCCGCCGGTTTTTCAGGATGTGATTGATGAAGCGACGCTGTCCAAGATGGTGGATTACGCCTGTGACAACGCGCGGTTGGAAACCATCGAGGATTTCACCGACGACCTTTTGGAGCTGGCCGTTTTGTTCCTCCTGTTGCCGCCGCTTTTGAGCCGGATCGCGGGATCTGAACTGCATCTCGTCTGGCAGGCGCTGATTTTTTTCGGGATACTGTCCGTCATCGGCGGGATCATCGGGATTCCTTTTGATGTTTATCACACGTTTGTTCTCGAGAAAAAATACGGCTTTTCCACGATCACCTGGAAGCTGTGGCTCTCCGACCTTGTCAAGTCCGCGCTGATTTCCGCCGTTTTGATGGGGATTTTGATTTCCGCCTTCATGGTTTTTATTCTTTACCTGCCCGAGACCTGGTGGTTCTGGGCGTGGATTTTTTTCACCGCCTTTGAAATTTTGCTCTTGTGGCTGTATCCGGTGGTCATCGCGCCGCTGTTTAACAAGTACGAACCCATCAAGAATGAAGAGCTGAAAGAAAAAATTACGTCCCTGCTGGCCAAAGTCGGATTAAAAGCCAAAGGAATTTTTCAGGTGGATGAAGGCAGGCGCTCCAGGCATACCAACGCCTACTTCACCGGCATCGGCAAGACCAAGCGCATCGTTCTGTTTGACACGCTGCTGGCCTCGCATTCGCCGGACGAAATCCTCGCGGTGCTGGCCCATGAAATCGGTCACTGGAAGAAAAGGCACATCCTCAAACAGCTGATTTTCATGATTGCCGCGTCCTTCATCGGATTTTATCTTCTTTACTGGCTGGTACACTGGCCGCCGCTTTACGGGGCTTTCGGCTTGCGGCAGACGCCCGTGTATGCCGGTTTGCTTCTGGTTTCGGTTTATTTCAGCTGCGTCGGCTTTTTCTTCAGTCCCGTGGGGGCTTTCATTTCGCGGAGGCGAGAGCGCGCGGCCGATCGGACGGCCGTGGAACTGGTAGGGACCCCGGAGCCGATGATTAACGCCCTCAAACGTTTGGCCAAGGACAATCTTTCCAATCTGCATCCCCACCCGTGGTATGTCTGGTTTTATTATTCCCATCCGCCGCTGACGGAGAGAATTGAATATTTGAAACAGCTAAATTCTGAGAAGAAGGGCTGAAATCATCACAGAGATTGGCAATAGTTTTTTCTGGCTCATCTAAAACAGGAACTTGACGTTTCAATCACACTCAAAACGCCACGGAGAAATTCGATAGGGTGCCCGAAAATTACCCTTTGGTTCATTCACAAACAAAGCACGCAGAAAAAAATCTTTGGCATAAATAGTTTCATAGGAGCCCGGCAACTCTTGCAAAAAGGGATCATGGAATACAGAAGGGATAATTTCGTGTGACACGGCCAAGTTGGTTGTGAAAAAAAGGATTGTCCCGTGTCGTGGGACAATCCTTGAGATATTGGGCAAATCTAAAACCCCGTCTTTGGGGCGGTAAAAATTTCGGTTGAAGTTTACTTCTTCCCGTAGCCGATGGTTTTTGCCGCTTCGGCAATGGCATCGAGTGTCGCCGGGTCGTCAATGGTCGAAGGCACGACATAGTCCTTGCCGTCGACGATTTTACGCATGGTCCCGCGCAGGGTCTTGCCGGACCGCGTCTTCGGCAGGGCCTTGACCACGGCGGCTTCCTTGAAGCAGGCCAGCGCGCCCAGCTCCTTGCGAACCATCTGGACGAGTTCCTGAACAATCTCCTTGGGGTCTCTGTTGACTCCCGCCTTGAGCACGACAAATCCCACGGGGACCTGACCTTTGAGCTGGTCTTCCGCGCCGAGCACCGCGCATTCCGCGACATCCTTGTGCTTGGAGATGATTTCTTCCATCGCGCCGGTCGAGAGGCGGTGTCCCGCGACATTGATGACATCGTCTATGCGTCCCATGATGTAGAGATAGCCGTCTTCATCGAAACGTCCGCCGTCGCCCGTAACATAATAGCCCGGTCTTTCCGTGACGTATTCCAGATAGCGTTTGTCATCCTGCCACAGCGTGGGCAGGCAACCGGGGGGCAGGGGAAGCTTGATGACAACCGCGCCTTCCTCGCCGTTGGGAAGAGCGTTGCCCTCGGAATCGAGGATTTGCACGTTGTATCCGGGCACGGGCTTGGTCGGGGAGCCGGCCTTGATGGGGAACGGTTCGATGCCCATGCAATTGGCCGCAATCGGCCAGCCGGTTTCCGTCTGCCACCAGTGGTCCACCACGGGAATTTTCAGCAAATCGCTCGCCCAGTAATACGTGTCGGGGTCGAGCCGCTCCCCGGCGAGGAACAGATATCTTAGACATTTGATGTCATACTTTTTAAGGTAATCGCCGTTGGGGTCTTCCTTCTTGATGGCGCGGAAGGCCGTGGGCGCGGTGAACAAGACGGAGACGCCATGCTGCGAAATGACGCGCCAGAAAGCGCCGGGGTCGGGTGTTCCCACCGGCTTGCCTTCATAAAGGACCGTGGTGCAGCCGTAAAGAAGCGGCGCATAAACGATGTACGAATGGCCGACCACCCAGCCGACGTCCGAAGCCGCCCAGTAAACTTCGCCCGGTTTCATGTCGTAGATGTATTTCATCGACCATTTCAGAGCGACGGCATGGCCGCCGTTGTCCCGCACGACCCCCTTGGGCCGGCCCGTCGTTCCGGACGTATAGAGAATATAGAGCGGGTCGGTTGCGGCGACGGAGACGCAGGAAACGGCCTTGGCGTCCTTCATCAGCTCATTCCAATCCAGGTCGCGGCCGGCGATGAACTCCGCCTTGACCTGCGGACGCTGATAGATGATGCATTTCTGCGGCTTGTGGGAAGCGATTTTAATGGCTTCATCCAGAAGCGGCTTGTAGGGAATGAGCTTCTTGCCTTCAATACCGCAGGAGGCTGAAATAATCACCTTGGGTTTGGCGTCTTCAATACGGATGGCCAGTTCGTTGGGAGCGAAACCGCCGAAGACCACGGAATGCACCGCGCCGATGCGCGCGCAGGAGAGCATGGCCACAACGGCTTCGGGAATCATGGGCATGTAAATAATGACTGTGTCGCCTTTTCTGACGCCCAGCGAGCTGAGCACGCCGGCGAACCTGGAAACCGTCTCCAGCAGTTCGTTATAGGAGATTTTCCGAATTGTGTCGGTGACGGGGCTGTCATAAATGATGGCGGTCTGTCCGCCGCGTCCGGATTCCACCTGATGATCGAGGGCGTTGTGGCAGGTGTTTAATTCCCCGCCGGCGAACCAGCGGTAGAAAGGTTTGTTGCTGTCGTCTAAAACCTTGTCCCATTTTTTGTTCCAGACAACGTCCTCGGCGGCTCTGCCCCAGAAAACGTCAGGCTGATGGATAGATTCGGAAAAAACCTTATCATACTTTAATGTTTTGGCCATAAAATTTCCTTTTGGAGTTTATTTTTTTATGGGCATAACAGATTGAATTTGAGTTTGTCAAAGATAAAAAAACGGCCTCCGTTTACCGGAGGCCGTGCTTTGTTAGTTATTAAACGTTGATATCACCCGGCAGACCAACTTATTTCATGGTCTTGAAGGAGCCGTCCACAATTTCGGGTTCAGGCTTGAAGATGTTCAGCCCGAAGCGTGCATGCAGTTTATTGAGTTTGTCCGCCAGCTGTTTGGGTTCCAGACCCGCGCCCAGAGCGAAAGGTCCGGCGAACGCCCTCATGCAATGGACCATACCGGCGTCGATGTCCGCCGTGGAAGCGGCGATCTTTTCCTTATAGACGCGAACGGCTTCATTAATCTGGATAGCCAGAAAATCCAGCGGATCGAATTCATCGGTTTTCGCCGAAGCGTCGATTTTGGCCTTTCCGCCTTCCCAAGTGTAAATGCCCTGGCCGCTCTTCATGCCGAGTTTGTTGCTGTCCAAGAGGTTCTGAAGGGTTTTGCCGGGTTTGAATTCCGGAGAAAGTGTTTCAGAATAATATTTGAGGGTATGATAGAAAACGTCAATACCGACGTAGTCCGCGAGTTCGAAGGGTCCCATGGGCATGCCGGCCATGGTCTTCATAACCATGTCAATTCCATCCGGCTTGATCTTGCCTTCATCCAGGATGGCGCTGATGAGAGCCTGGTTGGGAGCGCCGATGCGGTTGACGATGAAACCCGGGGAATCCTTCAAAACCTTGATGGGAACCTTGCCGATCTTTTTGGTCATTTCACACAGCAGATCCACGTTGGCGTCGGAAGTCTTATTGGCGTAAATCACTTCCACGCCTTTCATGACCGGCGCGGGATTGAAGAAATGCATACCTAAAACCCGTTCGGGATTCTTTGCGGCCGTCGCGATTTCACTGATGCTCATCGTCGAAGTGTTGGACGCCAGAAGCGCGTCAGCCGGTGCCGCAGCCGATATTTCGGCAAATACCTTTTTCTTCAGATCCATGATTTCCGGAACCGCCTCGATCACTACCTGGACGTCCTTGACCGCTTCGGCGTTGCTCAACGAAGAGGAGATATTGCTCATCACGTTGGCCTTTCCGTCGGCAGTGAGCTTGCCCTTGCTGACCAGGGTGTCCAAACTTTTATTGATGGTAGCCATGCCTTTGTCAATGAATTCCTGCTTGATATCCACCATGACAACCTTCATGCCGGCCATCGCGCACACTTGGGCGATGCCGTTTCCCATGGCTCCTGAACCGATTACTGCAATTTTTTTCACGTCATCCAATTTCATAATCGTTCTCCTTCTTATTTAGTTTTATTTGATAAGAATTATGGGCAGCAATTCTTTCCCGTTTGCGGAGTATAGGTAAAGGAATATCCAACTGTCAAGAAAAAAAGGATTATAAGCCGTTTTTTTATTAATTTTTTTTATGGTTCTGTGAAGCGCGGATTTTTTCACGGTGGCTGGCTTGGGAAAATATAGAGAAACAGAAATTTTTTGAATCCTTCGACGCTCCGTCTGTGAGATGCCGGTAAAGGAATTTTCGCACTGTGAAATCTGCTTCGCACACAAAAGGGATTAAAAGCTTGGTTCCTTCCGCGGTAAAATTTAAAAAATGTAATTAAATTAAGTAATTTTAAGATTTAATTTTCCTATTTACTGTGTGGCATAGATTGTGCTTTCAAATTGAGCAATTTATGATTGTTATTCGGTTCATTTTAAGATAGATTTAAAAAAAGGATTTTCGATAATGAGAAACGGAAACAAGATAGCAGCCGTGTTTCCCGGCCAGGGATCGCAAAGGCCGGGGATGGGGAAGGATTTTTATGAGCAGATGCCCGTCTGCCGGCGGGTATACGAGGAAGCGGCAGATGCCCTGGGATGGGATGTCGCCGCCATGTGCTTCGGCGAGGATGAAAAACTCAATCTTACCGAATTCACGCAGCCCTGCATTGTGACCACGGAGGTATGCATGCTGCGCGGTCTGGCGGAACGTTACGGCTTTGAGGCCGATTATTTTGGCGGTCATTCTCTGGGCGAATATACGGCGCTGGTTGCCGCAGGGGTGCTGTCGCTGTCGGCGGCGGTGCGGATCGTTCAGAGACGCGGCCGCTTGATGCAGGAGGCCGTGCCGGTCGGTGTCGGCGGCATGGCGGCGGTGATTGCCGAAAACATCGAGGCCGATTTTTTGGCCGGCGTCATGGAGGGCCTCGATGCCGACATGGCCAACATCAATTCGGCCAATCAGATTGTTGTCAGCGGAGAGTTGGCGGCCCTGGATGAGGTGGAAGCAAGACTGAAGCGGCATTTCCCGGAGGGAAAAACATTTCGGTATATCCGTCTCAACGTCAGCGCTCCGTTTCACAGCCGAATGATGAAAACCATCGAAAGCCGTTTTGCCGAAACCCTGGAGGAATTCGGCGGCGAGCTGGTGCAGCAAAACGCAACCGTTGTGACATCGAACTTCACCGGAGATTTTCATGCCGCAGATGTTTCCGGAATCAAGAAAAATCTTGTCAATCAGTTGAGCCACGCGGTGAAATGGCGGCAGAACATGCAGGCCCTGGCGGAAAAAACGCAGGAGATATACGAAATTGGTCCGGGAAGACCGCTGCGGGATTTTTTCCGCACGATAAACGTCGCCTGCCAGTCGGTCACCGGCCTAAATGCCGCCGAAAAAGTTTTTAAAGCGTAAATGAAGATGATAACCTTAAAACTGAAACGACTTGTTTCGCGAACGAGGAGGCAAATTGAACATAGAAAATAAAATGAATCCCTTAAAGATTCAGGACAATACATTTCGAGACGGGCATCAGTCGATTTATGCCACGCGAATGAAAACGGAAGACATGATCCCGATTGCCGAAGAAATGGATGCCTGCGGCTTTCACGCGCTGGAGGTCTGGGGCGGAGCGACTTTTGACACGATGCACCGGTTTCTGGGCGAAGATCCCTGGATGCGTCCGAGAATTCTGAAAAAATATATAAAGAAAACACCCTTTGCCATGCTGATCCGCGGTCAGAATCTCGTCGGTTACCGCCACTACGCCGATGACGTTGTTCGCGCCTTCGTGGATAAGGCCTGTGAAATCGGCATTGACGTTTTCCGCTGTTTCGACGCCTTGAATGATTTCCGCAATATGGAATCCTGCGCGGAAAGAATCAAGGCCAACGGCAAACAGTTTCAGGGTGCGGTCTGCTATTCCCTGACGGATGTCCGTCTCGGCGGTGAAGTGTACAATCTGGAATATTATGTCAAAAAGGCAAGGGAACTCGAGCAAATGGGGGCCGATGCGATCTGCATCAAGGACATGGGCGGCATTTTGTCTCCGTTTGATGCCTATGATCTGGTTCTGGCCATCAAAAAAGCAGTGAATTTGCCCCTGCATCTGCATTCTCACTACACCAGCGGCATGGCCTCGATGACCTATCTGAAAGCGATTGAAGCGGGTGTGGACGTCGTGGATACGTGCCTGGCGCCTTTCGCGTTGAGGACCTCCATGCCGGCCATTGAGCCGATCGTGGCGACTCTGCGGGGCACGGAACGCGATACCGGACTGGACTTGAACAAACTGCTGGTGTTGGGAGAACATCTGGAAAGCATCGCGCCCAAATACAACAGCCATTTGGCGACGCATAAACTTTCCATCATCGACAACGGCGTTTTGGCGCATCAGATTCCCGGAGGCATGATTTCCAACCTGACCGGACAGCTCAAGGAAATGAACGCGCTGGACAGGATCGGGGAAATTTACAAGGAAGTTGTGCAGACGCGCAGGGATATGGGGTCGCCTCCGCTGGTGACTCCTGTTTCGCAGATCATCGGGGCGCAGGCCGTTCTCAACGTGCTTTTCGGCCGGTATGTGCGCGTTTCCAATCAGCTCAAGGATCTGGTGCTGGGGCTTTACGGGAAAACCCCGATGCCAATCGATCCGGAACTGACCAGGAAAATACTGAAGAATTACAAACGCGGCCAGGAGCCGATCACGGGAAGACCGGCTGATCATCTGGATCCGGAAATCGAGGAAGCCCGAAAAGCGCTGGGCGATCTTGCGCGAACCGAAGAGGATGTGCTCGGGTATATTTTGTATCCGGCGACCATGATAAAATTTTTGCGCGAAAAATACGGGGTGGATCCCGAAAAAAAAGCTGAAGCGGAGGCGACGAAAAAAGACGCCGCCGCGTAAATCCAGGGAAAGAAAAAAACTCCTTTTTTGAAGAAAATTCATTCTTAAAAGGAGTTGTTTTATAAAATCACCTCCAACATCACTTTAAAAGAAAGGTTTGGTTTATGGATTTCCGTTTGAGTGAAAGCCAGGTGTCTTATCTGGACACCGTGCGCAAGTTTGTCGGAAATGAAATTACGCCGAGAATACTGGAACTGGAAAAAGAACATGCTTTCCCCTGGCACCTCATTAACAAGGCCTGGGAGACCGGCCTGATGAACTTGAGCATCCCGGAATCCGTCAAGGGCTATGAAATTGACGCTTTCACCTCGGCGTTGATCATCGAAGAGCTTTCCTACGGCGACACCGGTATTTCAACCTCCGCGATGTGCAATGATTTGGCCAACGTCGTCATCGGTCTGCACGGGACGACGGAGCAGAAAAACCTGTTTCTGAGGCCCTTTGTGGAGAAGCCGATTCTGGCGTCTTTCTGCCTCACCGAACCCAACGCCGGTTCGGATAATTCCATGATGACGACGTTCATCAGCAAACGGGATGACGGTAATTACGTGCTCAACGGCTCGAAGTGCTTCATTACCAATGCTTCGTATGCGTCGCAATTTACCGTTTTATGCAAGACGGGTAAGCCGACGGGGAATTTCATGGCTTGCGTGATCGTGCCGGTTGAGCCGGTCACGTCCGCGGATCTTCCCGATGTCGGAGGAGCTCCCCGGGAAATCGCGGTTCCGGCGGGCGGCAGAATTGTCATCGGCAAGCCGGAGGACAAGCTCGGACAGAGGCTTTCCAATACGGCCAGCGTCACCTTTGAAGACGTGGTCATCACCCCGGTGCAGATCATCGGAGACAGGCGGCTGGGCTTCAAATACATTGTGGACGTTCTGGATTACGCCCGCCCGATGGTGGCGGCCATCGGCTTGGGGCTGGCCAAAAGGGCGTTTGATCTGACGGTGCAGTACACGCGGGAACGCAAACAGTTCGGCCATCGGATCTGCGATTTGCCGGTCGCCCGGGAAATGATTACGACGATGTGGAAAAAGATTCAGCTGGCCGAGATGGCCCTGTGGAAGGCGATCTTCAGGATTCAGGAGAAGGCGACTGACGCCGGCATTTACGCGTCGCTGGCCAAAAACACCGCCGCGGAGGCCGCGGTGTTCTGCGCGACGGAAGGCCTGCATCTGCACGGCGGCTACGGCTTCACAGCGGAATATGAAATTTCCAAACTGGCCCGCGACGCCCACATCATTGATATCTACGAAGGCGTCCGGGAAGTGCAAAATATGATTATCGGACGGGAGATCGTTTAATCATGCTTTACCTTCACGCGATGGGGCATTTTCATCCGGAGAACATTATTTCCAATCAATTCCTGGAGGAGCTGGACATCGGCACCACCAACGAATGGATCATGGAACGCGTCGGCATTCAAAACCGCCGCACGGTGCTGCCGCTGGATTACATCAGAAAGACCAAAAACGTCAACCCGCTGGAGTCCTTTGCCATCCGGAAATACACCAACGCCCAGATGTCGGTGAAAGCCGCGCGTCTGGCGCTGAAACGAGCGGGTTTGAAACCGAAGGACATCGGGATGATTATTTCCGGTTCTTCATCGCCGGACAATATCACGCCGGCCGAAGCGTCGGCGGTCGCGTCCGAACTGGACATTGAAGTGCCCTGCTTTGACCTGAACTCCGCCTGTTCGACGTTCGGCATGCAGGTCAATGTTTTGATGAACATGAAACCCGAAACCTTGCCGGCGTATGTGCTTCTGGTGGGCGCCGAATCGTCCACAAAGGTGATCAACTATACCGACCGCAATTCCGCAGTGCTCTTCGGCGACGGCGCGGTGGCGGCGGTTGTTTCCGCAACAGTGGCCGCCCGCGCCACGTTTGTCAGCGGCGGATTCGATGCGCGACCGTCGGGATGGACGAAAGTGGGGGTCACCGGCGACTGGGTCTTCCGTCAGGAAGGGAACGCCGTTCAGGGTTTCGCCATCCGGACCACGACCGATTGTCTCAAGAAACTTCAGGAACAATATGCGGATCGGGCGCGACGCTTTATCTTCATCGCGCATCAGGCCAATTACATGATGCTGAAAACCGTGTGCGAGCGTTGCAACATCAAGCCCGAGCATCACTGGTTCAATGTGGATCAGTTCGGCAATGTCGGTTGTTGCGGCGCTCCGTCGGCGCTGAGCATGCGCTGGGACGAACTCAGGCCCGGCGATCATATCGCGATGGTCATTGTCGGGGCCGGATTGGCCTGGGCTTACATGATGCTGAAGGTGGGGGAAGAGACATGATGGGAAAACCGCTGGCATTGGTCACGGGGGGCGCGACGGGAATCGGGGCGGCCTGTTGTCGGGCGCTGGCCGCGGAGGGATTTCGCGTCGGCATTCATTACCGTTCGAGCGCGCAAAAGGCGCAAAAGCTTCTGGA
>ERZ795047.616-NODE-616-length-43459-cov-12.810478_pt1 | contig 43459 bp, 31 predicted proteins | sample MGYA00375131_ERZ795047 | MGnify/ENA primary metagenome ERZ795047 (study PRJEB30176, sample SAMN05720228) | activated sludge metagenome | isolation source: Anaerobic digester | place: Japan | collected 2015-05-20 ... | reverse complement strand
TCTATTGAATTTTCAAGATGCACACGCAGTTTATTAACTGCGAAGTTTGAGTTAGGAATCCTAACTCCTGTTATGACGCAGGTGGTAGTTGATAAGGTATTGGTTCACCGCAGTATTTCTACGCTGAATGTCCTGACGATAGGAATTGCTATCGTGTACATTTATGAACTGATACTCGGACTGGCTAAAAATTATGTGTTCACGCATACTACAAACCGCATTGATGTTATGCTCAGTTTCCGACTGTTCAAACATCTGTTTGCACTTCCCCTGAAATATTTTGAATCCCGTCGTGTGGGTGAAACGGTAGCAAGAGTCCGTGAACTTGACAGTATACGAAGTTTCCTGACAGGAACTCCGCTGAGTTCGATGATAGATCTTATCTTTATCATTGTGTATATCGTGGTGTTGTTCTGTTACAGTAAAATGCTGACTGTTATTGTTATATGTTCGATACCAGTCTATGCGATACTTTCTGCAATCGTGACACCACTTTTCAAGAAGCGTCTTGATGAGAAATTTGAAACCGGAGCGAATACGCAGTCTTTTCTCGTAGAATCTATCACAGGAGTTCAGACAGTAAAATCCTACGCATTAGAGCCAAAATTTGAAAAGAAGTGGGGCGACTTGCAGGCTGAATACGTCAAGGCGAGCTATAAAACTTCTATGGTATCTGCTACGGCAGGAACGACAGGACAGTTTATTCAGAAAGTATTTGACTTGCTTATCCTCTTTTTCGGTGCAAAAGCAGTAATGGACGGCAATTTTACCGTTGGTCAGCTTGTTGCGTTCCGTATGCTCTCTGGGAGAGTCAGCGGTCCTGTACTCAGGCTTGTGCAGCTCTGGCAGGAATACCAGCAGGCATCTCTATCGGTCAAGCGTATCGGAGACATTTTCAATACTGCTCCCGAACCGATTTTGAATACCAATCAGACTTCCATTCCAAGAGTTCAGGGGAAAATCGTATTCGATCAGGTGCATTTCCGTTACAATCCGCAGGGCGGAGAAGTTATCAAGGGAATGTCGTTTGAGATACCGGCTGGAATGGTTGTGGGCGTTGTAGGACGAAGCGGTTCTGGTAAAAGTACAATATCCAAGTTGATTCAACGGCTTTACATACCGGAAGCCGGAAAAATCTCCGTTGACGGAATGGATATTTCCCTTGTGAACCCTGCAATGCTAAGAAAGCAGATAGGTGTTGTGTTGCAGGAAAACTTCATGTTCAACGGAACCGTAGCAGAGAACATCTCAATCCACTGTCCCACAGCAGCTATGGATAGAATCATAGAATGTGCAAAAATCGCAGGCGCACACGACTTTATCCTTGAACTGCCTAACGGCTATGATACAATTATTGGTGAAAAAGGTATGGGGCTTTCCGGAGGTCAGAAGCAAAGAGTTGCAATCGCAAGGGCTATTCTTAACGACCCAAGAATTCTCATCTTTGATGAGGCAACATCAGCCCTTGATTATGAGTCCGAAAGTATAATTCAGAATAATCTTAAAGAAATATGCAAAAATCGAACAGTTATAATCATTGCACACAGACTATCTACACTGAAAGATGCTCAAAAAATTATGGTTATCGACAAAGGCAATCTTGTTGAATATGATACGCATGATAATCTTATGGCTCTGAACGGATTGTATGCTTATCTTTATAATCAGCAGCAAAGGGGTGAGGTCGATGGATAAGGAACAAAAAGCTTATGTTCTCAGACATAGCAGAAAACGTGACAAGGAACTGAAATACGACTTCATGCCGTCCATGCTTGAGATTATTGAGCGCCCCACACACAAAGCCGGGACAGTTATCATTCTCGGTGTTTTTACGCTTTTAATTGCAGCAATTATATGGGCTTGTCTGTCTGAGGTAGATATAGTTGTAACTTCAAGCGGTACTATGCAGCCAGTTGGAAATATCTGTTCGCTCAATACTTATACCAGTGGTACAGTGAAAGCAATCAGTGTTGAGGAAGGAGCATACGTGAAAGCAGGAGATGTGCTTATCGAACTTGATACGCAGAGCATTGACATCGATGTAGAATCGCTTACACAGCAGAAAGAGGTTCTTGAAGCGCAAAAAGAGATATACACCATGATAAAAAACGGTGAGGATGTTTCGGAAGTAGATATAACGAAATATAATACAAATTTACAGCCTTACATCCTTACCATTATAGATAATGATAAGGCTTATAAAAATAATCTTGACATACTTGAAAGTACAAAAGAAAACGCTGGTCTTACAAGAGATATAGCGAAGATAAAATATGACGATTATAATACAAATCCTGCAATTTCTAAGGCGGAATTCAATGCACAGGAACTTGTCCTTAAACAAGCTGAAAATGAATATTTGCAAGCAGAACTGAACATTCTTAATGCTCAGACATCTTACAGCGAGCAGGTCAATTCCAATATTTCAGATATCAACAGTAAGCTGAAACAGGCTGATTCTGAACTTGAAAAGTACCAGCTTTCGCTTGAATATCAGAAGATTACCGCACCAGTAAATGGCTACATCAACAGCATTGCAGTTAACAACGTCGGTGAGACGGTTACATCTGCACAGCAAATTATTACCATAGTTCCGGCGGACACTCCTGTCGAAATGGTTTGCTATGTGAAAAACATGGACATTGCTGATATTACAGTTGGTATGGAAGCAGAAATAAAGCTCGAAGCCTATCCATATAACAAATATGGAACTGTAAAAGGAAAGGTCAAGTATATCAGTCCCAGTTCTTTCAACAGTGAGCAATTAGGCAGCGTTTATCTTGTGAAGCTGGATGTTGATAACACAAACCCGAATATCAATGTAATGTCTGGCTTATCAGGAGCTGTCGAAGTTAAGATCGGAAAGCAATCTGTCATGAGGTACTTCCTTGATCCGATAGTCAAAGGATTTGGAGAAAGTTTGAAAGAAAAATAGAATAGTTGAATACAGTAAGGCGGTTGTGGCTATCCACAGCCGCTTCTTCTTTTTGCAACTTTCCCTTAGTCACATCTTTAAAAAGCATCCACAGATGTGCTATAATAGAAAATAATGATTACACTATATAGGAGATAGAGCAAAATGGGCGTAGATAAGCAAATTGACGAGGAAAACTTCCTCGACCGAGATACATACAGACGCATTAAGAAAATGGACAGAGCCACGCTTGAAGGACTTATACAGGACATCTTCGAGCGTGGTCGGAAGAAGGGACTTGCTGAGGCAGGTGTGATCATCGCAGAGGATGTTGAACGCAGCGATGGCGGTGATACATTAGACTTGCGTGCCGTTGAGTCGGAAATCAGAGCTATCCGAGGTATCGGTGAAAAGAGAGCCGAGGAGATTATGCTGATCTTTGAGAAGCATCTTGGTATATGAAATCGAGTTATAATAGCACACTTTCCTCGATATAGTGAGTGAACGGCACTGCCGACGATAAAATTGAATAGAAAAAACAGCTCCCTGAGTGATGAAAACCGCATAACATAGTATGGTTTCCTCTTGGGGAGACTTTTCATTTCAAGGAATTGTCACGTTCTCCTCATTGTATATATTGCATAAAACTTTACTGTGAATATAGAAATTTCACAGTCGGATTTATTGACAAAATGAGGGGAAATATGGTATACTAAATACAGATATTTCCAAATTCGTTAAGATTTCCATATTACCAATACGGATTATGTGTTAAAACGTAATTTTTGAATAACTCTTTATCATTATTGGAGGCAAATTATGAAGAAAAAAGGGAGCCTTTGCTATATATTCATCGTAACATCCATCTTTATTGCACTGTTGGCGTTTACACTCTTTATGGGCGTAAACCGTTCAAATAGTCAGTTTTCCTTTATATTCAATCTTATCTTTCTGGTATCCATGTTCCTGCTTGTCTTTGGTTTTATTCTTACAAATGTTAAAAAGGCAATCAATATCAGAAACCAGCTAAAAAACGCAATTGACAAGTTAAAGGGTGAAGATTGGGAAAATATTTCCTTTGAAATGTCAGAACTCGAAACTGCTTATGAGAATTATCAAAATGAGATGGAGCGGTTGTCACAAGCAGAAAGTGTGGATAGTCCTCGTATTTCATGCGATATTGAAGAATACATTTATCCACAGCTTTTGAATAACATCATAAAAAAACCAATTTGTGAATCTATTTCCGGCACTATGACCGGCTTAGGTTTACTTGGCACTTTTCTGGGGCTTATTATTGGCTTAAAAGACTTCAGCACAGATTATAATGAAATCCAAAATAGTATTCTCATGCTTCTGAATGGCATAAAAATGTCATTTTTAACATCAGTCTATGGTGTATTATTTTCTCTGGTATTCAATCGAATCTATAGAGGTTGTTATGCGGAGATGATGAATACACTTGATGAATTTTATCAAGAATTTCACAAAAAAAATCAGCCTTCACAGAATGATATCAATTCACGCCTTATTACTGCCTTAGAGCGTACAATGATTCCAGAATTAAAGCAGACCAACATAAGTGTGGATAAACTCTATTCCAGCATAGAAAGCGGAGTTACAGACCAGATTACAAGTGGTATGAAATCTATGACAGACAGATTTTTATCACATATGGAAAAAATACAGCAGATGCAGAAAGAATTGCAAGATTCCATGGTTGACAGCATAAATAGACACTTGGATCAAGCCGTTGCAGCACAAAAAAAATCATTACAATCTATGGTTTCTGAAATTGAAAACTACTTGACAAAATCCGAATCATCGCAACAGGACAAGCTACGGACGATGGTTGAACAGTATCTGAAAACTATGAATCAGGAAATCTTGGGCGGTGAATTTGAAGAATTACGTAAGACCTTGGGCATGATTAATGAGTCTAACGCACTTCACTATAAGCGTGTTGCAGAATTGTCCAAGCAAATTGAAGCTAGTGGTCAAGCACTTCGTGAATTGAGCGATCAGTATACTGAGAATATCAATAACTTCCAAGGCTATGTCACTGCCATTCAAGGCTATCAGTCAGAAATAACTGCATCTAATACTGAGCTAGTTGCGCATATGTCCGAGATGCAGAAGGGATATAACGTGCATAATGATACTCTTACAACCCTCATTGATAAGATGAAAGATTTAACCGCAATCGTCGTTAACCTTGATCAGATTTGCAAACAGATGGATGTAGCACTTAACGATGATCAGAAAAACAGATTCGAATGGACAAGCGCTGTGACTGAACTGATTCAGAAGCTTAGAAGTACAATAGATTCTGTTAGCATAACGGCAATAGAAACTATGAAAGCAGATCGTGCTGCTGCAGAAAGTGCTAGAAACGAAACTATGCTCCAGATTGATGCTAATTTGCAGCTTCTTAGAGACTTTTCTCAACAGTGTGACCATTCTGCGGATGAACTTGGTTCAAAGTATATTGAGGTAACAGAACGGTTAAACAATGGTCTAGAAACATCTTTCTCTGCTCTTGATTCCGAAACCGCAAAAATCATTGCATATTTCAATAACCTGCTGATAGATATAAAGGATTCGGCAGATTATATTCCTATTCGTTTGAAACAGGAGCGTAAAGCAGAATTTGAAGAATGGTATAAAGAACGTCAACGACTTTTAGAGGTAGTTCGTGGATACCGTTCACAAGCGGATGAAGCGAGTGAATCTAAGGATGACACAAGCGAAGAATCGCCAAATGAAGGAGTGCCAGAGCCTCTTGACAGCACGGCAGTACTAAATTAAAAGCCTATTGGATATTAACAATTACTGTAACTGACTAGGAAGGGAGAAGATTATGCCAAATAGACATAGGTATAGTAACGATGAAAATGAAAGCTATAGTTTCTGGCAGTCCTATTCCGATCTCATGTCTGCGTTGCTACTGATATTTGTTCTTGTAATGTCAACAACATTATTGCAGGCAATGAACCTATATCATGACAAAATGGAAGAAGAAGCACAGGTTCAAGAGGAAATGAAGCAGAAACAGCTAGAGCATGAACGATTGAACGAACAAATTGAGGGACAACTTGTTTTGATTGAAGAACAACAAGCAGAAATAGAAAAGCTGGTCGGAGTGAAGGAAGAGATAATTGTCCATCTCAGCAAAGAGTTCTCAGAAACCGATCTTTCGGTCGCAGTAGATCCTAAGACCGGTTCGATTGCCTTTGATTCCAGTATTCTATTTGCTGTTGCATCATACGATCTCACAGATGAAGGTAGGGCTTTCCTTGACAGTTTTATCCCAGTCTATTTTGATACACTGATGCACAGCGATTATTCAGATTATATTGCAGAAATCATTATTGAAGGACATACAGATACTCAGGGAGAGTATATGTACAATCTTGAATTATCTCAAAAACGTGCATTATCAGTATGTAAATACTGCTTGGATATTATTTCAGATGATGATAGGTTCGATAGTGATTATATTCGGAGTATTACCACAGCAAATGGGCGCTCTTGGAGCAATCCAATATATTCGGCAGACGGTAAAATTGACATGGATGCTTCTAGACGAGTAGAATTCAAGTTCACGCTGAAAGATGATGAAATGATTAATAAAATGAAGGATATTTTTGAAAATGAGCACGAAGAGTGATTTTCTTTATTGCTCAACCAAAGTTGGCGAATTAAATCAAAAACTAAGTCAAAAAAATCAGTATGAGACTTGGGAAACCGCTGAACACTGGTTAGCAATGTATGAAGAATGCAGGGTCGAGGATCCGGAGTATTATAATTCAAAACATGTGATAAGTGTTCTTCTTTTTGCAGCACAATCCGAGAGAAAGGATATTGCTGAAAGGGTTTACACTGTTTGGAATAGAATCCGTTCATTGAGCGCATTAACAGAACTGTACTATAACTGGCAAGATGAATGTCTTTCAGAATTCTTTTCAAGTTTTTGCAATGGGATTCTTGCGTTGGAGCAGTTATCTTTGGAATGGGTGCGTCAATGGCAGCGGTGGCTTACATCGTACAATCTACCTAAAGTGGCAGCAGGCTGTGCTAAAGCTTGGTGCGAACAGAATAAAACATCTTATTCCGGCTGGTTGACACGTTTTCAAATTCAGGAAGGAAGCCTTCTGGAACAATTGATTAAGCGACAAGATCAAATTAACGAGGAGGGGCAAATTTTTATGGAAGAAAGAATCATTACTAACATTACGGTTGATTATCGACAAAACGGAAAACGATGCAAGGCAGTATTTGAGAACCCAAATGGTATTACAGAACTAAATATGCCAAGTTTCGATCCCAAATCCAACGTTACTCTAAGCGATAGCGCAGGACAATCTTATGTAATTAGCTTCAAGAGTTTTGCTTCGTTAAAACTAGGTGACGCTTCGGCTTTATCCACTGAAGAACGCGAGACCGCAAGAGCGCTTTTAGACGGATCAAATTACAGCTTCATAATTGAGAATATTCATGTTTCTGATGATGTAATCCCCAACATTTCGTATGCAGACGCTACAGAGCATCTTCTTCTTGGTTTTCCGTATCTCTCCGAAGAAATCATCAATGGTACAGAAAAAGGGCTGTGGTCTCACTGTGGAGAACGTGTCCTTATGGTTTCTTTAGAGAATGTACCGTTTGAATTGGAAGAAAAAGACTGCAGTCTTATCTTTACCGACTACTTTTGTTCGGAAAATTCGCAATTATTTGACCCGAAACCGACTGCCAAGGTAAAACGCTGTTGCAATTCCGTTTTCTTATGTAGCATTGACTCCTCTGAATTCAATGCCTATTTGCCTTATGATTCTACAAAATCGACATTAAAAGGCTGGTTCACAATTTCATCTATCAGTGCAGCTGATGGAACCAAAACAACATATCAGCTTCCTATCTCATTAAGATTCAATAACTCTGACTTTTTTGATCCTAAAAACAAGGATTTGCGCATCAATAAGAATTACACCGTTTCGATTGACTTTGGCACATCATCTACTTGTGCGGCTATTAGTACACTGCCCACATCAATGATTGAAATGTCAATGGATGAGTATGGAAAGAGCGCATATAGCATTTATGAAAACCCTACCTATTTGATGCTATATCAATGGGAACATTTTTCTAAGATATGGAATAATAACGAGACACAACCAGTTCTTAGAAAATCCCGCACTGGTGCGGATAAAGGCATGGAACTTTACAAAGGACTTGAAGCATATAGCGAGGAGCTTTATGATTTCGGTCACGCTGTCAAGGGATTAGATATTACTGAACAGAGATGTTTGGATGCAATCATTCAACACTTAAAAATGATCCCAAAGATGATTGAAGACGGAAAAACATTGGTTGTTCGAGACTATGATAATTCTGATGAAGTTGTGTTAAAATGCGGCAGTAAAGGTACCAGTACATTTGATCCAATTGAGTTTTTCGGTTATTTGCTTGGTAAAGCAATCAATCATCCCAATGGTGATAAGAATCAATACTATTCAAAGTATATGCTTTCTTTTCCTGTTAAATTCACAGACACAACCAGAAATATGATCAGAGCATCCTTAGAACGAGGTATCCGACGTTCGCTTCCAGAACCAGTAAGTCGTCTTACTGATTCCAAAGGTAAACCTTTGTTCCAAGTTATTATGAAGTATTCTGAACCAATTGCTTGCGTTGGTGCAGCTTGTGGAAATGAGCTTGTGTTAACTGATGAAGCTCCATGCGTTCTCTTTGGTGTATTTGATTTTGGTGGTGGAACTGCCGATTATTCCTTTGGTATGTATAGAAGGGCAGATGTTGATACCGAAGGATATGAAGAAGCGCTAGAACTTTTCGGTGTTGATGGCGATGACGCATTTGGTGGAGAAATCCTTATTGATAGAATCACATATTGGATTTTAACAAGTGAAAAGAATAAAGAGAAAGTGATTAATGCTGGAATACCTTTTGAAAAACCGGAAGATGAACTGACAGCGGTTGGATTTGGCAATTTACTAGAAAGCACAATTGCTGCACGAGCAAATATCCGGAGAATCAGCGAAATGGTTTCACGTCCCTTTTTTGAGGGAACAAAAGCTGAAAAAGTTCAATTTACCAGTGATGTATATAATGAAGACAAAGCAACTCAAAGGATTGAATATAAAGGTAGTGCTTCATGTAATATCACAGATCTATTCAGCATCAAGACTAATGCTTATGTCTCGCTTGATTTGGATATTGAATTTGATGAACTCTATAGTAAGCTTGAGGCATTATTTATAGCGAAATGCCAGGTGTTCAGTCAGTCGATGGAACAAGCCTTCTCAACACAGAACGCCATCGAAAAGTTAAATAAGGCAGGAATAAGCGATCCTAAAAGCTGTATCAAAATAATAATGGCTGGAAATGGTTCACGTCATCCAATGGTTCGTAAACATTTGGAGGATTTATTCGGATCGGAAGAAGGACGTATTTTCTTAATTGGAGAGAGTAGTAATCAAATCGACAATAATCGCTATCAAATCACTCCTAAAACTGCTGTTGCAATTGGTGCCTTAAAGTTGGGTAGAATGAAAGTTTATCAGCCTATAGACTTGAGTATCATTTATGTTGCTTTTGAGAAAAAGTCGAAACTGGAGTTAGTGCTTAACGGAGATACTCAGGACAATAAATGGCATAGACTTGGTATTGTTCAAAATGGCGAATTCATAATATATAGTAGTTCTCATCCTTATACAGAAAACACGATGGCATGGCATCCTATTCCGCTTGACTTTGAAGACAATGATGAACCGCAGGTTTGTTTTATTCGCAGAAGCGAAAACGGAAGAGATGTTATCGCTTACATCGCTGTTCCAATTGGATGTGACCCAAATACTGACGAATATGATTCTGAGCCCTCAGAAATGAAATTGAGCTAACAATTAAGGAGGTTTACTCATGGAAACGAATCAAAATGAAACGATCCAAAACGGGCAGATGCTTTCGCTCATTCAGCAGCTTCTAGAGACTATACGGGATAAGGGGGTAATGCTTCCAGTAGCCAATCCATCCCCCTTAGATGAGATTTGGAGCGAGATTTCTTCTGATATGGTAAACTACAGAAAACGAATGGATGCTGTAGTGGTATCACTACAAACAAAAATCGGCGAATTAGAGCAGGAAAACGCTGAATTGAAAACTACTCAGAAGAATCAAGATATAACCATTAGCACACTTAAAGATGACGTTGCTAAAATGAGTGAATTGAAGCAGGAAAATGACCAGCTAAAGAAGGAAATACAATCTTATGAAGAGCAACGCAATCAGATGGAGTCGCTGAGACCTCAAGTGGATACGTTATCATCTGAAAAGGACGCACTTATTGAACAAAACGGTCAATTATCAGAAAGAATCAAAACACTTGAAAACGAGAATAAAGAATTGACCACTATGATTCAGAGTAATGAAACAGAACTTGTGACATTAAGAAATTCCTATAACGCTCTTCAGTCACAGCTGGATACTGCCCAAAAAGAGGGGGCAACTTCTAGTCTAATTGCAGAAGAATTCCAATCGATGACTGCAAAATGGAAGGCGTTGTTAGAAAAAGTGTTTAGATGCCAATCCATGAAAAAATACTGTGAGGATAATGGACTTAAAGATGATGGCAAAATGGATACGTTGCTACATTTTATCAGTCTTGTAGGTGACAAAACAGGATTTGCACGAACAGTGAAGAATATATTAACGCCTGACCGTAACACTTCAGATCCGCCCGCAATAAACTCTGATGCAATCGGTTTAATCCAAGCGGTCAACACATTTTACCAAGAAAAATATGGTGAGGAGCTTGTAGGGGATGTTCTATTTATGCCAGAAGGCTTCTCATTCAATCAAACAACTGGACAAGGCATCCATTTCAATCAAACAGAAATGCAACAATTTAAGGGGAATAATCCTTTTGTATGCAAAGTATTGACTCCAGGATACAGAGGAATCGATGGTTCGGTGGATAAAGCCTACGTCCTTTAATTGAAAGGCGGTATGCCGATATGAATGTAGCTCAAAAGCTGAATAAAATACAAACCATCCTAAAACAAATGGAATCCCTAAAATCAGTAAACGAGAGCGAATATCTTAGCAATGAGATTTATCAACTATCTAATAGAATCAGTGATAATGTTTTTCGAATTGCTGTAGTTGGTGAATTCAGTTCAGGTAAATCCACATTTATAAACGCCTTAATCGGCAAAGATATCCTTTCCCATGCTAGACAGGAAACAACGGCAACTATCACCTATATTCAAAATGTTCAGGTGAATGATCATCGTTGTGGAACAGGACTCGTTGCATTTCGAGATGGACGAACAAAAGAACTTGACCATTTTGAAGATATCAAAACATATACAACTGCACAAAGTGGTGGCAAAGTTGCCGAAACAATTAGTTCTGTTACACTTTTTGTACATTTTCTTGGTGTGGACGAACCTGTTCTTCTTGTTGATACACCTGGTTTAAATGGTACTGCAGAACATCATCGTGAAATCACATTAGAGGAAATAAAAAAGGCACACGCCTGCTTCTATTTACTTGATTCAAAGGGAATCACCGAATCTGATCGTAGCTTAATACGACTTTTAATTGATTATCAGAATAGCTTTCTTTTTTTGCAGAACTCAATTGATATGTTAGATATATCTGAAGGCGATACTCCTGAAAAGAAAATTGAGCGAGATGAAGAAGATATCCAGAAATATTTCATAAATCAAGGGATAAATCTTCATCATAAAGTGCTTGGAATATCTGCACTTAAAGCATTGGCTTCAAGAGATACATCTATAAAAAAACTGTATTCAGACGAATTTGCAAAAGAAATAACAGAGTCTGATAGACCAAGACTATACCAGGAATCACGATTTTCTCAACTTGAGCAATACATCGAGGATTTGATCACAACAGGTAAATATAAAGAAGTTATAATCGATTCTGTCTTCAAAAGACTGAGAGTCCTCCTCGAAGGTCTTCTTGGAAAGTTGGATGAAGAGCAACAACTGAATCAAGCGATGCGTGAGCACGATGAAGACACAAAGAGGATTCAAGCAGCACAGGATATTCTGCAAAAAATCCAAAATACGCAAGAAGACCGTGAGAGACGAATCAGTAATTTTGTAAAAAGTCTTTCTGCTGATCAACGCAGAATGCTAGAGAATGAGATCAAATCGCAATTACAGAAGCTATATGAAAGTATTTGTGATCAAATTGATTGTGAAATACCTAATTATCAATCATATTTAGACTTCTCTAAAACACATGGGAAAGGAATCTCGGCTTATTTCAGCCAATTGATTGAAAAGCAACTTAAAGACAAATATACTCAGGAATTTATTGGTGATGCCAATCTTCTTCTTCACCATATCTATGAAAAGACCATTGCGCGTGTTGAGACATATACAAGCCGAAAGAGTGTTCCTGTTGATATTCATTTTATCATTGATTCTCCGACAGAAGTATTTGAGATGGAAGATAATGAAACTATGAATGCAATTGAGGATACACAAAGACGCATTCAAAGATCCAAGAAGAAGCTTGAGACTTTAAGGACTGAAATAAACGAAATTGAGGTGCGTAAAAAAACAGCAAGACAAGCTGAACAGGTGGCCCAAAGTGCATACGATAGATGTAAGCGCTCAAAAAAGAGCGAACTCGCAGCATTAGGTTCTCGTCCGGCAGCAAAAGAATGGACTACATACCACTATGAAGATGACCCAAGAGATGGATTCTTTGGTAAAATTGCAGATTTTTTTAATACAAGGCAGAAAAAGGTCCCTGATTACCATTATGACGATTCTGAGGGAGAAAGATGGGATCTCAACAATAGTGGGATTCATAGAAAGTATGCAGGACGAGAACGTGAACTGTATAGTAACCTTGAGGACACTATTGGGATAAGAGAAAGTCTTGAAGCGGATATTCGTCAGAAACAAGCACAGTGCAGAAATTGTGAAAGCGATATTTCTTCTTATCAAGCTCAAATGCGAGAATTAAGAGAAATCTACGACAATGAAGTGAAGCTTAGTCAAGGAAAATTCTGTGAACGACAAAAGGGATTGGTGAAGACAAGTATCGAAGATCGCTTGTTGAATATATCCAATCCAACAAGCACAATTACTTATTACATCGAGTACTTACGAGGAATATTCGAACGCTATGAAAGTATCATTATTCAAAAGGGAATTGAAGCTTTTCACAAAAATGTCGCTGAACAGATTGCTTCTTTAAAATCCATGATTGATCAGCATGAAGACGATCTTGCTAAACGATACCAGAGCAATGAGGATGAATGCGCAATCATTCAAAGCATTTTTGATGAGATTGAAAAAATAAGCATATAAAGGAGAGAAAGCTATGAACCAGGAACGTAAAGAGTTTCTTGAACGTAAAGAAAAAGTGATGAAGTACCTGCAGGATGCAATTAATCTATTGCAGGATAGCGGCTTTGTTAAAGAAGCGGATATCCTTACAGCACAATATGACAACTTACAGAACGAAGAATTCATCATTACAATTGTTGGCGAGTTCAGCACTGGTAAATCTTATCTTCTTAATGCATTGATTGGTGATAGATTACTCCCTTCGTATAGTGATGAAGCAACTGCGGCAATTTGCTTTTTAAGGCATAAGGAAAAAGCAAAAAATGGTGAAGCAGGATGTATCCACTATAAAGATGGAAGGGTTATTCCATTTGATACTGCAGATCAGGCCACGATTGAAAAATATGCTTGTACAAAATCGGAAGGTGTTACTGATATTGATCATATTGATATTTTTCTGGACAGTAAATTCCTGTTGGATAATGTAACCCTTGTTGATACTCCTGGCTTAAATGGACTCATATCGGGACACGCAGATATGACAAAACAGCAGATTGAAAAATCTAGCGCGAGTGTGTTTTTATTCAGTGCTAAACAACCTGGAAAAGAAACGGATTTTGCAGCACTTGCCATGATTCGCAAACGGGTTAATAGCATCATCCTTGTTTTGACACAAGCTGACTTAATCGAAGGAAGCGAGTCCGTTGATACAATTATACACTCTCTTGAAACCAAATATAATAGTGACTATCCTAATGATAAAAAGCTGACTAAATTCCATCCCCTTTCTGCAAAAATGGCATTGGTGGGACGTAGTGCAAAAAAAATCGAAATATTTGGAAGAACTGATTATTCTCCTGAAGAGAAGATTCGATTGATTGAAAAATCCGGCATGTTAGATTTTGAGGAATATCTGTTTGCTTATCTCACCAAAGGACCTAAAGGCAGACAAATGCTTCTCGGACCTGCAGTTCAGCTTAATAATCAACTTGAAAATGTTAACAACAGCGTTGATACAGAATGCTCGCTATTAAATGGAAATGCTGATGCCAAAGAACTGGAAGCCGCACGCCTAAAATTGGAAGAGGCTATTGCATCAATAAGAGAAATAATTGAAAGCAAGACTTCAGAAATCCGTAGCACTATTACTGCTGCACAAACAGAATTCAAAGAAGATTTGGCTGCTAATGCTTCCAGTCTTGAATCGAGGTTTCGCAACAGAATTAACAATTTCACTGATATTGAAGATATCAATCCTGATGTGTTAAAGAAAGGGCTTGAGACAGGTATTCGACAAATTTTGGAAGATGCAATGTCAGGTTATACATCCAGAATTGAAGAAGTACTCAGTTCTTTCAATAAATCCATGGACGGTGAATTGTTAAATTCTCTTGGGTTAGATGGCTTTTCTGCTCCATCGCTTGGCGAACTACAGCTTACCTCTTTAGATTCAGGACTTGATGTTTTTGAAAGAGATCTGGCTGAACTGCGACGTGCAAGTGACAAATTACAGCAACAGATTGAAGAAGCCGAAGACAAAGCTATTGAAGCCAGAAGACTTGCTGCTGAAAGGGCAAGAATTAGCAGAAAAATAGACCGCCTCGAGGAGAACAAGGACGAGTATAGAAGAACTGCAATCATAAATATGCCTGATGTTCTTAAAGGCAAAAGACAAAAAGAAGTCTATCAAGAAAGAGATGGATTTTTCGGTGGTATCATTGATACTGTCTTTGGCAGAAAACGAGTCCCCGAATTTGAAGACTATATTGACAGTTCGGCAAGGGACGAGTATCAAAGACAGATGTCTGCAATTCTTGGAGAATATACGGAAGAAATTGCTCAGTTGCAATCGCAGTATGATCATTATAGTGGTGTAGATCCTGCACAGGCTGAGCGTATTGAAGAACGTCTTCGTAAAAAATATGAAGAAAGACGCAAGAAGGAACTTGAGCTTCAAAAAGAATTTGCTGACAAGATCAAAGAGGTTTGTGCTCGACAGTTGCAGACGCAGAAAGAAGAAATCACGGATTATGTAACTGAAGCTGTTCGTCAGCTTAAAAATATAATGGATTCGTATTTTAGAAACAGCCAGGATTCAGTAATACAAATGATTGTTGCGATGGTGACTGGCTCTATGACCGAGGCAATTGAGGAAAAGATGCGTGAAATCGATACCATTAAACGGCAGATACTCCTACAAGCAAATGAACGAGAGCAAAGATTAGCTGAATTGGATGAATTGCTGAAAAAGCTTCGCCCAATGCGATTGGATGCTCTTGATCTAAAGGAAGAACTTGAAGCAATCGATGAAGTTGTCATTGAGTGATTAAGAAAGGGTGATACTATGAATAACGATATTCCAAAACTGATAGAGATCAGTGAGTATCTTAAGGAAACAGATATAACCGTCTTACTGTACAACATGAAAAAGATGCTTGATAACGGTAATTATGTTCTTACTGTTATGGGGCAGTTTTCTGCAGGAAAATCAACACTTATAAATGAGCTGGTCGGTAAGAAGGTGCTTCCTGTCAATAAAACTGAAACAACTGCTGTTGTAACCTATCTGCGATATGGTGCAGAAGAACGTGCAGAGCTTGTATACTCTGACGGTACGATTATTCCGTGTTCCATCGAAGAAACAATGCAGTTGGAGCAGAACACGGATTCTCCCGAAAAGCTTGAGAAACTGGAGTCAATAAATATTTTTATTCCTAGCGAACTGTTCATCAATGGCTTGATTATTGCCGATACCCCAGGTGTAAATACGGTCTTAAAAGAGCACACTGAAAAGACGCTTCAATTGTTTGACGCTTCTAGTCGTATTTTATATGTTGTATCAGGGGCGATGTCTTTATTTGATAAGCAGTTTTTAACAACTATCAAGAATAATGGACTGAAGTCTCTTGTTGTAAGAACATACATGGATACGATAGACAGCTGTGAAGATGATTTAAATAAAGTTATGGAAAAGAGTACTGAACAATTTAGTTCATTTACAGATGATCCAATCTTCTTCACTTCATCTAAAACACAAAGTTCATTTTACGAAAACATCGCAAATCTGCGCACTTATCTTATAAATACGATTTCCAATCAAGCGGATGAGCAGCTTCAGGCTTCTATGACAGCCCGCCTGTTACATATAGCTCAACAGATGCTGCCATTGATTTGTCAGCGAGAGCAAGCGTTGAGTGCTATTCTAGACCATAAGGATGCTGAATTTCAAAAGCAGAAATCTGAGTTAGAGGATAAAGCAGAAAAACTCCGGCAATCCTTAAAAAAGGGCAAAGAAAAGTTAGGAAAGCGTTATGAACAACTTAAAGTAGAAGCAGCAGCGAGTTTGCAGGTAAATACTGAACAAGCAATTAACTCGTTATCTGATTATATTCGACAGATTGATTTTACAGCCCCGTTGAGTGTGCATTCTGATATAGAGGCAATGCTTCAAAAAAGTTGCATCGATTTAAGACGTACTTTTGTGTCTGGTTTTGATCAAATCATACATGAAAATAGTGAAGAAATAATCAGTGAATTAGACGCAAATGGTACTCCTATATCTCTAAGCGTTGAGCTGCCAGATAACATGGAGGAAGCTGGTGAAACAGTGGCGGAGATACAGTCAAAGATAACCGCTCTTATTGCCCTTCAAGATGATCTGGATGCTGAAGTCGAGGAAAGAAAACAAACGATTGCTAACGGAAGCGCCGATAAAATGAAAATTGAGGAGAAAATCGGTAATATAAATGAAGCGGTTAGAGCACTACAGCAGGAACTGGATGAATACGGTGAATATGTAGAACGATACAGAATCCGCAGAGGCGATCATAAACATGAAAAAGGAATGCGTGCCGTTGGTCGTATAGCAGATTTTGCAACCATACTGATTCCAGGAGAAGCGTGGGTATCACTTGGTGGAAAAGCCGCTAAAGCAATTATGGGTGGCGCAAAAGCCGTTGAAGAAGGTGGAAAGCTGGTTAAGGGAGCAGATCTTGCAGCTGATGTTATCCGTGGTCTTCATATGCTGAAAAAAAATGGAATTGCCGAAAAAGAGCAAATTGCATTGCCTGATAGCGAATCCGGAAGTACAGAGGATTATGCTAGCCTTATGGAACAGCTTCAAACAAAATCGGACACTCCGGGAATTTTGGATCTTTTGAGCATAGAATACTATTTCTCCAAAATCGGAAAACACTTTGATCAACCTGATGTCATAGAAGTAGACGAAGCACACAAACAGCAGTATGAAACAGGGAGAAAAGCTATAGTCAAAAGAATAGAAGCAGAAGCAAGAAAAGCCGCAGATGTTAGAATTGATATTGGCAAAATTGAAGACAGGCAAGAACAAGAGAAGATTTATCTTAAAGAATTAGCGAAGCGAAAAGAAAAACAGGCGCAGGAAATCAACGCACTTAATCTTGAACTGGCTAAAGCAAGAAGCCGTCAGATTAATGACATCAGTGCATCACATTACATTAAAGCAGTATCTGAGTATTTGAAAGAGTTCTCTTTGCATGTGTCTTCTGATGTATTGCCTATTATTCAAGCTAAATTTGATACATACCTTGAAGCTTATGGCGTAGATATAGAGAGTAATATAACCGCTCAGTTGAATGCATTACAACAGCTGGAAGAAGACTACTCATCAGAAGAGCGTGAAGTAGTTCAGAAGGAACTGGATCTGTGTATGAACTATCATTCCGAACTTGAATAATGGAGTATTAAAATGGAGAATGAAAACATATGGTTGGTTGGGGAATATAGCACAGTAGTATCATTCCTCAGTACCATGTTGTCAGAAACCACAAGAGATCATTTCAAAAGCATCTGTAAATCTTACAGTAGAAATGAATCAAGACAGCCTGTGGGAATAAGGGTTCTATACAACGATGAGGAATGTGTAGAAGTTCACGAAGATATTGTTACAATAAAATGCCAAGCTGTTCCTGCAGGTTGTCAGATGGAGTGGCATTACTTTACTCAGGAGTATCTTTGCAATTTTATCATTTTGTTGTTTTCTTTCCGATTTGAGAAAGAAATTGAAATCAAATTGAAAAGTATAAAAGAGCAGTTGCTTCGATCAAATTATCAACCACAAAGGGTTAAAGCAGTTCTTTTCGATGATCCTAATATTCGTACAGGCGCAACGGACTTAAGCCAATCTTGCTCAGAACTTCAAAGAATGCACGACACATTACTTCCGTTACTAAAAAGGGAAAAGCTTGACCGAATAGTTGAAGTCATACAGTATCAGGGAGATAGGGATATAATTTTTGGTGGAGGAGATAATACTCTCTGCTACATCTCTGATATACTTAAGGACACAGTTGATCAGTCTAGGAAAAACTTTGCATGGGAAGCATTTGACGGTTTTGTTTTTGAAGAATGGAATGAAAATAATTGTGAAGAGATTACAAAATACGACAGAATTAGGAACTCTAATGACCTAATACTCAGTTACACAGATGCATTTTTTGATAGTAAAGTATGGCTTAACGCTTTGAACATTTTGCGCGATGAGTATTTCAGATGCATGAATGCGGTCTCATTTTGGAATATGGAAAGCGAGTGGGCTCGTATTGAAGCACTCTTGAAGCAGCAATCGAAAGCTTTTCTGATGCGAGCACACAAAAAAATTACGATGAAAGGAATAACTGAAGTAGAGTACGGTAAGTCAATGAAATATGACATAGAGTTCCAAAATAACGTCAGAACATTACTTACGACACATATTAAAGCATTCATCAATCAGTTTCTAAAAGACACCGCTTCTATCTTTCAGTAAATTATAGTATTAACAAGGAGGATGCCTATCATGGAAAACAACGAAATAACCGAGCAAACACTATCAAAATGGAAGAGTGAAATACTTAGTACAATTCAAGCGGCAATGTCACGTGAAAGAGCTGCGCAGGAAAAGAAGATGGAAGAGCTATGCAATAAGTTAATCGCATCCAATAATAGCTCTTCTGAATCACTCAAACAAGCTCTGGTTCAACTTAGAAAATCTACTTCTGAAGTACAGGCAACTAGCCCTGTATCCTCTTCGACACCGGCATCCTCTGCGATATGCAAAGAAAACATCACTCGATTGTTACAGACATTTGAAAATGCACTCAAATCCTCTGGTGAAATGATATCAAAGCAAAATGCCGAAGAAGTTAAGATGTATATAGAGACATTCTGTGGGCAGTTTTCATCTGTTACAGACGAAATGGAACAGAAGTTGTCTAAAGCAATTGCTACGGAGATTGCTAAACTTGCAGGCACGCTTGATGGGTATTCAGCAGAGATGACTGAAAGAAATAGGCAAGCTCTTGCTGAAGTGCAGGCTGAAAACAATCTGGAGCTGCAGAATCTAGCGAAATTGCTTTCGCAATTGACAGAGGCAAATCTTACATTTCAGAAAAATGCCGAAGAATCTAGTCAATCATTGACTAAAAATGTAAATGATTTGATTGAGAATAGCGAACATTTTTCGGAAACTCTTAGCACTCATATTGCTGATGGTACATCACAAATTGAATCGGTAATGCAACGTCAGATTGATCGGATGATTTCTTTAAATGCTGAACATGAAAAGAAAACGGTCGATGCTTTTCAAAGTGCTATGGATGACTATCGAGATAGATTTGTTCAAGCAAATGCTGAAGCAATAGCTCATGTTCAAAGTGATATGCTTGTACGCATGGAAGAAACACAACAGCAGTTAGCTGCATTGACATCTACGGTCACTGCATACATATCTGCAGCACAACAACATGAACAGCATATGCAATCTGAACTCACAATGCTAACACAGATTGTAAACGATCAGTCAACGGCAGTAACAAAGAGTATTTCCGATGCGATGGGAAATGTCGATCTTACAATCCAACAAATACAGGATCTAATAGAAGAACAAGGTAAAGCTAGCAAAACTCAAATGGATGGTTATGCCGGAGCGATAAATAGCAGTGTTAATGATGGTTTGAACGACTATAACAAAGCAATTAAAGATTTGAAAGAACGCATCATGCAATTGATAAATGCTGTCGAACAGCAAAGAACCACTGTTACCGAAACATTGGAGAGAGTGACGAAGCATCAGCAGGATGCTCATAAACTGGCCAACGATGACATGAAGCTTCTTCAGGAGATGATTAAAAAGCTATGAATGATTTACAGTTAGAACCCGCATCTCTTGAAGACCAAATTACACTCCTACGCCGTATGTATGTTCTTCTTCGGGGAAAATGCTATGACAAGCGTTTCAGGATGATGTTAACAGCATTGTTATCCAAGGATTCAAAAAAATATGAGCCAAAGGTAGAGTGTATGAATCGATTGATGAACATCGTTGAAAATAGTCTTAATCGCATGGAAGCTGACCGAGCTTTTCGCTATCTTTTATGCCTTCAGAATATGATATATGCACTCAAAACAAATATGCTTATTGACAGTAAGAAGCATTGGGGATATTTAAATATATCGTTTTCTGATTAGGCTTCATCACTGTGCTTTTATATTGGTTTTCAATAAAATCATAAGTATTTCACAAGATTACTAAGTGAGGTGTGACATGAATAAATGTAAAACGTGTCCATATCATCTCGGCAAGATTAAGTGCATACATAATCCATGCATAGAATGTAATCAGTCAAACAGAAAAACGCATCCGTTCCCAACACCGATTGAAATTCACGAGGGAATAATATGCAGAAAATGTGGCAGTAATAGATTTAAGGACGGTAAATGTGCTGTCTGTGGATCGCCTATGAAAAGAAAGCTGTTTTGACTACACCATAATATGGTTGAACTATTGGATTTGTCATGAAGGGAGGCTGTATCATGGGACACGAACCGACTGTTCTCCATCGACTAAAACGTTACCCAACCTATCAATTCCATGCAGAGATTACTTCTGATCAGCTTTCTGAATCTGAGGTGTTTCTTCGACTGATACTTGAAACGTTCAGCTGGATTCGAGCAAGATTGAATGGAGATATCCCAGCTGAATTACAAACACTTGAGCCAGAGGAGTATGCATTATTCTCTGAGGCGCAGCTCAGTTCATTCACACTTGATCTGGGGTGGAAGGCAGATGTAACCTATGTACCTGAAAAGGGCATCTGGGCATTTTCGTTGCGAGAAACTGACATGGGTGCGAATATTGGTCGTGAAAACGAGCGTCTGCCAGTCCAGGGAAGACTCTTTAAAACGGATATTTCTTTCATCAAGTGCGGTGGAATAGTTGAATGCGGTGTACGAACCATCGTAACGGAACCTGTTTCGTGTGATGCCCCGTGTGAGGTGTTCCGCCCAGCTGTTGTACGATCAATCATTGTAAATCCTCAGTTTAGGCTGTCACATCGGGGGATTGTGCTCGATGCTAAGCCTTTCTATATTGATACAAAAGCAGATGCTGAGCGCTTTGCGGTGGCATTTCAAAACCAACGGTTTGATTATCCGCTGATTCTTATTGCAGATGCGGGATTTGAGGATGAAAAGCAGACAACTGTTCCAACTGAATTGCCGAAAATAAATGGGCTATCCTTGAGCTTCGCTTCAACACCGGTCGATTACGCTACACCCAAAGTGTCATTAGCTGATGGCAAATCAAAACTTTTCATTAGAAGTGAGAAGCCGAAATCTGATGCAAAGCCTTCAGCTCTTCCGATTATGGTGACAAAAAAATCGCCGGTTAGGCGTGTGGAGTTTCCGTGTGAGAGACTGGCAGATAAGCTAAAAGGCTATGGTATCGTCTGCTATGCCTCCGACAAAGTTTTTTCTGTTCTTAATAACAAGCTGCATCTTAATCCAAAGCCCGGTGATATTATAATCTGTGTCCGTGGTCAGGAATTAGAACGCTTGTGCTATTCCACATATAGCAAGGATATGGAGACTTGCTATCAGAAGCTCAAACTAGATATTCAAAATCTGCCTAAGAGACGAGCCTATGATTTTGGAAAAGTCGTATTCCAGGCTGATGCTCATCTTATTGCCTTGCAGGAACGGCGTGAAGCCGCTCAAACGATGGAGGAATCCTGTGCGCTGTATCAGCAGGAAAATGCAGAGCTGAAAGCACGTCTTTCCGAATTAGAGCAGCAGGACAACGATCTGCGTGAGCGAAGTGAAATGCTTCGCTTGACGAAAAAGCAGCTGCAAGACGCACGAGATGAGAACAGCGAACTAATGGCTTATATCGAGAAATTGCAGGCTGAATTTCAGGCACGGCAGGTTGCATATGAAAAAGCATCGGGGCTGGTACAGTTTTATAAGGATAAGGCTGAAATAGCAGCCAACTTTCCGACAGATAAAGATGAGGTCTGCGATTGGGCAGAAGCACATTTTCCGGAAACGCTTGTCATTACACAGCGTGCAAGAACAGAACTTCGGAAGTATCAGGGTGGTTTAGATGTATCACTACTCTGTGATGGCTTGCTGTATTTGGATGCATATTCACGCGCTCGAAATGGAAAAATGACTGAAGAACAGCTTGCACTCTATACTGACCAGAGAAACTGGGAAGTTTCTTTCAGCGGTAAAGAGGCTGTTCGATTGCATGAAAGCGATTACACTGTCTCACACGAAGGGAAGAAGTATAAACTGGATATGCATATCAAATATGGCAACCGAGCCACAAATTTGATTCGGATTTACTTTTGCCGCGATGTGGATACCGGAAGAATAATAGTTGGTTCTATGCCAGAACATTTGGCAACGGCTTCTCAAAGTACCTGATTCGATTCATTCCCCTACCAATACATATACAGAGTTATACTGCAATTTGCATCCTCTCCAATTTTCAATCAGAAACGATAGCTTTTACCCAAAACAAAAATGCACCCCCTGACCGTCCAGAGGGTGCATTGTATCAAAATTGGAGTCTTTAGCCATATTAGCATGACTAAAAGTATGACATGCAGGAAAAAGCCCGAAATATCGGGCTTTTTTGCTACCCAAATTCCGAAAAAATTCTTGAAAAAATGAGGGATGACATTGGGGTATTTTAGGCCTCTGGCTGGATTTGAACCCTCACAAGGAAAAATTTCGGAGTGAATATAGGTCTAAATACAGGCAAATATCGATTTTTTCGGAAAAAATAGTACACAAAGTTTCGGACTCGGTTTTAGTGGTTTTCACGAAATGTGAAAACACTGGGATCGAGTCCTTTTTTGTTTCTCCGAAAACCAACTGATAGTAAACCTATCAGCGATTTGTGAGCCGTTTTTGACGGCATCGGTGGCAGTTCGGGAAACTACACCACCGAGAGCAGCTAAAGCCGCTGTGAACGATTTGTGAGCCTGTGAATGAAACATATCACTCGGATGTACGATTTTGTTTTTTTCTGAGGCACTCCAATATTATCATGAAGGCTTTTTGATGCTCTTCCGATAAGCCAAGAACAATGGAGATTAGTTCTGAGTATGTCATATCATCATAGAAAATCTCGTTTAACTTTGACAATGGCAAAGAACAATCAGATACTCCGTAAAGATAATCCGTGGAAACATCAAAGATATCTGCTATATCGCAAATCCTATCTACAGGTGGTATCTGGCGTCCAGTCTCATACTTTAGGACGGTGATTCTGCTCATATGTAATAATTCTGCAAGTTGACATTGAGTCAGGTTATTCTTTTTCCTGAGTGCTTTGATTCGCTTCCCACATATATTTCCTTGATTGATATTCATAAGAATCCTCCTGTAGTTTGCATTTGGTATATTATATCACACAAATATCTATAAATCATAAAATCATCCAGAAAAGTATCATTTTAGATGAATGTTCATAAAAAAACAGCATATTACAGATACTTAGGCAAACTGACAGTATGTCTTTAATTATACAAGAAGTTTCCTTCAGAACGATACATAGAAAGCAGATCACGCCTGCTGTCTATGGAATAATTATGTAACAGGAGGAAAACAGATGAACAAATTTTACATGAACGGTAAGCTGATACACAAGGCTTCCGATCACAACACCAAACGATGTGAGGTCGAGAAATGGGTATTTCTTCCTCACTCCGACTTTGAAAGGCTGAAAGCAAACCCATATCAGGAGACAAAGCTTACCGGTTTTGATGTCAAAAGATGTATTATCGAAAAGGCTATCGCAGTAAGACATAAGAAATTCGAGGATATCTCAAGGTTTCCTTTTTCGCATGAGCCATTGATAGCAGCAAACAAAGATATCATGTATTTCGATAGAAAAGGGAATAAGTATCACTGTATTCTCATCTATGACATCGATTATGGTGATGGCATTGTTATTGAAGCTGAGGGTAACGATTACGCACAGTATCAATAACCGTACAGACGGCAAACAGGCAACAGCTCTCAATATGTTCCTCGTATCGCACAGATGTACGGATTGGATACAAGTACAAGAGTCAATGTAATGGCGGTAGGTCATGCGGTCAATATGGGCTCCAGAGCGGTAGGCCTCATAAAGAGTGCATCAAAGGTTGCAACATAAGGAGGTGCCAAATGAAAACATATATCTATCCCGAGAACCTCAGAGCTACAGTTAAACTGTGGTTCTGGTCGGTAAGGGACTTCATCATTATTTGTGCAGGCATCATCATTTCAGTAGCGGTGTTCGCAAATTTCTGGAATGTAATACCTGCGGCGGTGACGGTCTGCTTTGCACTCATAAGCCTCAGAGCAGACGATATGTCGGTGCTTGACTATATAGTAAATGCGGTAAAATACTTCCTGCTTACTCAGCAGAAGTACCGCTGGAAGGAGAAGTAATGGCAAAAAATAAGAAAAACGGCGTTCAGGACCTCATCGGTCTTGAACGCTTTACTAATTACGGCATAAAGACAGATAAGGCAGAGATAGTATTCTTCGCCGTCGAGCCGACAAATATCTCGGTGCTGTCATCAGCAAATATCGAGATAAAGGTCCACGACCTAACTATCGTACTGTCGATGATACCGGACCTTGAAATAATCGCTATGGACAGTGCTGAGCGTTTCGACGGCAATAAATGGTACGTCAAAGAGCGATTACAGAAAGAGGAAAATCCTGCGGTAAGAGAACTGCTTCAGGCGGATCATGACTTTCTTGACGAGATACAGCTGGAAATGTCTTCAGCGAGACGCTTCATGTTCGCTGTGCGTTTCCGCAGGGAAAAGCCTGAGCAGATATTCGGAATTGTTTCCCAAGTACAGAAAAATATCTCCGAACATGGATTCTCGGTAAAGCGTATGGATAAAGCTGAGATCAAGAGAATGCTGGCACTGTACTTCGGTGCAAGCATCATCGGAGATGAGATACCGGATATTGAGGGTGAAAACTACATCAAGGAGGCTGATACGAATGAAGAAAAGAACTAAAGAGCTGACCGCAGAGCAGAAGGAAGAAATGAGTGTCAAGAGCTACTTCGACCGCATAGTGCCGGGAGCGGTCAAATTCTACACTGACCACTATATCTGCGGCAATTATTATAAATCCGCATGGGTAATAACGGAGTATCCTCCGACAACCGAGCAGCTTGCTATACTGGCACATCTGGCAGACAAGAATGGAGTTACTCTCCGTATCTACAATCGACTGGTTGACAGCATCGAACAGGATAAAATAGTACAGCAGGCAATGAGAAAAAATCACATGATGACTACGGTCAACAACGTCAACGAGAGCATAAAGGCTCAGGATAACATCAATGATATCGTAGAGCTTGTCAGTGATATGAACCGCAACAAGGAGCCTCTACTCCACTGCTCCGTATTTATTGAGCTGAAAGCGGATACCGAGGATAAGCTGAAAGAGCTTCAGAACGATGCACGAATGGAACTTACAAGGGCGAAGATATCAGTAGACAGACTTATCCTCCGACAGAAAGAAGGCTTCCTGTCAGTGCTTCCGAGCGGAATGAATATGTTCGGAGGTCAGTATGAGTGAATACTTCCTGCTAGTGCGGTAGCTAACCTCTATCCCCTGAATTACAGCGGCAAAACTGATGAACACGGCTTTTATCTCGGGCGAGACAAATACGGCAGTAACGTGCTTGTGGACTTCGACAGGCGTACCGAGGACAAGACTAACAGTAATATCCTTATCCTCGGTAACAGCGGTCAGGGTAAGTCGTACCTGATGAAGCTCCTGCTCTGCAATCTCCGGGAATCAGGCAAGAATATCCTTGTACTTGATCCCGAACAGGAGTACCACGACCTCTGCGACAACCTTGGCGGCACATATATCGACATGATGTCGGGAGAATATATGATAAATCCGCTTGAGCCTAAGTCGTGGACTGACGGTGATAAAGGGAATAAGGACGAACCGGAGGCGTTCAGAAAGATATCCAAGCTCAGTCAGCACATATCTTACCTTAAGGACTTCTTCAGGGCATACAAGGATTTTACCGACGCGGAGATAGATACTATAGAGCTTATGCTCATAAGGCTGTATGCACGTTTCGGTATTGATGATACCACAGACCTTGATACACTTACAGGCGATGACTATCCTCTCATGGATGACCTCTATGAACTCTGCGAAAAGGAGTACAGGAGCTTCGATCATGAGGTAAAGTACATCTACACCGAGGATACCTTGCAGAATATCTGCCTCGGACTCTACTCTATGTGCAAGGGTGCTGAGTCGAAATACTTCAACGGTCACACCAACATCAAGAGCGGCGATTTCGTATGCTTTGGAGTTAAAGGAATTATGGACACAAACAAAAAACTGAGAGATACACTGCTCTTCAATATTCTGTCGTATATGAACGACCAGATACTTGGCAAGGGCAATTCGATAGCAGCGATAGATGAGGCATACCTCTTCCTATACAACAGGACAGCAATCGAGTACATCAGGAACGGCATGAAGCGCTGTCGTAAGAAGGAATCGGCATTTATTCTCGCATCACAGAACCTCGAGGACTTCCTGCAGCCTGATATAAGGGAGCTGACAAAACCGTTGTTCAGCATCCCGACACATCACTTCCTGTTCAACCCCGGAAACATAAAGGCTGAGGAATTCATAGATACGCTTCAGCTTGAGCCTGCGGAATATGAGCTGATCAGGTTTCCGGAGAGAGGCACCTGTCTCTACCGCTGTGGTAATGAGAGGTATCTGCTCATGGTCAAGGCACCGAAATACAAGGCAACTCTCTTTGGCTCGGCTGGAGGAAGATAAGGCTTGATTCTGGAAAGAAGGTGTGATATAATGTGGGGTAAGAATTGAGAGGTGAGAACGATGAGATATTCGCTTATGCATAAAAATATCGTAGTAGCTGATATTGAGATCGATGAGGCCATTTGTATGATCACTAAGGTAAACAGCGTCTACGCAAAGGAGCATATGCCGTTTGGTGTTGTTCGTAATGAGTATGGCAGAGAAACGATAGACAGGTATGCTCTGAACCAGTGGTGGGCAAATCGCTGTATTCCTTCAAGGCGTATGGGACTATCAGATGCAGCCTATATTCTCAGATCATCTCCACAACAGCTTGTGACTGAGAGTTGGGGCTTGAGTCTGTCAGATCATTACTGGCTGAGGTCTTGTGATAACGAGCTCAGTAATACCGCTCTCTATGAAAATGTTAACTTCTTCGATAATGGTTTTTCTGAGGACGTGGGAGATATACTGCTCGGGCTGAAGGAAGAAACCGATGATATCAACTACTGGTCTCCGGATAATACTACAAACGGTAATCTGAAGAAGTGCTGGAGGATCATTGACGGTAAACGGTGTCTTCTGAAATCTGGTTCAAATCCGTTACAACAACAGCCGTTCAATGAGGTCATCGCATCAAGAATAATGGATAGGCTCGGGATAGACCATATACCGTATACACTGACATGGATAAATGATGAGCCGTACAGCGTGTGCGAGGATTTTGTCACAAAGGATACCGAGCTCATAAGTGCATGGCAGATAATGCAGCTCAGACCGAAGGCCAACCATGAAAACGAATATCTTCACTATGTTAATATCTGTCAGGAGCTTGGACTAGACATTGTTCCTGCTCTTGACAGAATGATAGTTCTCGACTATATCATAGCAAACGAGGACAGGCACTTCAACAACTTCGGACTTCTGCGTGATGCTAATACACTTGAATGGCTGGGAGCAGCTCCGATATTCGACAGCGGAACGTCACTGTGGTATAACAAGCTGACAGCAAGAATACCAGCAAGTGGTATCATCTGCAAACCATTCAAAAAGACACACGGCGAGCAGTTAAAACTTGTCTCCTCCCTTGAATGGTTCGAGGCATCAAAGCTCGACAGTATCGAAGATGAGATACTTGAAGTGTTCAGCGGTGATAAGGCGGCTCAGTATATTGATACTGAACGTGCGAAGACTATAGCTGCCGAGGTCAGAAACAGGATAGAGACTGTTGAAAGTATGGTGATGAGCCATACACAAAGCTATGACATCTCCTCCGCCGAGGGCGATGTTGAAGAAGATGTAGCTGAAAGCTACGGAATGAAAATGGAATAAGCAATACGGAGACTGTGGTCTCCGTTTTTTATTGCGGAAAGGAATAACATGAAACCAAGAAACTGGCTTGAGCTTGCCAAAAACGATATACAGTTCTGTGAAGTTATGGAACAGCAGCTCCCACAGGAATACGCCAAAGCAGGATTGTGCTTCCATACACAGCAGGCTGTTGAAAAGCTGATGAAGGGAATATTGTCAGCAAACCGAGGGACTCCTCAATGCACTGATATATACAACCTGTGGGAGATGTGTGAGGACTTCACTGACGTGGAACTGCCTGCGGAGCTTGTAAATATATCGATTACACTTACTGAATGGGGCAATACACTTGAAGTACCTGAATTCGATGTAGATACCTATTACAGGGCCAAGGAGGTCATTGGATCGCTAACTGATATCCTCAACAAAGAGATAGACAGGACCGAAACAATGGTTGATAAGCTGGAGTATGTTATCGGTCAGGAGTATGCATCAAAGCACAAAGAATGGCTGAACCTGAGTCATGAAGAACTCATAGAGAAAGCCGATGAAATATCTGCTGCCAGATTCGTAAAGTATAATATCAAAGAATCATTCACAGAGGATGAAGCGGAATACCTGCTGCAGTTCAAGGAACCGCTGGAGATACTTGTCGACAGAATAACTGTTCTGAATGATCCGAATAACATAGCTGTAAAGGAGCAGTTCAGCGATATGGTATCCGAGATGTATGACAAGAAAGATGAGTATTCTGACTACGAACTCAGCGAGGGCGCAGGAATGCAGATGCAGTAAGGAGGCGGCAAATGGAAAAAGTGTTGATATTGCTGGCGAAGATACTCGCTGATAAAAAGACCAGAGATAAGGTGCTGATATTTATCGGCAGTATAGTTGTCGGATTTCTGCTCCTGCTTGCGGCTCCTATCATTGCCATTTACACCTTGGGTAATGTTGACATCGAACCACCTGAGATAGACAGGAACACTTTCAATGAAAGTGCTTTCATAGAGCAGTTATCTCCCGAGCAGCAGGAGCGGATGTCTGAGATACAGTCCGCAGGTGATGCGATAGAAGCAGAGCTGACAGCACTTGGCATACCAAATCAGACCATAAAGGCACAGCTCATATATATGTCATACTTCGATGAGGTGGAAGGCTTCAATGCAAACTTCTACGCTCATCTTTTTTATTCCGCACCCAATGACGAGATACTCATTGACAGCATCAATCAGAATTACGGAATGAGTATTGACTACAATGAGTTCATGAGGACCTATACTTTTGTGATGAATGCAACTATCGATCCTCATATTTTTACAGACAGTGCCACCAAAAATGCTGCCGACCTTGCAGCCTGGACAGAAAATGCATATATGTCGGAATGGCAATATGCTGATAATTGCTTCGGTGAGCGGACCGGAGAAGACAGACTACGCTGTGCTGATAACGTCGGTCTTATAATGGGATACGTCAGGTATGATGCGGAGAATAAAGTGTTCACTTCGGATACGGTAGACCTCTACTATACCGAGCAAGGCAGCATCGATACAATGCCTGATGTGAAAGGAGTGGGAGTCTTTAACGGCAGCGAGTTCGGCGTGTATGTCGGCGGCGGAGAGGTTGTTTTCTCCTCTGCTATGGGCGGCGTTCAGCGCCAGAGCCTCACAGAGGGAGGCTGGACTTCATGGTGTACGTTCGATGCGGTGACATATCCGCAGGAGGTACAGGACAGGATAAATGAGCTTCAGGAGCCAACAACAGAAGCGACTACTGAAACAACTACAGGAGGTTGAGAATATGAAAATATCAATTACAGCGGCAGACAAGAGTGAAGAAAAGCTCTTCTATGCCTGCGACGAAGAAGAAATAAAGGCATCTAAGATCGGTCATATGCGTTTCGACTTTGGAACGGGAAGACAGTTCTATGGGTCATGGTTCGGAACTACAAGCGAGCTGAACGATGATGAATTCAGAACAGAGTTCAATGAGATAACGAAGGAGCTCCGACAGGGACTGCTCAAGGACAGGACAGAAATGGGTAAATTTATCCGAGAGAATCCGTCCTTGGATCTCGGAAGTCGTGGTAACGGATACAAGGTTCAGACGGATGAGCATACCTACTACCTGCGGTGTAAGCCGCAGCCCGGAGACTACGACTGTTACTGCTTCTGCTATGAGCGCGAACCACTGGAACAGGCAATGACAGAAGATATGGCAGAGGAAGAAAAAATAGGAATGGAGATGAACTGAATGACAATAAGACTGAGATACGGAGATAAGGAAATGAGCTGGGGGTTGCCTGTATCGGCTATACATCTGCAAGACATACTCGACAGAATGAATGTCCAGAGTGGCAGAGAAATAGAGTTCATGTTCTCAAAATACGATATGGTCGACCTGCCTGCTGACGTGCTTGACAAGTGGTACAAGGCTGACATCTACAAACTCAATGTATTCGCAGAACGCTTTCAGCAGCTCGAGGATCATCAGAAAGCAGGCTTCAAGAGTGTGCTCATGAGAAATCCCGACAGCAGCATTGACGATATGATAGCGATGACCTATGGCATCGACTGTGTTCCCGTATACCCGGCGGCGACATATGCTGAGATCGGTGAGATAGCTGTTGATAATGAAATGCTGCCTGAGATTGAGGAATGCTCCGATGCCGTCATAGGGCTACTGGATTATGAAAAAGTTGGAAAGCTTCTTGCTGAAAGAGATAATGGTATATTTGTTGACGGCTATTATTGTATGCCTGACAGCTACGAGGAACCTGACATATCCCTAACCATAGAGGTGCCTGACAAAAGATTTTTCAGAGTGCTGGCATCACCGTATGCAGACGATACAGATCAGGGACAGTGGTTCAACCTGCCCGAAGATATGCAGCAGCTGCGTGAATATGCTGCCGAGTGGAGATCCTTGCCTGAGCAGATGTATTATCCGGTTGTCAAATGTATACTCCCAAATATATCTGAGGCATTCTACGATGAACCTGATTGGGAAGATGATATGATAGCACTCTCCGAGCAGATGACTTGTATGAGCAAGGCACAGATGGTGAAGCTGAAAGCAGTCATGGAGGCTGAGAATATTCAGACCTTCTCGGCGGCAAGAGATGCTATCAACTGCCTGAACGAATACGACTTCGATCCGATGGTTCAGGACGAGAGTCAGTACGGAAAGGTGTATGCCTGTCGAGTCTTCACGACGAACTTCGACTGGAGCATTCTGGAGAACTGTGATATGAATGACTTCGGAAAGCAGGTGCTCAGTCGTAAGCGTGGAGAGCTTACTGAGTACGGTGTAATCTCAGGCAGAGGTCAGAAGCTCTATACTACGCTGAGTGCTGAGCCTGAGACAATGGAAGAAAAAGAGAAGTTAACCGAGGACGAGTCTGAAACAGAAGATGAGTCCGAGGAAATGAGCATGGGAGGTATGACATGAAAAGATCGATAACAATACAGATACCCGAAGAAAAGCTGTCGGCGATAGAGATGTATCTCGAGCAAAAGAACACGACACTTGCGGCGGAGCTCGACAAGCAGGTCGAGCAGATATATACCAAGGTTGTGCCTCAGAATGTCAGAGAGTACATCGAACTGACAGCAAAGCAGCAGATACGCAGACCTCGCAGGTCCGTAGACAGCACACCGAAGCCCGAAGAGTAACTCGCCCCGTGTCGCGCGAGAATGCGCTGTGTGCGATTTTGTGTGGCACTGTCGGGAAAGGATACCACCTCGGGAGTGCCGAGCCGTTTTCGGGCGGTTTTGGCGGCGGTCTGAAACAGCGGTTTCGGATAGTTTCCGAGGGTGGTTTCTGGGTTGCAAGATAAAGCTGCGTGGTCGCAGCGTTCACAGCGTACGGCGAAGCCGACCGCATTTCGAGACAAAACAGCATTTAAATAAAGGGGTTGCAATTCTGCCAATTTTGACATTTCGGGGTTGCAGCTCCTGTATATTGCTGAATATCGGTAAATTATAAGGAGTTGAGGTGGTCAGAATGGCATTTGAAAACAAAGCAAAGTTTCCGCTGTGGGTATATCCGCAGACGATAGAAAATGTACGAACACATTACAAACATGATAACTGCAAGTCGCAGAGCGAGTTCATAGAGAAAGCGATATCGTTCTACATCGGCTATCTTGACGAAGAAAGATCCGTGAACTATATCTCCCCTATGATAACTGAAACTGTCAAAGCAACTATCGCAGGTACAGAACAGCGTCTCTCACGGTTACTATTCAAAGTCGCAGTTGAGCTTGGAAAAATATCAAATATGCTCGCAGCAGTTCATGATATTGACGATGAAACTTTACGTCAATTGCAGTCAATGTGTGTAAACGAGGTGCGCAGAATAAATGGTATCATCAGTTATGAGGATGCAGTCGAGTTCCAGAAGGAGTAAGATATGCCGAGATTAGTTGTGGTGAGCCGTTACCTGAAAAGCGGCAATAATAAAAAGCTGTCGAACTATGTAAAGTACATTGCTACTCGTGAAGGTTCGGCAACAGTTAAAGAGAATAGCGGTACTGCTCCTGCAACTGAAAAGCAACAGGAGCTTATCTCTTCTATGCTTAAAGATTTTCCTGACAGCAGTTCTGGATTCGCCTATGAAACATATAAGAAAGAGCCTACACAAAAGAATGCGTCAAGGTTTATCGATGAAACACTTGAACATAACGCTGATATAATCGCAAATAAGAAAAACTATATCGGATACCTTGCCAATCGTCCTGGTGCAGTTAAGTTTGGTTCTCATGGATTATTCTCACAAACAGATGAGCCTATTAATCTGAATAAAGTCGCTAAGGAAGTCGCAAACCACAATGGAAATGTGTGGACTCACATAGTCTCTCTCCGTAGGGACGATGCACAAAAAATGGGATATGATAACCTAACAGCATGGCGTGAGCTTGTGAAGCGGCAGATACCGAATATAGCTAAACAGTCAAAAATCAATGTTGCTAACTTAAAATGGTATGCTGCATTTCATGACAAAGAGACAAACCCTCACGTTCACATTGTCGTCTACTCGACAAATGAGCGTGAGGGCTTTCTCACTAAGCAAGGCAGTGAAAAGATACGAAGCGGTTTCATGAATGATATATATACCGATGAACTCAAACATCTATATCAGCAGCAGACGGATATTCGTGACCTGCTGAAAAGTGAGAGTACTGAACTTATGAAAAAGCTCACGGAAGATGTATCTGTTGGAAGAAGTGCTGATGCCGAAACAATTGAACTGATGTTAAAACTTCATGGACAGCTACAATCAGCCAAAGGAAAGAAAGTCTATGGCTACCTGAAAAAAGATGTTAAGCAAACAGTTGATGATATTTTTTTCAGACTATCGCAGAATGAATCAATACAGAAGATGTACAAGCTGTGGTGCAATATGGAGCAGACCAAGCATGATTTTTATTCATCTGCAAAAGTTGAATTTCCTTCAATGGTCGATAATGTTAACTTCAAATCGGTTAAGAATATGATAATTCGTTCAGCAACGGAGATGCAGTTTGATACTCCTGCCATTGAAGATGATTTTGTTTCTGATAATATCGAGGAAGATACTGAAATAAGTTTTCCCGATGAATATGATTATGAGCCTGCTGATACAGAAGAAAGCAGCGATAATTATTATTGCAAATGGTCGAATGAATACAAATCTGCCTCGAAGATACTCAGATCAAAGGAATTAACAGACAATGAAAAAGTCGATGCACTCGCTGTTATGAAGTCTGAGGCTGACAAAGGAAATGTCCTTGCTATACATGACATGGGGAAATACAGTACCGATGAGAATACAGCGCACGCATACTACGCCAAAGCTCTTGCAGGCTTTATTCAAGTTGAATCGCAAGCTCAGAAACTACGTCCATACCTTCAATACCGTATAGGGAAGATGTATTTGTACGGCAGTGGTACCGATAAAGAACCCTATACAGCTTTCAAATGGCTTGAAAAGTCTGCTATGGCTGATAACAAATACGCACAGCATACGCTGGGAAATATGTATTGTTACGGCATAGGAACAGAAAAGAATCTGTCAAAAGCGTTTGACTTCTACTCGAAAGCTTCTCGCAAAGGTATGCCATATTCCGATTATGTGCTTGCACAGATGTATTATTATGGCAACGCCGTTGAGCAAAACGAAAAGCTCGCTCATGAGCATTACAGCAAGTCACTGTCGGCGTTTCTCATGTATGATAAGGATGATAAGCTGTTATACAAGATCGGTCGTATGTACTACGCTGGACTCGGAACAGATGTTGATAAGCCGAAATCTTTAAAATATCTTATTGAATCGGCAACGCAAGGTAATATGCAGGCAAGGCGTATCGTTGCACAGGAGCTTATAAGCGGAGAATACATTCCACAGGATATTCAACATGGAATAATAATGCTAAATGAATGTGCAGACAAAGGTGATACCTCTGCCTCATATATGCTCGGAAAGATATACTTCAAAGGTGAATATCTTCCTCAAGACTATGACAAAGCTGAAAAAAATTTGTCGGTGGCAGTAACAGACAACAATCATGATGCGATGTATCAGCTTGCAAAGCTGTATATGACCGATAAAAAATATGAAATCAAGAAAGCAATAGAGCTGTTTGAAACAATAGCAGATAAGAATATGTGGGCTTCATATTGGCTTGGACGGATATATCTTTTTGGCGAGGAAGGGATCGCTCCCGACAGGGAAAAGGCAGTGGAATGGCTTACGAAGTCTGCTTCGGAAGGTAATGAATATGCTGAAAAGCTGTTGAATTACAATAGCGGCAACAACCATATGATCTCAAATACTATTGCCAGCTTACTTGCCGACATTGGTAGGTTTATAGAAGAAGATCATGCTCGCAGCCGAAGAAAAATATCTATGAAGGTCGATAAGAAGCTCCAGCGTATGATCCAGAAGAAGAAACAAGAGCTTGGTATAAAGTCAGACGGTATGGATATGCACTATGAATATTGATAAAAATACAGAAAGAACATCACAAACTGACAAAAACCCTTGCTTTTTTTGTGCAAATCTGATAAAATAAATAGTGTGCATAGATAACTATGCACACTACAATTTCACTTACGCTGATGAAGGGTGATAATGTTGTCGAGCTTTGCAAAGAAAGTGCCGATTTGGTGCTGTTCCTTTACATTGGACGGTACTGTAAGGACTGTTTCAAAGTAATCAGCAGGAGTGATATTGAGCAGCCCGTGATTTCTTGCACCCTCGGCAGCAATGGCTTGAACTCCCTTATGCCAACAGTCGGTATCATAATACGAAACAAGAAAATCAGAGTCAATATTTCCGTCCTTTTTCAGAGCGAAAACAATGTATAGTGTCGATAATACGCCCATTTCGTACCTATCAAGTCTCTTGACTGCACCCCACGGGGCATCAGATGATGTACTCTTATTGTAGGCAAATTCACCTTTCTTCAACAGGTAGTAACCGCTTACATCTCGGCTTGCGATACGCTTATCGAAGAACTCGTTTTGATCTATCAAGCCATACTGTGCTGATATAGTAAGCGGCAGTTCTGATTCAAGATTTTCGTTCTTTCTTGTCACTCTCTCGACCATATCAGACAGCTTACGCTGTTCCCAAGTGTAATAATAAATTGTAGATAAATATAGTAACAAATATTAATTATTAGGAGGAAACCATGAACAAACAACAGCTTGCTAATAAAATATGGGAGTCTGCAAACAAAATGCGCTCAAAAATAGAAGCAAATGAATACAAAGACTATATTCTTGGTTTCATTTTTTATAAATATCTTTCTGATCAGGAATTGTCGTTCCTGAAGAAAAATGACTATACAGATGAATATCTGCCTACTGTTACAGAAGACGATCAGGAGACTGTTAAGTGGGTACAGACATCTCTTGGTTTCTTTATCTCATATGAAAACCTTTTCTCTACTTGGCTTAATATGGGAAAAGACTTCGATGTTGCAAATGTTCGAGATGCTTTGTCCGCCTTCAACCGCCTTATAAATCCGTCACATGAGAAGGTGTTTGCAGGTATTTTTGATACTCTTCAGACAGGACTCTCAAAGCTCGGTGGTACATCTGGCGAACAGACAAAAGCTATTCGTGATCTAATATATCTTATCAAGGATATACCTATGGATGGTAGACAGGATTATGATACGCTTGGTTTCATCTATGAGTACCTCATCAGTATGTTTGCTTCCAATGCAGGCAAGAAAGCCGGAGAATTCTATACTCCACATGAAGTATCACTGCTTATGTCTGAAATTGTCGCACATCATCTGCGTGATCGCAAAGAAATCAAGATATACGATCCGACAAGCGGATCTGGTTCTCTCCTTATCAACATAGGTAAGAGTGTATCAAAGCACACTGGTGATGATAATAATATCATCTACTATGCTCAGGAACTTAAAGCTAATACATATAACCTGACTCGTATGAACCTTGTCATGCGTGGAATACTCGCTGACAATATCAAGACCAGAAACGGTGATACACTGGAAGAAGACTGGCCATACTTCGATGATAGTGATCCTATTGGTACTTATGAGCCGCTCTATGTTGATGCAGTAGTATCAAATCCTCCGTATTCTCAGAACTGGGATCCTGCAAATAAAGAGAATGATCCCCGTTACTCAAGATTTGGACTTGCTCCGAAGTCAAAGGCTGACTACGCTTTTCTTCTTCATGACCTGTTCCATATAAAACCTGACGGTATTATGACTATTGTTCTGCCACACGGTGTACTATTCCGTGGTGGTGAAGAAGGCGAAATCAGGAAAAATCTCATAGAGCAGAATCATATCGATGCGATCATCGGTCTACCTGCAAATATATTCTTCGGAACTGGTATTCCAACAATAATTATGGTACTCCGCCAGAAACGAGAGAATACCGATGTGCTGATAGTTGATGCATCAAAAGGATTCGAGAAGGTTGGAAAGAATAACAAGCTTCGTTCTTCTGACATCCGCCGAATTGCTGATGCGGTAACAGAACGCAGGGATATACCTAAATACAGCCGCAAGGTTAGCCGTGATGAAATAAGACAGAATGACTATAACTTGAATATCCCTCGTTATGTCGATAGCTCCGAATCTGCTGAAAGCTGGGATATTTATGCTTCCATGTTTGGTGGCATACCTAACAGTGAACTTGATAATCTGTCGGATTTCTGGACAGCGTTCCCGAATCTCCGCAGCTTATTATTCAAATCAGTATCTGCTGAATATTCCGAAACCGCTGTCGCTGATGTTAAAACGGCAATAAATACATCAGCCGATGTAACAGCATTCCGCAGTAAATATGAGAATGCTTTTGCTGATATAACTGCATTCCTTGAAAGCAGACTGCTTGACAATATAGAAAACATGGTTATCTCCAAGGAAGAAAGCGTCCTTTCAGCAGATATTTTCAACAGATTGAATGATATTCAGCTTATTGATCCATATGAAGCTTTTCAACTGCTTGATGACGAGTGGAATAAGATTTCTGTTGACATTGAAATGATACAAACAGAAGGTTTTGAAGCTGTACGCAAGGTTGATCCTAATATGATTCTCAAAAAGAAAGACGGTAAAGATATTGAAGTACAAGACGGTTATATCGGTCATGTTATACCGTTTGAGCTTGTTCAGAGCTTATATCTGTCTGAAGAGACAGCTGCACTTCATGTTAAAGAGAACCGCCTTACAGAGATAGCCTCAGAGTATGAAGAACTGCTTGACAGCCTTGACGAAGAAGCGAAGAACGGCGATTTTGTAAATGAAGATAAGACAGCCTTTGTTGCCACAGAGGTTAAAAAGACTCTTAAAGCAAAAGAACTCGAACCTGAGATACTGGAAGTGCTGAAGCAATATGATAAACTTAATAGTGAAGAAAAAACGCTGAAAACAGCTATAAAGAAGGAATCCGCAGCTCTTCACATGAAGACTAAAGAAACAATTGAAAACCTAACTGATGAGCAGGCTCGTGGGCTGTTGAAGAATAAGTGGATTGACAAGCTGACCGAGCAGCTCGCTGGACTTCCCGATAAGCTTGTAAATGCTCTTGCTGTAAAGGTTCAGGATTTAAGCGAGAAATATTCAGTAACATTTGCTTCTGTTGAGAACGAGATAATTCAGACAGAGAAAGAACTGTCTGCAATGATAGACGACCTAACAGGCAGCAACTTCGATATGCAGGGACTCAAAGAGCTTCAGGCACTTCTTGGAGGTGTTTGAAATGGACAAAATAACGAAAAAATCATGTGTTCCTGCCATTCGTTTCAAAGGCTTCACTGATACTTGGGAACAGCGTAAGTTTAGTGATTTCACATTTCCGGCAGGAGAACGGAACAAAGATGACCTTGATTTAGAGCCATTTGCCATTACAAATAATCAGGGTTTTATCGCTCAGAGCGAAGCTCATGATGACTTTGGCTACATGAAAGATGTTGACAGAAAAATGTATATTGTAGTGAAGCCAAACTCATTTGCCTACAACCCTGCAAGAATAAATGTAGGTTCTTTAGGATACTACGAAGGTGCTGAAAACGTCATAGTTTCGTCGCTTTATGAGGTTTTCCAGACTGCTGAATATGTTGATGATAAGTTCTTGAAACATTGGTTTAAGACCAAAGCATTTCAGGATTGGATTGAGCGTTTACAAGAAGGCAGCGTCCGTCTTTACTTTTATTATGACAAGCTATGCGAGTGCATAATGAGTATGCCGTCCGTGGAAGAACAGAGAAAAATCGGAGCATACCTTGACAAGATAGATAACCTTATCACCCTTCATCAGCGTAAGCTGGACAAATTGCACAACGTCAAAAAGTCACTGCTCGAAAAAATGTTTCCGAAAAATGGGGCTGATAAACCCGAGATAAGATTCAAGGGATTTACTCACGCTTGGGAACAGCGTGAGTTAAGGACGGCTGCGACATTTTCCAAAGGATCAGGCTATTCAAAGAATGATTTGAAAGAAAATGGCACTCCCATAATTCTTTATGGTAGGCTCTACACAAAGTATGAAACTGTTATCAGCGAGGTCGATACTTTCGTAGATGCTCAGCCTAATTCTGTTTATAGCACTGGACACGAAGTTATCGTGCCTGCATCTGGCGAAACGGCAGAAGATATTTCGAGGGCTTCTTTTGTCGCAAAATCGGGAATTTTGCTTGGTGGCGATTTGAATATTATTGTTCCTGACGATTATATCAATCCTGTTTTCCTTGCCCTTACAATTTCAAATGGTAATCAGCAAAAAGAGCTTTCAAAAAGAGCGCAAGGAAAATCTGTTGTTCATATCCATAATTCAGATTTGGAAAATGTAGTTTTGCTTTATCCGAAATATGAGGAACAAGAAAAAATCGGAGAATATTTCTCAAAGCTCGACTCCCTTATCACCCTTCATCAGCGTAAGTTAGAAAAGCTACGCCAAATCAAAAAATCTATGCTTGAAAAAATGTTTGTGTGAGGTGAATAAACGTGACTTTTACAACAGAAGCTGAATTTGAAGAAGCCCTTATATATGCACTGTCTCAAAAAGGCTGGGAATCTGAGGTAATTAAATATCCGACCGAAGAAGACTTGCTGAAGAATTGGGCAAATATACTTTTTCAGAACAACAATACCATTGATCGCTTGAATGATTGTCCGCTTACTGATTCCGAAATGCAGCAGATAATAGAGCAGATAACGGCTTTAAGAACACCTTTGAAGCTAAATGGCTTCATTAATGGTAAAACAATATCCGTTAAACGTGATAATCCTCATGATATAGCTCATCTTGGCAAAGAAGTCACGCTTAAAATATACGACCGTATGGAGATTGCTGCAGGTCAAAGCCGATATCAGATCGTTCAGCAGCCTAAATTTAAGGCTTCTAAGCACGTTCTCCCTAATCGACGTGGCGACCTCATGCTTCTTATTAACGGTATGCCAGTTATACATATTGAATTGAAGAAGAGTGGCATTCCTGTAAGTCAGGCTACTAACCAGATAGAGAAGTACGCCCACGAAGGTATTTTCAGCGGTATATTCTCACTCGTGCAAGTGTTTGTTGCCATGAATCCAGATGAAACTGTATATTACGCTAATCCGGGACCTGACGGAAGATTCATGAGCAATTATTACTTTCATTGGGCTGACTTTAATAACGAACCTATCAACGAATGGGACAGAATAGCATCATCGCTTCTGTCAATTCCTATGGCACATCAGCTAATAGGTTTTTATACTGTTGCAGACGATGCGGACGGAGTTTTGAAGGTTATGAGAAGTTATCAGTATTATGCGGCAAGCAAAATATCTGATACAGTTTCAAAGCTTCAATGGGACGGAAAGCATCAGCTTGGCGGATATGTATGGCATACTACAGGCAGCGGCAAGACCATGACAAGCTTCAAATCGGCACAGTTGATAGCAAACTCAAATGATGCCGATAAGGTTGTATTCCTTATGGACAGAATAGAGCTTGGAACTCAGTCATTAAAGGAATACAGAGCTTTTGCCGATGCTACAGATTCTATTCAGGATACCGAGGATACCAATGTCCTGATATCCAAGCTAAAAAGCGACGATTCAAGAGATACTCTTATAGTTACATCAATACAAAAAATGAGTAATATCCGTGATGATTCGGAAGGAATGAATGCTGCTGACCTTGCCAAGATGCAGAGTAAGCGAATAGTATTTATTGTTGATGAGTGTCACCGCTCAACATTTGGTGATATGCTTATTACTATAAAGCGGACCTTCCCCGAGGCTGTATTCTTCGGATTTACAGGTACTCCTATACACGATGAAAACCAGAAATACATGAATACTACAACAACAGTATTTGGGGATGAACTACATCGCTACAGTATTGCAGATGGTATTCGAGATGGTAATGTGCTGGGATTTGATCCGTATATGGTCACAACATATAAGGATAAAGATCTTCGGAGAGCTGTGGCACTTGAAAAAGCAAAGGCTATTGATGAAGCTGAAGCTCTCTCTGATGATAAAAAGCGTGAAGTGTATAATAAATATATGAACGATGTTCCAATGGCAGGCTATAAAGATGAGAACAATGAGTATCACAAGGGCATTGAGGATTATATCTCGAATTCACAGTATGCCGAAGGAGAACAAGGAAAGAAGCATCGTAAAGCAGTTGTTGATGATATAAGCAGTAACTGGATTACATTGAGCCAGAATAGTAAATTTCATGCAATTTTTGCAACAAGTAGTATTCCAGAGGCAGTGAAGTATTACCGCCTATTTAAGGAAGTATGCCCCGAAATCCGTGTGGCTGCACTATTTGAGCCTACCATCGACAATAATGGTGGGCATGCTCTTGAAAAAGAGGATGGTATCGTAGAAATGCTCGAAGATTATAATGAGCGCTACGGACAGGACTTTTCAATGCCCACATATGCTAAGTACAAGAAGGATGTTGCAGCTCGCCTTGCACATAAGTCGCCTTATGAGCGGATGACACCTGACAAGCAGCTTGATATACTTATCGTTGTAGATCAGATGCTAACCGGATTTGACTCGAAGTGGGTAAACACACTCTATCTTGACAAACTACTGAAGTATGAAAACCTTATACAGGCGTTCTCCCGTACTAATCGTCTATTTGGTCCTGATAAGCCTTTTGGAACTGTGCGATATTATCGCAAGGCACATACTATGGAAAGAAACGTTGAAGAAGCGTTCAATCTGTATTCAGGTGATAAGCCATACGGTCTTTTTGCAGAAAAACTGGAATACAACGTTGACAAGATGGCAGATATCTTTAAGGATATATCTATACTTTTCAACAATGCTAAAATTGACGATTTTACCTCTCTTCCAAAGGATAAGGCTGAGCGAGGACAGTTTGCAAAGCTATTCAAACAACTGAATCAATATCTTGAAGCAGCGAAAATTCAAGGTTTCAAGTGGGATGAAGATTATGGTGATCCGGATTCTGATTTTGTGAAGTATATTCCTGATGAAGAAACCTATCTTGTACTTGCGATGCGTTATAAAGAGCTATTTGACAATAAAGAACCCGACACAGATAAAAATGACGATGTTCCATATGAGATAGATACATATCTAACGGAAATTGATACTGGACGGATTGATAAGGATTATATGAATTCTCGCTTCACTAAGTATCTTAAACTCTTGCAACAAGATGACGTTGATGAAGAAGAATTACAGCGGACGCTAAATGAATTACATAAATCTTTTGCATCTCTTTCACAAGATGAGCAGAAGTATGCAAATATATTCCTTCATGAAGTTCAAAGTGGAGATGCGGTTCTCAATCCGGATATGACCTTCCGTGACTATATTAACGAGTACATGGCTAATGCCAAAAATGACGAGATTCATCGATGTGCAGAACTATTAGGTGTGAATGAAGGAAAGCTAAGAGCGATAATGAGTTGCTGTGTTACTGAATCTACCCTTAATGAATATGGAAGATTTGATGATTTAGTAGCAACCGTTGACAAATCCAAGGCTAGGACTTATTTTGAGAAGCTAGAAGGAAAGCCTATACCACCTCCGAAGGTTAATCCTAAAGCGAGTACATTACTAAGAGAGTTTGTGCTTTCTGGTGGATTTGAAATTGATATTTAACTATATATGCACAGATGAAAGAGTCAGGAATGAACTTCCTGGCTCTTTTTTTGTACGAGAATAGCTTACGCTGATGAAGGGTGATAAGGGAGTCAAAGTTGGTAAAGTAGAGTCAATCCCAAATTCTGTGTAAACGAAAAATAGTGCAATAAAAGAGTATAT
>ERZ795047.613-NODE-613-length-43564-cov-10.762693_pt1 | contig 43564 bp, 43 predicted proteins | sample MGYA00375131_ERZ795047 | MGnify/ENA primary metagenome ERZ795047 (study PRJEB30176, sample SAMN05720228) | activated sludge metagenome | isolation source: Anaerobic digester | place: Japan | collected 2015-05-20 ... | reverse complement strand
TGACCGAAGCACGAAGTGCAAGAAGCTGGTGCGATGAAGAAAGAGCACCGTATAGCACTAAGGGCGAGAAGGTGAGCCCGCTGACCGAAGCACGAAGTGCAAGAAGCTGGTGCGATGAAGAAAGAGCACCGTATAGCACTAAGGGCGAGAAGGGTGCTGGTCTGACGAGGAAGTCAGACCGCACAGCACGGGTGCGAGAGGGTGAGCACCCTGGGGAGCGAGATTCCCGAAACACGAAGTACAGTGCGCCCCCCTCTTTCATAAATAGGAGATTTTAATTCCCCTCTTTTAGAGGGGTGTCTCGTAGAGACAGAGCATTCAATCATCAAAACCCATGTAGTGAGGAACTTTAGTTCCGTGTTTCTTATGATAACATAAATATATCTAACCTAAAGGTGCTCGCTACATTGCGGGCTTGTCAAGAATCAAGAGTTGACCCCGTCTTTAATTTTTTTCAGGAGAATATATGGAAAGAAACTATAAAATCCAATCTGGAAAGGTCGTGGTTGAAATTGATGAAGATGGAAACATAATAAAGTTATTTGACAGAGAAAAGAAAATTGATTTTGTAGGGGGTGGAAAGGCACACAGTGGCAGAGGACTTAAAATCTGGGTTAAGGAAGGAAAACTCGGACGAGACCCACAAGGCAAACTTTCGCACAAATTCTCAAATGTAACCTTTGAAAAACCAATCATAATGGTAGATGGTTCTTCTGTTCATATGGAGAAAACAAAGGAGACAGACACTCTTAAAATAGATTACTCCATTGAAGATGACAGATTCAAGATTTTGGTTGAATTGCAGAATACAGGCAAGAGAAAACTTAAACAATTAGAGTTTTTCTTTTCGTGGGATGTTCCACCAGGAACGAATATATTAATACCAGGGGGAAAAAGATATCTAAATTATGTTATACCACCTTTCGGAAGATGCGTAACCAAAAACCTTCCTTTCAAAAAAGGATTTTTGTATATTATTCGAAAAGATGGGAACGGAATAAAAATTGAATTTTCAGACCTTGTCCTGTATGTAATATACCATAGAGGACATATGTGTATGGTTGGCGGGTATACAGATGGAAAAATGGTTGAAAAAGATAAGTCATTGAAGGAACTTATAAGCATGTCATTTTGTAGCAGGAAAAATGTTTATAGTCCTGTGGCGAAAAAAGAATTTATTTTCCCAGAAATAAGCAAAGATCCCTGGTTCGAAAAAAGATTTATACACCTTATTCTCTACGGTGGAAGAGTTGATTTAGGGCAATTCTTTACAATCCTTGAAAACCTCAGGAAGATTGGTTATAACGGGGTTATTCTCGGGATTGGAAAAGGAATGAAATATGAGAGTTATCCCCAAGTCGCCGAGAAATGGTCATATACAAAAAACGAGATGAAGGAAATCAGGAACTATATAAAAAATCTCGGAATGGAAATAATACCTGAATTCCCAACCCTCGGACATCAGAATGATACAAATCTAATAAAAATTGATAGGTCTATTGTTGAGGATCCCAACAACCCATTTGTTTACTGTACATCCAATCCAAAAACATATCAGGTTATATTTTCCTTACTTAGCGAGATAATAGAAATTTTCAACCCTCAATATTTTCACTTAACCCATGATGAGGTTCAACATTGGTTCAGTGAAAAAAGAATGGGAATATGTGAAAAATGCAAGAGAAAAAAATTATGGGAAATCTACTCAGAGGATGTCAATAGATTACACAACTTCTTAAAAAGTCAGAATATAAGGATGACATTATGGGGAGATATGCTTTTAGACCATAGAAAATTCAAGATATGCAATTGTAATGGCACAATAGGAAACATATACAAGGCAATAGATCTTATACCAAAAGACGTCTTAATCTTTGACTGGCACTACCATTACTATAAAAGTTATCCATCTCTTAGATACTTCAGAAATAAGGGATTTGAAGTATTTCCCGGGATGAGTTTCTTTAAGCCCAAGGCAATTGCATCTTTTTCAAGATACTCAAAAAAAATTGGAATAAATAAAGGTGCGATTGAAACAACCTGGGCAATACCTACTGTTGAAGAATTACCACTTGAACCCATCTTTATTGCATCCCAGATTTTTCAAAATCCTGATTATAATCTTGGAAAATTAAAAAGCCAGGCATATCAGTTTGCATATTATCTTTATAACAAGATAAACAGGTAATCACCAGAATAAAAACATGACTGCAGAACCTTATAATCTTCATTTATAACTGAAGTACTGGGAGGGATTTCCACATTTGTCAAGAGTCAAGAGTTGACCCCGTTTTTAATTTTTCTCTGATCCTCGAGAAAAAATTCAGGGCGGGTTCTGTCTTATAATCAGGATATGTCCAGGCCAGTGAATTAAATCTTCCTGAACTCCAAATAAGGGTTACCTCTGCATAAATACCTTTATCGAGATAAATCCTGTGGCTAAAGTTTTTTGTTGTTAAAAGGACAACCTTTGATAATTCAACATAACCAGGATCAATGTTTACTGTTCTTGATGAGTTATTTCGCAAACTCAATTTTTTTTCAATATCATTTGTATGTATCTTCCACTGTGCACAGTCATCTGGTAGAAGAAGATTTTCAAATGACACAAAAATCCTTTTAAGATTCTCGCCCATTTCCTTTGAATAGTAGTCAGTAAAATCAAATGGGAAAATCTCGCTTTTAATATCAATACTCCCGAATATATCAATTAAAAAAGATAAAGATAAATTAAGATTCTCTTCTTTTCTGAATAATACTGCGCAGAATGGTTTAACGCTCAATGGTTTTTTTATTATTCCCATTTTTCGCATGCCTTTATACACATCCCACAGATATACTGTGATATATTCTTTTGGCGTGTTAGTTCTTTAATCTTTTCAAAACATGCAATATGGTTAAATCCCTCAGGGGTCTCTGTTATTGCCCCCGCAGGACACATCTCAATACATTTTCTGCAACTCCCACAATGAAACCCCAGAATCTTTGGTTCTGTTTCAAACCTGATAGAAGTAAGAACTGTGGCAAACCTCAGACGGCTTCTGTAGACACTGTTTACAATTAGATTATTTCTACCAAACCAGCCCAACCCAGATAAAAGAGCAAAATGCTTATGAGAAACATAAGCCCTCTGATTTTTCCAGTCAACTATCTGGGATGCAGGGATTGGGACAGCCATATATCCACAGTCCTCTACAATTGTGGCAAGACCAAAAGATATTCTATCAAGAAGATAGTTTGCCTGCCTGTAGTGATGAAGGTACAATAAATCAGGACCATCCTCGAGATTCATTATCACAGAGCCACTCAATGGGATTCCAAAAACAATTGCACTATTCAGTAGATTAACAATATCCCGCGATAGCAAAATCTTCTCTTTATCTAAATTGCTCAATGAGCAATGTCCATAGACCTTAATATTATGTTTTTGAAAAAAATCATCAATTGGTTTCAGCATAGTAATTTATTTTAATCTGTTTTAAGGATACAGGCAAAAATTCCCGTGCTTTTCTGTAATTTATCTCATCACTCTTCACTCTTTGTAAAAGAGGGGGATTTCTAAAAGGGAACTTGTGGATAAAGGATAGAACCCATAGAGGATGAGGGCGAAAAGGTTGGAGAAATTTTGGTTTTGTCAAGAGTCAAGAGTTGACCCCGTATTTAGGGAAAAAAAGAATGACCCCTCCTTTCAGAGGGGTCATTCAATTCATAAGTAGTCAATTTTATGGATTAATAATTTTCGCGATACATCCAGTTGCGCTGTTTGCCCTGTTAGGAATGAGGTCAGGAATTTTACCAACTGGCACCCATTTTACATGGCCATCACACATACAGGCATTGACTCCATCTGTCTTGTGGTTGACGTTATTGTCCTTTCCACCAGTTGTACCAAGAACAGTCAGTGTTGTACTCCACTGCCCACCAAAGGTAGCAGTATTGCTTACTGACTTATCAACAGCGACAACTGTATCAACATCAACTGATTCATTGCAGTACTGGGCATATGCATAGGAACAACCAGCATTGTCAGTTCCACCGGTTGTATCCAGTAAAGGAGCAGAATTGTACACAGTTGCACTTGCTGTCTTATGGCCGAGGTCAGATGGACATATAAATGTTTTTCCTGTTGATACATACTGAGGATATAAGAGAGATAATGGAGTTATGGATGATGGTTCATCTGCAGTCATAGCCTGGGATGCCGGGTAATATTCCTTATAATCCTGGGCATACATCTTAAGAGCAAGACCTATTTGTTTGAGGTTTGAAATGCAAACACTTCTTCTTGCCTGCTCTCTTGCCCTTGCCAACGCAGGAAGCAGCATCGATGCGAGAATCGCTATGATAGCGATTACTACCAGAAGTTCTATGAGAGTGAATCCTTTTCTTTTCATTTGTCTTCACCTCCTTTCATCTTATTTTTCATTTTTTCTCCTTAAATAAAATATCATGGATTCCTAATTATTCCAACACCGCCGCTGTTACCGAGTTTAATCGTGTCGAGATTACCATCTTTATCTGCTGCAACCCAACTAGCATTTCCACCAACATACAGGACATTGATTCCATCCCTTCCATGGTTATCAAGACCTGAATAAACAGTTACAGGAGTAGCCCACAGGGTATTGCTGTTCTCTCCTGAAACCTTGTCAGCAACAATAACTGATTCAACATTTGTTTGTTCATCAAGACCACATCCATAGGCATAAGAACAGTTATCTGTCGTGTTATTTGGGTCAGAACTAAATGTAGGGTGGAATACTACAGTGATATTTTCTGGATCACCATTATACTTGATATCCCTTGCACTCGGACAAACAATCATTCCAGTATTTTTAAGATAGTTTGGACAGGGTTTTGTGTAGGCATTCGTACTTATGCTGGTATCGTACAATCTACCAAATAGAAGACACATTGCATATGCTGTTTCATTGGATGCAGCCCCACTTCTGTATGGAAATGATTCATCATAGTCCTGAGAATACATTTTAAGTGCAAGACCTATTTGTTTTAGGTTAGACATACAAACACCTCTTCTTGCCTGTTCTCTTGCCCTTGATAGTGCGGGAAGCAACATTGATGCGAGAATCGCTATAATAGCGATTACTACAAGAAGTTCAATAAGGGTAAAACCTTTTTTCTTCATCTTTTCTCACCTCCTTTCGATTCATTCATCTCTAACTCTCCATTATTATGGATTTGCTATTCTAACAATGTTCGGAATCTGTTCAACCGGGAGATATCCCTTATCTATTGTTCCCCTTGAATTTGCTGCAACCCAACTAGCATTTCCACCAACATAAAGTACATTGATGCCATCTTTTCCATGGTTGTCATAGGTATCAGTAAGATACGCATTTGCCACTGTCCACGCGCCATGGTCGGCTTCCTGATAAACCTTGTCGCAAACAAGGGCTGATTCTGGCTGGGTTTTTTCATCAAGACCACGAGCATAGGCATAGGAACAATTCCCGGCGGCTCTCGTGAAACTGGGCGCAAATGCAGTGTTCACATCTTCTGGATCACCATTATACTTGATATCCCTTGCACTCGGACAAACAATCATTCCAGTATTTTTAAGATAGTTTGGACAAGGTTTTGAGGTATCACCAGTGGCGTTATATTTCCTTCCGTACAAAAGGCAAAAAGCGTCCCTTGTTTCGTCCGAAGTCGTACCCGTAGCATAACCTGATATAGATGGGAAAAATTCATCATAATCCTGTGAATACATACGGAGAGCAAGTCCTACCTGTTTCAGGTTAGACATGCAAACACCACGTCTTGCTTGTTCCCTTGCCCTTGACAGTGCGGGAAGCAACATTGATGCGAGAATCGCTATGATAGCGATTACTACAAGAAGTTCTATGAGAGTGAATCCTTTTCTTTTCATATTCTCTCACCTCCTTCCGTTTTTAATGTTAAATGAATTCTTATATTCTGTCAAGTGTATTTTAATAGGTATATTTAATCTTGTCAAGTCCCTGTCAAAAAATCTCGAAAAACACAGTATCGATGCGGTACTGGCTATATGTTTACATTGTTCCATTTTGTACTCCTATGTTCTATTTTAACTGAATTTTTTTATCTTTCAAGTCAACCTCTTTAACAAAGGGGAACTTAAAAAGGAACGCACCTGAAGGTGCTCACTACATCTTCATTATTCTCAAGTCAAAATGAGAAATGCAAAAAGAATGCTCAGGCATTGCTCATCTCGAGATAGTTCTTACCTTTTTCAACATCAACCTTGAGGGGAACATTCAGGCAACAAATACCTTCCATAATTGCCTTTATTTCTTCAAAAATATCTTTTTGATTATCGTATATCTCAAATAAAAGTTCATCGTGAATTTGCAATATCATCTTGCTTTGAAGTTTTCGCTCTTTAATTAGATTGTGTATTTTAATCATTGCAAGTTTAATAATCTCAGCAGCAGTTCCCTGTATCGGCATATTGACTGCAACTCTGCTGGCGAATTCTCTCTGGTTTCTGTTTTCTGAGTATATCTCTGGCAGGTATCTTTTTCTTCCAGACATTGTCTTAACATATCCGAGTTTTTCTGCTTCTGATATTGACTGATGTATGTATTTTCTAACTCCCTGAAATTTTGCAAAGTACTGGTCGATAAATGCCTGGCCTTCTTCAGGAGTACAGGATAATCTCTGGGCAAGGCCGTATCCATTCATTCCATAAATTATCCCAAAATTAATGGTTTTGGCTATACGACGATATCTTTTAACTTCTTCATCTTCAAAAAGAGAATCTGACTGAAAAGAAAAAAGAAGTTTTGCTGTTTCAAGATGAATATCCCTGCCTGACTTGAATGCATCGCATAAAACAGGGTCGTTTGAAAAATGGGCAAGAACTCTTAATTCAATCTGGTTATAGTCAAAAGAGTAAAAGGTTGCACCTTGCGAAGCAACAAAAATCTTTCTTATGAGAGAGCCCTTTTCTGTTCTTACTGGAATTGCCTGAAGATTAGGGTTTCTACAGGCAAGACGGCCACTGGAAACACCTGTCTGCAGAAATTCTGGATGAATTCTGTTATCATCTGGATTTACATACTGATAGAATCCATCAATGTATGTGCTGCATAGTTTTGAAAGTTCCCTGTATTGAAGAATCAAATCCACTATTTTGTGCTTGGTTCTAATCTGCTGGAGGGTGAAGGTGTCTGTTGAATATCCTGTTTTTGTCTTTTTTTTTGCCGGAAGACCAAGACGTTCAAATAAAATTTTACCAACCTGCGATGGGGAGTTAATGTTAAAAACCTCCCCTGCAAGAGCAAAAATTTTTTCCTGTATATTGCTTATGTCTTTCTCGTATTGTTCTTTCAGAGATTTAAGATAGCACACATCAACAAGTATTCCATTTACCTCCATTGATGCAATCACCTCAATAAGCGGGGTTTCTATAGAATCAAATATAAATTCCATATCCTGTTTTTTCAGTTCTTCCCGATAATTTTTGTATGCCTGCAATACATCTGTTACAACAGGACTTTTCCCGATAAGAAAAGAGGCAATCGTAATATCAAAATATGGCGGAGCAAGATAAATATTTTTTGAGGCAAGTTGTTTTATTTTTTCCTTTATGTCTTTACCAATCTTTAGGATATTTTTATCTTCAAGATTCTGCCTGAATTTTTCAGGGTTCTGGATTATTTCTTTGAAACTAAATATATCTTCTCCAATAACAAAAACATCTTCTTCAGTTTCTGGTAAGGCATCAGAAAAAATATCAGAGATTGAATCCTCAAATTTTCTAAATTCAAGATTTTGAAAGATTTCCTTAATCTTTGGAATATCTGGATTACCAATTTTAAGATTCTCCACGTCTATTTCAAGAGAAATATTGTTGGCAAGCGACACAAGTTTTTTGCTTAAAAAAGCAGAATCTTTTCCTGCAAGAAGATTGTCTCTGGTTTTGCCTTTAATATTTTCAATGTTTTCATAAAGGTTTTCAACTGTGGTAAATGTTTTTATAAGGGTTGTGGCTGTTTTTTCTCCAATTCCACGAACCCCAGGAATACTGTCAGATGCATCTCCTGCGATGGCAAGATAATCAACAATATTTACAGGAGTAAATCCATATTTTCCATGAAATGTATCATAATCTATAATCTTCCATTTCCCTGGATTTAATACAGTTATATTTTTGTTTAATAACTGTAGCATATCTTTATCACCTGTGATAATAACAACATCAAAATCCTCGTCAGAAAATTTCAGCGCAAGAGAGGCAAGAATGTCATCTGCCTCATAACCATCCTTCTGCAATATCTTTATCCCAAATGCCTGTATAATCTCTTTAATGATTGGTATCTGAACCTGAAGTTCATCCGGCATTGGTTTTCGAGCAATTTTATATTCCTCGAAAAGCGTATGCCTGAAGGTTGGACCCGGAGAATCAAAAACAACAGCAATATATGAAGGGCTGTATTCCTTCAAAATCTTCAAAAGTGTTGATACAAAACCAAACACTGCATTTGTCGGATGCCCTGTTGATGTTGTAAACTTTCTTATTGCAAAAAAAGATCTGTATATAATATTATTTGCGTCTATCAGGAATATTTTTTTTTGTTTATTTTCCATTTGATTTATACGAGATAATCTCCATCTCTGCCTTAACAAAAAACTGCTTCTGAGGATTGCGAGAAATCTGAAGATATCCAAAGGTTAAGAATTGTTTTTCCTCAATATCTTCAAAAAAATTCAAAAGTTTGGCAAGTTCCACATCTTCAAGTGCAATAGTTATGTGTTGTTCAACTGCATTCAAAAGAATATTCTCTGTAACAGGGGTAATCCTCGAAACAGAGGATTTAAGCCCATTGGATTCAAGTGTTTTTGAAACAAAAAGATATAGATTAAAATTCTCTGGGGCAAATATAACATCTGCCTGTTTTGTTTTGCTTTTATACTGCGAAATCAAATTATTGAGGGTTTCAAGATCTTTCTGTTTTTGAACATACATCCTGTTGAGGTCTCTGATTTTCCTGATTCCAGGAGCGCAAACAAATTGATAAAGCAAGGCAAGTATAATCAGAGCCAGTAAAGAAAGATTTTTTAAGTTTTTAAACATTTTTTCACCATTTTCCAAAAATAAATTAAGATTGTTCTCATTATTAATACATTGAGAAATCCCTTTTACTTTCCTACATCTACATTATTCTCTCTTCAAAATCCCCCTCACTCCCTTTTTATAAAAGGAAAGACACCCCATTAAAATAAATACTACCATTTATTTTTTTAATCAATCTTAACCTTCATAAGAAGGTTAAATGTTATCTGTCCTGATTCAGGCGCTATTCCCCCAACCTTCACACTGCTGAATAAATCTGCCTTTTTGAAAACCTGAGAGATAATCTCGACATTTTCGAGTGTATCAGTAAGACAGGTAAGAAACAAGTCATTCCCCCTTAAACTCATTTGAGAAACCTTAAATGGAACATTCTCGGGAACAACCCTGGATATTGTACTCATAATTGAAATAACAGAAATTTTTGGCATTATCTGCTGAACATCCTGAAAATTTTTGAGGTGTTCTTTTGCCTGTATTATAGGATTAACAATCCTTGAAACATTTGGAAATGCTGACTTAAAAACTTCTTCCATCTTTTTGTTTACACTGTTTACTTTTTCCTGATATTGTTTTGAAATCAATACAGGTCTGAACATAATCCCTGCAAGGCAGAGATACACACACACCACCAGTATTAACAATGGATTTACTGTAATTTCAGAATATCTAACAGTGAAAATCTTGAAATTAGGACTGACTGAAAGGTTTTGAGAATTTTCAAACAAGGCAAGAAAAATTGATATGCAGGATTCAGATTTTTTCGGTAGAATCACCCTGAATCCAGAGATATTCTTACTAGTGGTTATATCTCCAACAAGTATCAATGGTAGATTTGTTTCTTCTGACTTAATCTCGTTCAGGGTATCCTCTAAACTACCTGGCTCAAAAAATGAGGAAGAACCTTCTACAATGGCATTATTCTCTACCCTGTACCTTGCAATATAATTCCCATCAATAAAAACAAGCAGGTATCTTCTATCAGAGATTGTTTTTGATAAATAATTCATTAAAACAAATGGCTCAAACCCAATCTTCATACTAAATTTAAATGACGACTTCATCTTTTGCCATTCTTCGATCCTTTTTTTCTCGATGCCGAGGATTAAAACAGTGGTCTTTGTTTTTTCTCTGGAGATTGGATACCAGAAGAGTTCAAGTTCTTCTGTTGGAACAGGAAATAGCGCTGAGGATTCTTCAGGCAAAACCTGAGAAATCTTGCTTAAATTGGAAAATGGGAAATCGAGTGTTCTTATAAAAATCAGGGGCCTGCTGAAAATCAGGGTTAGATTGTTAACCTTATTTTTTGCAAAAAAATCAGACGTGTCCTCGCTGTTTTCAAAAATACCCTGTATCTTTGTTTCTCCTGAGGAATATAGATAGAATTTTTTATCTCTTATGTATACAATAAGGTTCAATTTCTCTCCCATTTCAACCGTTTTATACCACTACTTGTCCTTTGAACAATTAAGAATTGAGTGCTCATAACCCCATTACAATCAGCCACAGCCCTTATACAAAAAAAACTGCTTGAAAATTTTATAACCCTTGTCAGAGAAGAAGTTGTTTGTCTATCAATGTTCATAAGAATATTCATACTTAATGGTCGCAGTTCCCTCTCGTTCAAAATTTTTTCAACAGAATCAGTGCTATATCCGAGCATCTGTAATATTAACGGACTTGCTATATTAACATTTATTTTATTATCAGAAAAGATGGTCAGTAAATCACTAAGTCCAGTACGATCTTCACCTGACATCAATATCTCTGGTGTAAAACCCTTGATAAAAACAAGTTCTGTTACATCTCCGAGTGGACCGTTTGCTGGTTTATAGGGTGGATTGAAAGTACCATAATATTCTGATTCTGCTCCAAAAATTCTCGGGAAATCATCACTGTCGAGCCAATCAAGAAGTGTATCGAGGAGAGACGAGGGAAACCCCATCACAGATAAAAGATTGCTAAACAGGTTTACTGATTGTGTGTTTATTGATTTATCATTGTTTAAGATACTATTAATATTAAATCTCGCATCAAGAGGTTCAATTGTTACCTCCACAGAACCCTCTGGGAAAACAAGGCTTTTTGGTTTTACCCAGACATCGTCAAACCAGTCATAGGAATTTTTATCTAAGGAAAGTACTATCTCTCCTGCACTAATTCCAGTTCTTGCGACACGATCAGCCAGAAACCTGAAATTTTGATTATACTGAACCTCTGATCTTAATCTAACAAATTCTGTAAATATAAATGCATTTGCCGCAAGTATTGCAAGAAAAGCCACAGTTATAATCAATACAAATCCATTCTTCATTGCTGGACCCCCTGACTCTGGATGTCAACCGCTACAGGGAAAAATGTCTTTGTATTATCCTTTTCAAAATTAACAGAAATCCCCGTGGGAATTGTTTCTTTTTCCCAGGTAGTAATCCAGGAATCCCCATCAAAGAATTGAAACTCAAAAGAATCTAAATCCTTTATTGCAGGATATTCGTATTCTGTATCATAGAATATATCCTTTTCTTTAACAGAAAGATTGTACTTACCATATTCGTTGGGCTCTACAATGTAGGTAATAATCTTTCGTCTCTTATATTCAACTACTTCAATCGAAATTTGATCACTGCTGAAACTGTTTTCTGAACTATCAGGTACCATACACAGCAACCTTCCGGAAAAAGATGTAAGAAAAAAATTTGTCGTTTGCATACGGGCGAGTTTTTCTCTAACATCTTTTGAAACCCTTATTGTGATTTGCATTGTCTGGTAAACAAGAATAATAATTATAAACCCTATAACAGTTGCAACCAACATCTCAATTAGGGTAAATCCTTTTTTATTTTTCATTGGTTTTCTTCTTCTGAACTTTTAATAACAAATGGGTAAGAAACCTGGTAACCATGCTTTTCAACAATAATGCGAACAACAGTAAAATTAAAGGTTATCTCGCTATCAATTGTTACTGTCTCACTAAGCGTAATATCCGATGTTTCAATTTTATAATGGGCATCCGGATCAACATTACCGAAATCCCCTGATTCAGGTATATTGTCAGGATCCTGAAGGTATTCAAATTCTTTTTGTCTTGCCAGGGTCATACACGATTGCTGATCAATAATCTTCTGAGAAATACTTATATTCAAAAGATAGTTCTCCAGACATACAATCCCGAGCACAGCAAACATTCCAACTGCTATCATTGTTTCAAGTAGAGTAAATCCTTTTGTTTTTCTTTGTTTCAATCGCATTTTTTATAACCCATCATTTTTTCTGTTTCCTTCGCCTTCCATAGTTCCCTCTTTTATAAAGAGGAGTTCAGAAAAATTTTAAGAAAGATGTAGTGAGGAACTTTAGTCCCATGTCTCTTTTGTCAAGAGTCGAGAGTTGACCCCGTATTGTTATATACTCTTTGTTATCTGTAACGAAGGTATATAGGGATTTAGTATAATAGTCCATTTATCACCAGTTTGAGTATCTTCAATGTATATCTCTGCATACTCTTCTGTGCCATCCGGAAAAAACATAATACCAGGAATGCCTGATTCAAATTTGTACCCATCAACAGTAATACTTGTTATTTTTAGATTTTCCGGTAATTTGTTAAAAGAGGTTCCTTCTGGAATGATCTTTAAAAATGATTGACTGCTATCTACAATTGCCCAATTTTGCTGGTCAATATCAAAAAAAACGATCTGCGGTGTTGATGAGCTCAAGGATGCGTTTGATGCCTGCGAAAAAATATCTTCAATCTCTGGTAGGTGCGGTTCTTCTTCAGAAAAGGAGAAGTTTGAAATCTTTGCAAGATTGAGAAAAAAAAACCAATGATGAGAATAACCACCATCATCTCAAGTAGGGTAAACCCCTTATTGCTCCTAGTTTTTCTGGGATCCTTCAATTTCGCTGCTCGAAATATCTGCATCATAGCCCTCTCCACCTTCTTGTCCATCTTTACCATAGGAAATTATTTCAAAATCCTCACCATTTCTTCCAGGAGATAAATAAATATATTCATGTCCCCAGGGATCAAGTGGAATAGCATTTTTTTCAAGATATCCACCCTCTCGCCATTTCTCAGGAATTCTTCCTGTTGTTGGTTTTGCTATAAGGGCATCAAGTCCCTGCTCTGTAGAAGGATAAAAATTATTATCAAGATAAAACAAGCGAAGCGCTTGCTCAAAACTCTTTATCTGAACCTTTGCAGCGGTTACTTTTGCCTCGTCAACCCTGCCAAACATCTTTGGCATTACATACATCGCCAGTATCCCGAGGATAACAACCACTGCCATGAGTTCTATAAATGTAAATCCTTTTTTTAATCTTTTCTTAATACACATTTTCTCTCCTTTATAGGTCAGGGTACTACCAGATCTGGCTAAATCCCTCTTGCGTCTCCCTTTTTCAAAATAAAATATTTACCTATTTTATACTCTGACTTATCTGAAATATCGGCAGCATTATGCCAAGAACAACAAATCCAATAATAACAGCCATAAAAAGAATCATAAATGGCTCGAGAATCGTAACAAACTTCGATGCCTTTTGGGATACCTCTTCCTTAAAGTTCGATGATATCTTTTTTAACATCTCTGGCACAGTACCACTTTTCTCGCCTGCTGAAATTAGTTGAATAACTGTGTAAGGAAGATTCGTTGTTATACGAAGTGCAGAAGAAACACTATGACCATGTGAAATAAGTTCCTGCGCCTTCTGAATTTGCTGTTTCAACTCAGGAATTGAAATAAGTTCCCTTGCAATATTAAGGCTTGTTAGAATTTCTACTCCGCCTCCAAGAAGGGTTCCGAGAGTTCCAGTAAAGTTTGCAATCTCACTCTTAAAGAATATCTCACCAAGAAAGGGTAGTTTCCTTTTGATAGTCGCAACCTTTTCTCTACCACGAGGAGAAGAAAAGTATCTGCGAATAAACCATACAGCCGCAATAGTTAAAATAAGCACCGCAAGAAGATAGTGTTTTAAGAAGGTGGATGTTTTTATTAAAATAACTGTTGGCAGAGGCAATTTCAGGGAAATTTCCGAAAATATACGGGTTATAGTTGGAGCAACAAAAGTAAGAACAAAAATCAGAACAAGAAATCCAACGGCTGCCATCAGTAGTGGATATGTCATAATGCCCACTACTTTGCTTCTGAACTGGATTGATTCTTCAAGAAAGCCTGCTATATGTTCGAGAACAGGTCCGAGTGTACCGCTTGCTTCACCAGATTTTATCATTGAAAGTGAAACATCTGAAAATAGTTCAGGGTATTGAGATGCTGCTTTTGAAAAACTTTTTCCCTCGCGAATCTGTTTCTGAATATCAGAGTAGATATCATAAATACGACCTTCTTTCATCTGGGCAACAATGCCTGATATGCTTTCATCGAGGGTAAGGCCTGAATTCAAAAGCGTGGCAAGTTCTCTGATGGAAAGTGCAAATTCTTCTTGTTTAATCTTCTCGCGTCTGCGTATTTTTTGTTGTCTTTCAATTGAGGCAATTTTTTTTATATAAAGACCTTTTTCTTTAACGACGATCTTTGCCGATGATTCACTTTCTGCCTCGATCTTTCCGGAAACCCGTCTTCCATTTTTATCAAAACCTTCAAAATAGAACATGGACATATCAGGTTTCCTGAGTTACACGTAGAACTTCACTTACAGTGGTAAGGCCTTCTATGACCTTCTTCGCTCCATCCATCCTTAATGTTTTCAACCCATTATCAAGAGCATGCCTCCTAATTTCACCTGCTGACGCCTGTTTCATAATTAAGGAACGGATTGTGTCATCAATCTCGAGAAACTCAAAAATCCCTGTTCTTTTGTGATAACCAGTATTCAAACATACCTCACATCCTTTGCCGCTTTTAAAATTGTAATTATCTCCCGCAGGGTTAATCCCTATTTCTTCAAGAAGTTCAGGAGGATAGTTTACGGGTTGAGAGCATCTATCACAATTTAGACGAATAAGTCGTTGGGCAATCAACCCAATAACAGATGATGCAATCAAATATGGTTCTATGCCCATATCGAGAAGTCGCGCAATTGAACTTGTTGAATCATTTGTGTGAAGAGTGCTGAATACGAGATGACCGGTTAAAGATGCCTGAATTGCCATTTCGGCTGTTTCTTTATCTCTTATCTCACCAACCATAATAATATTTGGGTCATGCCTTAATATTGACCTTAATCCATTTGCAAATGTAAGTCCAACCTTTGGATTAACCTGAATCTGGTTTATTCCATCAAGATGATATTCAACAGGATCTTCAAGAGTAATAATATGAATATGAGGATTATTAATTCTCGAAAGTGCTGCGTAAAGGGTTGTTGTTTTTCCGCTGCCTGTTGGACCTGTCAGTAAAACAATACCATGGTCATAGTGAATTAACCTATCAAACTTTACGAGGTCTTCCTCAGAAAAACCCAGTTCATTCAGTCCAAAACTGTATGTTGACTGGTCAAGCAACCTTAAAACAGCGGATTCACCAAAAAATGTTGGTATGATTGAAACCCTTACATCAATTTGTTTATTCTCTACCCTTACTGCTGTTCTTCCATCCTGCGGAGTTCTTTTTTCCGCAATATCAAGGTCAGAGATAATCTTTACTCTCGAGATAACCGCTGGCTGATATTTTGCGGGAAGAGTAAGAATATCATGAAGCATTCCATCAATCCTGTATCTTACCTTAAAATGATTTTCGAGTGATTGAAGATGAATATCACTTGCCCTCATTAATATTGCTCTATAAAAAATCTGGTTTACAAGCCGTATGATTGGTGCCTGGTTTGCAAGATCAAGAAGGTCTCCATTCTGCGCTGGAAGATCTTCGGTAAATGACTCGCCGAGAACTGCCTCATCACGACTTAACTCCTGAATAATCTTCTGAGAAGATGACGGACTGTAGTAGTGTTTCTTAAGAAGATTAAGTATTACATCTTTATCCTGAACCACAAAGGAAATTTTTCTTCCTGTGAATTGCTCTATTTCACCACAATCAATCTTTGACGGGTTATCTGTTGCGAATAAAACCTTTCCTGGAGCATCTTTAAGCGGAAGAAGAACAAATGTCTCCAGAAACGCATATGGAAATTTTCCGAGGATTTCTGAATCTATAAGTTTTTCAATCTCTTCCTGTGTTAAAGAAAAACTATTTTTTGAGTTCATTCTGTAAGATTGTCTCCTTCTCCTGTCGTATTATTTCTGCTTCTTCAAAACTTGTAATGATATGAGGTGTGATAAAAATTAAGAGGTTTGTCTTAACACTACCCTTATACTCTCTTCTGAAAAGCTTTCCGATGCCAGGTATATCACCTAAAAATGGAACCTTGTTTGTGGTACTTTCATTATCATTTCTGATTAATCCACCAAGCACAACTGTTTTGTTATTTGGAACTATTAACGTTGTGTCTGCCTCGCGTTTTGCTGTTGTTAAGGCACCTTCTGTATTTTCAGTTACAACCTTTGTTACCTCTTGATGAAGTTTAAGACGAACATACTTGTCCTGACTGATTTGAGGGGTAATCTTCAATATAATTCCAACATCTTTATAATCATAACTTCTGATTGTATCTGTGCCAGAACCACCAGTTGTTGTTGTAAACCTTGTTTCCTTAAGATAAGGGGTATTCTCACTTACATTGATTGATGCCTCACTATTATCCGCTGTCATTATCTGAGGAGTACTTAAAATATTAAACTGTGTATCCTTTCCTGAAGCCACTGCCTTAATAATATCAGTAAGGGTCTTTGTATCAGTAAAACCAACCTTCAAGCCGGCTGATGCTGATTCAACCCCAAATTTTGTTTCTGCTGAACCAGTGTACCTATTATTGTTAAAATCCTGAACTGCTGACCACTGAATCCCTATATCCTGTTCTCTGTTATACGAAACTTCTGCTATAAGTGCCTCTATAAGAACCTGATTTGTCATTACATCAATATCTTTAATAAGAGTTTCAATATTCCTGTAATCATCAACATCAGCATAGATAATGAGTGAATTTGTTGGCTTAACAGCAACCACTGCGGACTGAGAAACCTGCACTCCAGGTCTTATCTGTTGAGGCCTTTGTTTGGCAAGTATATCGCTTAATATCTTTGCAACATCCTCGGCATTTGCATTCTGAAGTTTATAGGTGCGCAGCATTTCCTTTCCTGGTAGACTTGGCTGATCGATTGTTTTAACGAGTTCAAGAATCTTTTTTATATTTGCGCCAAAGTCAGAGATGAAAATTGTGTTACTCCGACTATCAAATGAAATCTGGCCTGCCTTTGAAAGATAAGGGGTCAATATCTGCGAGACAGTATCCACAGGGTAATACTTCATAGGTATAATCTGGGTGAGGTGAATATCAAGTTTATCTTCTTCAATATCCCCAAAATTCACAACCGGGGATCTTGCCCTTCCATCAGTTGATGGGATAATAAATGAAACACTTTCCTTTTTTATAACAGTAAATCCATAAAGATTAAGCACTGCCTGAAAAACTTGATTTAGTTTTTCACTTTCAATCGGCTTCTGGGAAAAGATTGTAACATTTCCCCTTACAGCAGGGTCAATAACATAATTCTCACCAGTAAATTCACTCACAAGCCGAATAAAGGTAAGGATATCAACATTATTGAAGTTTAGTGTGAATTGTTTCTGGGCACAGACAATCAACGGCCACAGAAAAAATATCATCAGAAGGATTGTTTTTCTTTTAAGATTCATATTACCTTATTTTATGCACCATGGTATTGCTAAACTTGGCCTAAGTATTTAGCAGTGTTTTTGTTTATTTTCAATATTTCCAAAAGTTTTTATAACCCCGTCCTCTAAAGCCCCCTTATACCCTTTTTTAAAAAGGGGTACAAAAGTTTATCTTCTGGGCTGAGCACCACCAGGCATCTGGTCCTGAGGTGTTCCCATTGTTGCCTGAAGCTGTTTTTCAAGATTGGTCATAAATCCTTCGAGCGCGTCTGTTGCGATTTTCTTTATATCAGGATCAGGGTCTTTTGTCATATTTAAGAGAATCCTCATTATCAAAATATCCTTACTGCTTCTTATATTATTTTTATTGTCTGATGAACCTGATTTACCTGTGCCCTGTTCTGGTTCCATCTGATTTCTTATCACAAAAAGCCGCACCGCGTATTTTCTGACAACAGGATCAGGGTCGCTCATAAAACGAAGTAAACTCGTATCTGTTCCAAAAAGGTTATCGAGAGATATTGAAACAAGGTCTCTAATCTGGGGATCAGGGTCTGCGAGCATTGTAAACAATTCTGGAATAAACATTGTTGTGCCAAGACCCTCATTATCGTTGTTATCATCATCATCATCATCATTGTTGTTGCTTCCACCTTTAAGAGCAAAGATATCTCCAATACTAGAGTTAGAGTTATTATTATCATTGTTGTCTGTTGATCCCATTGTCATACCAGCAACAAGCGACTGAAGCGCCTGCATCCTGATTTCCTTCTTAGGATGCCTGAGCATTCCAGCAATCACAGCAACAACAAAATCAACATTGTTTGATGTTCTGTTATTATAGTTGTCGTTGTTATCGTTGTTATTGTTTGACCTGGATGTTCTTCCTGTTGTCCTTGATGTTGTCCTTGTTTGAGCAAAGATATCAAAACAACCAAAAATCAGAATACACATAACAGAAACTGCCAATATTTTTTTCATTTTTTACCTCCTGCTGCAGATTATTCCACAGCATCTAATTATTAGACACATACCAGAGAGATAGGGTTTATTTCTATTAGAATTTTTCAAGAAGACCCCCGTCAACTTTTTGTTCCATTTTTTGTATATCTGGCCTACTAACAGCATTTGCATCCTCGTATGTGCTTACAACCCTGGGGGTTAAAAACAAAAGAAGTTCACTTTTTGAACTGCTTAAACTTGGCTTCTTAAAAAGATATCCAAGACCAGGTATACGTTGCAAAAAAGGAACACCTGTTGTTTTAACCTCTTTTCTATCCTGAACCATTCCTCCAATAATCAGTGTTTGACCATCAAAAACAACAACGCTCTGATCTGTTTCTCTGCTTGATACTACTGGCTGGTCTGTTGAATATTGCTGACCTCCGGCAATTGCAGTCAACCGCCTGATTTCAAGCAAACGGGAATCATATATATTTAGATTCAAAAAGATACTTCTGTTTCTCTGGATAATCGGGGTTACTGAAAATTCTGTTCCAACCTGGTCTTCATATACATTGAATGTTGCACTTGTTGTAATCGTCTGGGCCTGCTGAGAGACAGTTGATTCGGGAATAAGATACGGAACATTTGTTTCAACACTTATCGTCGCTGTTGTACCGTTGAGACACATTATTTTTGGGGCTTGAACCAGTTTAACCTTACCCTTTGCACTGAGTGCCTGTATCAAAGAATTAACATCATAGTTTGTAACACCAAATGAAAATGTATTCTCCGGAAGTGTAGAAGAAGAGCCAGGTGTGAATGTAGGGGTACTGCCAAACTTAGGGCCTGTCAGGGTACCACCAGAACCAAGTGCTTCCACCAATCTTGAACTTACAAGCCAGTCAATTCCAAATGCATTCTCATCTGAAAGGTCTATCTCAACAAGTTTTGCCTCTAAAAGAACCTGTGATATAGGCGTATCAAGCGCTGAAACAACATCCCCAATTTTCGTCGCTGTCTCTTCATCAGGAGTATCAACAACAATAGAATTTGTCCTTGGTTCGTGAACTATTGTCTGGAGCGGGAATGTTTCCTTAAGCGCCTTCATAATACTGTACGCGTCCCCGTAGTATATCTGAAAAACCCTTCTCAAACGCGCTTTTGTAGCAGCGGATGATTTATTGAAATCATCCACAGTCATAATTTTAATTACACCCTTGTCTTCAACATATTTAAGATTGTTTGCCTCACATATTAAATCAAGGACCCTTTGAAGAGGAAGGTCTTTAACATTAATAGAAACCCTTCCTGTAATACCCTGCATCATAACAATGTTTGCACCTGTAAGATCATATATAAGTTTAAGCGTTTGCCCGAGGTCAGCATCTGTAAGGTTGAGAGTAACTGGATAGTCAGCAACTTTTCCGAGCATAATGCCTGGTTTTTTTTGTGTAAGAAGTTCATCAACTTGAAATCTTGCCTTGTTCGCAAGACGAATTGATTCTGTATATTGACTATTTTCATACGCTTCTCTTGCCATTTTTAATGTTGCTTTTGGCCCGAGTAACTGAAATTCAGTCAGTTTTCCTTCTTTTTCTACTGAATCAAGATAGTTCGCTGCATTAAGTAAAACCTTCTGGGATTCATCAGCCATTGCTTCAAGTTCACCCTCTTTATTTATCTGTACTTCTTTAATCTGCTGACCTGGAACCTTATATACCTCAACAGCACCGGATTTGCCAAGCCGTGACTCTGCTGTTCTAATGTAATGACTGATTTGAGATTGTCTATAGGTAGGTGAAATGCCCTGAATCTGCTTAAAGAGGGCTATTGACCTTGCATAGTCCTTTTGATAATAACTTTTAATTGCATCGCTATAAAGAAGGTCAAGTTCTGCGGTTGAAGAAGAGGGAGAAACAGAAACACGTGGAGTTTGTGCAAATAAAGGGTATGCGTTGTGAAAACAGACAATCATCGCACATATAGCAACAAGTTTTAACTTCAATAACCGATTCATTTTTCTTCCCCCTATATATTTTACTCTGTAAATATTCAAAGTCAAGTTATTCAGCAGGAATTTCTACGATAACTCCGTCCCTCGAAAGTGTAAGAATTCCTTTTTCTTTTTTCAGGATTCTAAACCCTTCAACAACATCACCAACAGTTACTCTATATGTTCTCTGTTTTCCCTCGATAAATATATATTCAATACCCTCCATAATTAAACTGCCCCTGTATACAAGATTACATTCAACCTGTGGAGTAATAAGTGGAGAAATTTCAGGCTTTGAAACTGACTGAGGCGGTAAAACCTTTGAGGTTGTTACCTCAGATATCTCTGTTGAAATCTCTGGCTTTGCTGGTTTAAGAATTGGTTTTATCTTTTCAAATGTTTCCCTTTCTGGTTTTGATACAGATGGACTTACAAGTATTGGCGTTTTCTTTATTGTTATTATTTCTGGTTTATAAGCCATTGCTATTTCAGTTGGCCTTGGCTTCTTCATTAATTCCATTGTCAGTGAACCACTTGAAAATGGATCCCTTTTGCCTTCTATATTTATAGAAGGAACCTTATACTCCTGTTCTTGTAAAACCGCCATTTCTGCTGGTTTTGGAGAAATTTTCTTACCTTCTCGTTTCCCTTCTTCAACAGAACCAAACATCTCTTCAAATTTTTCTCTCGGTGGCTTCCATCTCATTGTATAGTAAAGTATCTCACCAAACCACATCAAAAGAAACAACATAAATAAAAACCTGAATGCATTTTTTCTGAGAAACGGTCCTAACTTTACTGGTTCTTTATATTTCTTTGGCTTTTCTACTGCAGAAACTGCCTTGCCCTTTGCTGAGGGAACAATTTTGCCTGCCGCAAATGATTCAACAGAAGGGACCTTAGAAGGCCTAAGTTTTTTCAGAGAGCCAGAAACTGATGCAGATGTTGAAGATAAAAGTGTGGATACTGATTTACCAAGATTCCCTGCAGAATTTGAAATATTTCCAGCAAATTCTTTGATTTGCTTTTGTTCTTCTCTTTGTTTTTTTTCAAAAGCAGCCCTTTCTGCTTTCTGTTTCGCTGCAAGAAGAAGTTCTGCCTTAAGTGCTTCACTTCTCTTAATAGAAAGACGCCTTTCTGCTTCCCTGAATTCTGCTAACTGGCCAGCCCTAATTTCTCTTTGTTTTGCAGCCGCAATTGCAGATAGTTGCCTTTGTTTTCTGGCTGCCTCCTTTTCTAATTGCCTATTAAGAACGCGGTTTTGATTGTTATGTTTGAGATTTTTTACAAATTGAAGTAGTTGTTGTTTTTTCTCTTGTTTATCCTTAAGGATCTTCTCTGTTTCCTTTTGCTTCTCCTGTTTCCTAATACTTGCCTTTTCTTGTTCCTGCGCCTTTATCTGTAATAATTGTTCCCTGCGGGCTTTCAGTGCCTCCTGCCTTATCAGGGATTGTTCCTTTGCCTTCTCTATTGCCTGCTTCCTCGCTTCTTCCTTCGCCAAAACCCTGGCCTTCTTTTCTAACTCTAAATTCTTCCTCTCTAATTCTGCCTTGCTCCTCGCCCTGCTGATAAAATCTATTACCCTCTGCTTTTGCTGTTTCCTGTAAACACCCTGTATCTCTTTGAGTTTATTCTTTTCCTGAAGCAGTTGTTGTTTTTTCTCTTGCTTATCCTTAAGGATCTTCTCTGTTTCCTTTTGCTTCTCCTGTTTCCTAATACTTGCCTTTTCTTGTTCCTGCGCCTTTATCTGTAATAATTGTTCCCTGCGGGCTTTCAGTGCCTCCTGCCTTATCAGGGATTGTTCCTTTGCCTTCTCTATTGCCTGCTTCCTCGCTTCTTCCTTCGCCAAAACCCTGGCCTTCTTTTCTAACTCTAAATTCTTCCTCTCTAATTCTGCCTTGCTCCTCGCCCTGCTGATAAAATCTATTACCCTCTGCTTTTGCTGCCTGCGTTTATCAATTGATTGATTTTTTGAAAATGATTTTTTTCTGAATTTCAAGGGATTCCTTTTTTCCGGTGGTTTCTGTGGAGATTTTTCAGGTATAGAATCTTTGCTTGATCTTGATGATGAGGCATCATCATCTTCTAACCCTCCTGGTGAGGAAGATGATGATGAAGAAGAAGAAAATTCAAGGGCAAATCGCTTTTTTCCTGTTCTACGATTAAGGATTTTCAATGGATGTTTTATAACTATTTTTTTATGATATGTGCTTGTTTGCATTGCGTACTCAACAACATTGCTACTCTTCTGTTTTCTGGACTTTGTACCAGATTTTTTACGCGCAATAAACTCACAGATGAGTTTTTTTCTCGCATCTCTATCAATCTTCTGCCAATTTGTAAAAAATCCTTTTTGCATTTTGTATCCTATCGATTCTGAACAGGTGGAGGCGCTCCTGGCTGTGTCGGCTGGACAGGTGCTCCATTAACAGGAGTTGGCTGTTTTACAGATACAGTCGGCGCCTGGGCTACAGCATTTTTGTCTATTATAACTGCATTGATTTTAAAATTCCCCTGAAACATACCTGAATCTTTTTTCGTGATTGAAAAACTTTCCAGAGTGAAAAATGAAGAGGGATTATTAAGATATTTCAAGAATCTCATTATTTCAATACTTGACCCTGTTATTGATATATCAAGAGGAAGAACCTTATAAAAAGATACTGACGAAGGCATACCTGGAACAACAGCATTAACAACACTAACACCTGAATCAATTAAAAGATCGATAATATGTTTTAAGACAGTAATCTGAAGAGTAAATAATGGAATCTGATCCTGAGATGGAAATCCTGTTTCCTGAAATCCAAAAGATGATGGAATAACAACATTATTCTTCTGTGCTTTTTTCTTAAGGATGTCATTTGTTTCAAATAAAAATTCCTTAAACTCAACATTTGGGAAGTCCTTAAATTCGGGCATAACTATTGTTGTGGTTGTAAAACGATTTAACATTGAAATAAACTGATTCTGTACAAATTCCTGTTCCTTTTTAAGTTTGTTGATGAGTTCTGGAGAAGGGGCAAGATCTTTTTGTGTTTCATATTTTTTTTTTTCTTCATACTTGGCTTTTATTTCTTCCTCGGTCTTCTTAAGTTGTTTCTGTGTTTTGTTAATCAAATTAAAACCACATCCGAGGATTCCAACAACCACAATAAGAAAAATAAAAACAAGGTTTTTTTTCAGAAATTCTAAGATTTTTTTCACTTTACCTTGGCTGTTAAAAGAAATTTAAGTTTACCTGTATCCCTATCCAGTTCGCATGAATCAATAACTACCTCTGAAAAAAAATCAAGACCAGATAGTTTCTGGACAAAAAACTTCAAATCAGAAAAGGCACCCCTTATATCCGCTGCAACAACCTCTCCTTCAAGTGTTAATACTCCTACATTTTCTGGCAAAGATGCAGGTGGAGTTGTCTGTGCAGGGACCTGCATTGCTGGCTCAGGAACACCTGGTGGCATTTCAGGGGCTACTGGTGGTGCACCAGGGGCTGCTGGTGGCATTCCAGGGGCTGCTGGTGGTGCGACAGGGGCAGGGCCTTGACCCGCAGGAATGGTTTGAGCAACCTGTGTCCCAGCAGGATAAACATTATTAAGATAAATTCTGCTACTGGGCAGAGAATTTCCTATCTCCATAATCCTTACCAGCCATAATACCTTTTTCTCGAATAGATTTTGAACAACACCAAGTTTTCCCTTTATATCACTGATGCTTTTTTGAAGAGATTCAACCTCTGGTTTAAATTGCTCGTATTCCTTTAGAGAGGTATCGAGTTCTACCTTATAGTTTTCATAGGCAGTTTGTTCTGTTCTTAAAAAAAATAAAGGGGTAAGTGTTAAAACAACAGCCATTATTGTTGAGAGAAAAATATATGGCCTGTTTTCAGCAAATTCTCTCATTCTTAGGATTTCAACAGGAAGCATATCTATATCAATAACAGTTTCCCTTAATGTTTTTAGTGCAATTCCACAAGCAACGGCTATATCAGGACCTTTGTCAGAAAGCACCTCCTGATAATCTGGATGAACATCACAAAATTCAAGAGGGTTCAAATAAGAAACAGGCACCTTTGTTTTTTGCTCGAGATATTCCCTGATCCCTTTCATCTTTGAGGCCCCACCACAGATTAGAAAACTATTAAGCTCAGGCCCTTTTAATGTAAAACGCCAGTAATCTATTGAATTCTGAAGTTCAGTATTAAGAGAATCAACAAGAGAAGCAACTACAGGAGAGTTCATTCCCTGTTCAATCTTCATTTTCTCTGCATCGGGGAATTCAATCTTCTGACTCTCTGAAAGCGATGTTGTAATACTATCCCCTGTTGTGGTCAATGATCTCATCAGGATTCTTTCCTTCTGATTGATAATAAGATTGGTGGTTTGCGCTCCAAGATCAAGAATTATCTGGCATTCTTCAGGACTATATAAAGGGGATAAACGATAAAGGTTATAGAGTGCAAAAAAATCAGTATCAAGGGTTTCGAGAACAAGTCCAAATGGTATAAGATGCGCAACAAAATCATTTATAAGATCTTTCTTTGCAGCACAAAGAAGAACCTGAAAACTTTTTTCCGCCTCGCCAATAATTTGATATGACCATGAAACAACCTCAATCGGAAAAGGTATCTGCTGCTGAATTTCAAACTTAAGAATATCTCTTAGTTTGTTAAGTGGAACTTTTGGAACTGTTATTACCCTGATAAGAATTCCTCTTCCAGGAAGAGAAACTAATGCCTTCTTGACACCAAGGGATTTTACAAATTCTCTGCCTTCTGTTCTTAAAACAGGGACTCTCGCGTCATAAGGGAATTGAGGACCTTCATACTCATCATAAAAGTTAATGGTAAATTTCTTACCATTTCTCCCTGGGACAAGATCAATGGCTCTTATGTGTAATGTCCCAAAATCAAAAACAAGACGTTTCTGTTTTCCTATTTGCATATGGGTTTAGCACCATTTAATCATTATACTTCTATTCATATTTCCTGGCATTACCAATAATACTGTAATGCTTACCGCGCCCATTAATAAAAATAGCAATCTTCTCTTTAATAAAGAGGGATTAGGGGAGATTTCTAAAGCCCTCTTGTGTCTCTCTTTGTTAAAGGGAGAATTTATAAATCCCTTTCTCGTCCCTTTTTCAAAAGAGAAAATTAGAGGAGGGACTTTCCAAAGTTAGAACTTTAACTGGTTCCCCCCTTATTTTCTCTACTTATTAACAATGGGGCTGACTTATTATCCCCAATAAGGGGTTAGTTGCGGGGGACCGATTTGAACGGCCGACCTCCGGGTTATGGGCCCGGCGAGCTACCACTGCTCCACCCCGCGATGAATATAGTTTATTCTGCGCATAAAAATTTGTCAAACATTAAGACCTTTAATCTCTCTTTCCACCTCTTTTCGCAATGAAGCCAGAATCACCTTTGCCTTGAGGGATGATTCCTTCATCTTTTCAATTGACTTCTGCAAAACATCTATTCTCTCGGATAAAAGAAATAAGCATACAATACATAAATCAAGATTGTCTGCATGTGGCATAGATGTTTTTAGTAAAGCAAGTTGTTCGTTGATTTCTTTCTCAATTCGACGCATAGATAATTCATCCTTATCAGTGGCAATTGTGCAATTCCTTCCGAGTATATTTATCTGATATTTTTTCATTGTCTCAAAGTTATAGAAAAATGTTTCTGCATTATCTCAATAATATTTGCTATTATATGTTCAATATCCTGTTTTGTGATACTGGATTCAGGATTAGGGAAAAACATTCTTATTGCAACTCCGGTTGATTGTTCAGGAATATTCCTCCCAATGTATATGTCGAAGATTTCTATTTTTTCGAGTTCCGGTATACTTTTAAGCAACATTTCTTCAACTTTTCGCCAATCCACAGAGTTTGGCACAATAAGAGAAAGATCTCTTCTTATGGGCATAGATCTTGGTGGTTCCTTATATCTTATTTCAGAAAAACCATTCAGAACAAAATCTTGGAGCATAATCTCGGCAAGAAAAATTTCCTGCTTCTCAACATCATATTTTTTTAATATATCATCACAGGGAATAAGAATTCTTCCAACAGTATCTTCCTTCTGTAAGAATTCTATAACCCGTCCATATTCTTTCCTCACTATTCTTTGAGAGGTAATCCCATAGCCAATTTTTCTTAAAATATACTCGATAATTCCTTTGAAATAATACAGGTTATAAGTGTTCATAACCGCAATACCAGCAGAAGGTTTTTCATCAAAGCCAGAGGACGTCTTCTTATAAATACTTCCTATCTCGAATATTGAAAGCATATCAACCTTTCTATTGCTGTTATCCTGGATATTCTGCAATAACCCCTGTATCATTGAGCATCTGAGAAATGCATAATTTCTGGATAAAGGATTGATAATCTCAATACTTTTACTATTGGTATCTTCATATTGAAATTCACTACCAAGCCCGAGATTAATAACCTCACTAAACCCAAGGCGAATAAAAACATCCTTTAATGCATCCAGTCGTGAGTATTCATATGAAGACATTGTTGGTGAACAAACAAGTGGCATACTTTCAGGGATTCTATCATATCCCCAGTATTTTGCTATTTCTTCTATAATATCAGCATCAATTTCAATATCATTTCTGCTATCCGGAATAGTTATTTCCATAATATCATCCTGGCGCTCAACACAGCAACCAAGCCGTTCAAGGGTGGTTATGACAAAATCCTTTTGGATCTCACAGCCAAGATAATTAGAAATCTTTTCCATTGATAGACGTATTACCCTTTTTTCTGCTCGAATATCACCCACAACACAAACAGGACCTGTGCTACCGCCGCATAATTTGTTAATTAACCAACAACATCTATCAAGTGCGGGAACAATAAGAGACGGGGTTATACCCTTTTCAAATCTTGCTGAGGCATCTGTGCACATACCGAGATACTTTGCGCCTCTACGAACCCTTACAGGGTTAAAAAATGCACTTTCTATAAAAAGATTTTTTGTATTAGGTCCAACCTCAGAATTTATCCCTCCCATTATTCCTGCAAGAGCAACAGGTTTTTTAGAATCAGATATTACCAATACATCATTGCAAAGATTCCTTTTTGTTCCATCAAGGGTTATAATTTCTTCTCCTTCTCTGGCGCGTCTTACAATTATTTTTTCTTTAAGAAGGTCAATGTCAAATGCATGCAATGGTTGGCCAAATTCCCAGAATACGAGGTTTGTTATATCAACCACATTGTTTACACTTCTAAAACCAGCGGATTCCACTCTTTCCCTAAGCCACTCAGGAGACGGCCCGATAGAAACTGATTCTATTACCCTTCCTGCATAAAAAAAGCAGTCGTCTGGACTTTCTATCTCAACTGATAGTTTTCTTGCTGATTTTTCCTGCAAATCAATATCCGGATATTTTGGTTCTATCTCCATATATGGAGTAAGAGCCCTTATTATACCAAGCGCACTTAATAAATCCCCCCTGTTTGAAGGAATTTCAAGTTCAATAAAAACATCATTGTTTTTTCTGGTAAACAAAGGATTTAATCCAAGCATCTGCAACCAGTGTTCTACCTGGTCCTCCGACCATTTTCCATTAACATATTCACCCAGCATATTCAAACTATATTTCATTTTATCATCCAAATTGTTGTATAAAACGCTTATCATTAAGATAAAACTGTCTTATGTCATCTATTCCATATTTTAACATTGCAATCCTTTCTATTCCTGCACCAAAAGCAAATCCAGTAATATTTTTACAGTCAAGACCTGATTTACGGAAAACCTCTGGATGAACCATCCCTGCGCCGAGAATCTCAAGCCATCCTGCATTACCACATGTCTGGCATCCTTTTCCTCCACATATTACACAGGAAATAGAAATCTCAGCACTTGGTTCTGTAAAAGGAAAATATGAAGGTAAAAACCTTACCCTTACTCTTGAACCAAATAATTCCCTGAGAAAAAATATAAGTACTGCCTTAAGATTACTGAATGTAATATTTTTATCTACCATTAACCCCTCGACCTGATGAAATACAGGAGAATGAGAAGCATCAAAAGCATCCCTCCTGAATGTTTTACCAATTGCAATAATCCTTAATGGTGGAGAGAGTTTTTGCATCACCCTTACCTGAACAGGACTGGTATGAGTTCTCAATAAAAGTTTTCTATCTTCGTCAAGATAGAATGTATCCCACATATCCCTTGCTGGATGATTTTCAGGCATATTAAGCGCCTCGAAATTATAAAAGTCAGTTTCTATTTCAGGTCCAACGTGAATCCCGAAACCAAGTTTCTGAAAGATACCCACAATTTCTCTTGAAACAAGGGTTATTGGATGTAGATTTGGAACATCAGGAATAATTCCTGGTATTGTAAAATTTACATCAGTATCAGATGCTTCTTTATTCTTCAAAAATCCAAGTTTTTCTTCAAACATCTGCATTAATTGTTTCTTCGCAGTGTTAATTTTCTTTCCTGTTTCAGACCTTAATTCTGGAGAAATATGCGGAATTGCAGATGTAATATCAGCAAAAAGTCCCTTTCTTCCAAAATATTTTACCCGCCATTGTTCAATGGCCGTATGGTCATTTATTTTTTGCAGTTCACAAATTGCCTGTTTAACAATATTATCAAGATTTTCCAGTATTTCGTTATGAGACATAAAGATTCTCCTTCTGTATGTAATAAAATACCCCATCAGGAACAAGATATCTTATGGATTGATTTGCCTTTAATCTGTTTCTTATAATGGTTGATGAAATCTCAATTCTTGGGATATCGAGCATCTGAAATTTCACTGGAAAAGGAAAATCAATATTTATGTTTTTTTCTGATATTCTCGGAGCAACAATAAAACTTGTTTCTTTTACTATTTCTCCTGCCCTGTACCAGGATGGAAGTATAGAAAAGGTATCCCATCCAACAATAATAAAAAATTCTCCAGGCATCTGTTTCTTAAAAAACATAAGTGTATCAAAACTATAAGAAATTCCATCCCTTTTTATTTCAGTATCAGAGATTGTAAAAAATGGATTGTCCTTTATGGAAAGATTTGTCATTTCAAATCTATGGATTGCAGAAGCAACAGGCATATCCCTATGGGGAGGACGTCCAGATGGAACAAAAATAACATTTTCCAGACAACACTGTTGTCTGGCTGCTTCAGCAATGATAAGATGCCCTATGTGAATAGGATCAAAGCATCCACCAAAAATACCTATTCTATGTCCTTGTTTGTCCATTTCCATATATCACATACTTGTATATTGTAAGTTCCTCGAGAGCCATCGGACCTCTTGCGTGAATCTTGTCAGTGCTTATTCCAATCTCTGCTCCAAGACCAAATTCTCCGCCATCTGTAAATCTGGTGGAAGCATTATGATAAACACAGGCAGAGTCCACCTCTTCAAGAAATTTTCCTGCATAACTATTATTATCTGTAATAATCGCATCAGAATGTTTTGTACCATATTTGTTGATATGTGCAATTGCCTCATTGACATCTTCAACAATCTTTATTGATATAATAAGGTCAAGGTATTCCTCATACCAGTCATCTTCACTGGCTGGCTTTGCAGAATCTATAATCTTCATTGTTTCAGGGCATCCCCTGATTTCAACATTATTCTCTACAAAAAGTTCAGCCATCCGGGGTAAAAATATCTTTGCAATATCCTTGTGAACAAGCAGTTTTTCCACTGCATTACAGGTTCCAGGTCTTTGAATTTTTGCATTTAAACAAACATTCAGAGCCATTTCTATATCTGCCTCTTTATCGACATATATATGACAAACCCCTTTATAATGTTTTATAACAGGTATTGTACTGATTGAAACAACTGTTTTTATTAATGATTCTCCACCTCTGGGAATAACAAGATCAATAAGATTATTAAGAGATAACAAGTATTTTACACCCATCCTACCACCTGTCTTCACAAGGTTTACTGCATCAGGGCTCATATGCGCAAGATAGAGCGCTTCTTTTATACATTCAACAAGGATTGAATTTGAAAAAACCGCCTCTTTTCCTCCGCGAAGAATAACGCAATTCCCTGATTTAATACAAAGTGAAGCAGCCTCAATTGTAACATCTGGCCTTGATTCATAGATTATTGCTATTACACCAATAGGGACCCTTACCTTTTTGATAAGCAGTCCATTTGGACGGGTTGTTTCACGAATAACAGTGCCAACAGGATCATCAAGTTTTGCAATGTTAACCAGTGAGGATGACATCTTGCGAATTCTTGATTCTGTCAACAGAAGTCGGTCAATGAATGCCTGTGAATAATTCTGTTTCTCGCATTTTCTCACATCCTTCTGGTTTTCTTTTATAATTATATCTGTCTTTTTCTCAATAATATCAGAAAGATGCATAAGAAACTCATTTTTTTCCCGTGTTTCAATGTGCGACATTTCAAAACAACATTTATGTGTTCTTTGTATCTGGTTTAGAATCCCTTTTTTCCAGTCCATTTTATCCTCTTCGGAATAAAAATTGTTCCTATTTTTTTGCCAAGAAAGATATCCCTGATAACCCAGGGCCTTTTGCCATTTGCTATCAAACCCACACCCCCGAGTTCAAGAACTTTTTTTATTGCCAGAATTTTTGATATCATCCCTCCACGACCAAGAGATGATGGAGTCCCTCTTTTTGCAATCGCTATGTGATGATCGGAAATACTGTTAACCTCTGAAAGAAGATTCACCTTGCCGTTATTTTTTGGATCCGCATCAAACAATCCATCAACATCTGTAAGAAGAATAAGCATATCAGCATTCAATAATTCAAAAACCATTGCTGAAAGAAAATCATTATCTCCAAAACGAATTTCATCAGTTGTAACAACGTCGTTTTCATTTATTATTGGCACAATTTTATAAGAAAGAAGTGTTTCAATGGCTGCAAGGGCATTTGCCTTTCTTGACTTTGATTCAAATATGTCTTTTGTCAGAAGGACTTGACCAACATTGTAACCTTGTTCCCTGAATATCCTCTCATAAAATCTCATCAACCTACTCTGACCGACACTCGCTGCTGCCTGAAGTTTCTCCATCTTTACTGGCCTTTTCTTCCAGCCGAGTATCTGCATTCCAGCACCTATTGCCGCTGATGTCACAACAATAACCTGCTTTTTTTTGGCCATAAGCCAACATACCTGTTGACATAGGTGTTCCATCAGAGATGTATCAAGTTGGTGGCTTTCAGCAGTCAAAACATTTGTACCAATTTTTATTACAACCCTTTTAACCGATGCAATAATTTTCTTTCTTTCAGGAATTTGATTATTTTTGGTTAAATTCATTTCCATGATTCAATATCATTAAATTGTGCTTCTAATCTTACGAATCTTTTCAATCATATTCTTTAATGATTGGGCATCTTTCTTTTCAATCATATCTTCTATCTTATTAAGATGCTCCTTAAATTTTTCTATGGCATTGAGTATATTTTCGCTATTACTTAGAAAAATCTCAGACCAGATTTCCTGGTCGCTGGCTGCAATCCTTGTGGTATCACGAAATCCTGCTCCTATACAGGCAGATGCATTGGGCTTATCCATCTTCTCAGAAAACACAGACACCAGCAAAAAAGCAACAAGATGAGGAAGATGGCTTGTATATGCGCATAAATCATCATGTGTATCAGCATCCATCCTTACTGTTTTTGCTCCAATTTTATTCCAGAAATCTTCTATTGTTTCAATTGTTGAAGGACTACAGTTTGAGACAGGTGTTATGATGACTGTTTTACCCTTAAAAAGAAATGGATTCGCCTGGTCAATACCTTTTTTCTCAGAGCCAGCCATTGGATGGGAACCAACAAATCTATGCCCTGATGGGAAAAAATCTTCAACCATTTTCACTATTTCTTTCTTGGTACTTCCAACATCAGTAAAAAGAAGAGATGGTTTCTGCCTGCCAATTATTCTGGCAAGTTCAATATTTGCAGATATAGGCGCAGAAAGCACCACAAAATCAACATCCTTAATGAATTCTTCAAAGTTCAACAGACCATCATCAACCGCTCCGAGAGAAATAGCCCTTTCGAGTGTCTTGGGGCTTCTCGTAAAACCAGAAATTCTTTTCGAAAGCCCAAGTTCTTTCACAGAAAGTGCGATTGACCCCCCAAGCAAACCAAGACCTGCAATACCGATATTCTCAAACATACTCATAGATTAGTTTTAATATTCAAAATACAAGGATTAAATGAATTACCCTTTTTATTTAATTCTTTATTCTGCATTTTGCAATCAAGTTTTCCTCTATGCTCTAAATCCCACTCGCCCCCTTTTCCAATGGGGAAAGAAAAAGGCATAATTTTTCAAAGAGATAAGTTAATAAAAGAACACACCTGCAAGTTGTTCACTACATCCCTGCTGATTAGTAATCCTCGCAAAACCACATTATAAACCAATGCAATTGCCTGAGTATTTACTATCAACTATGTTTGTTCTGCCTTTTTCTCCACAGATTGCTTGAGAAAAGAAAACATTTCAATAGGTATTGGAAAAACAAGGGTTGAATTTTTTTCTGTGGCAATCTCAGATGCTGTCTGAAGATACCTTAATTGTATTGCTATTGGAACCTCTGAAAGCCTTCTCGCAGCAGCAACAAGTTTCTCACTCGCCTGATATTCACCCTCTGCATTAATAACCTTTGCACGACGGTCTCTTTCTACTTCTGCCTGTCGCGCCATTGCTCTTTTCATAGTATCAGGCAATTCAACCTCCTTAATCTCAACAATACTAACCTTTATACCCCAGGGATCTGTCTGTTCATCTATTATCTGCTGAAGTTTATGGTTAATCTTATCTCTCTCTGCAAGAATTTCATCGAGTTCCATCTGTCCGAGCACACCACGAAGTGTTGTCTGAGCAATCTGCATCGTTGAAAGACGATAGTTTTCAACCTCAACTATTGCCTTTGAAGGATCCATAACCCTGAACCAAACAACAGCATTTACCTTTATAGGAACATTATCCCTTGTCATTACCTCCTGAGGCGTAACATCAAATGTTACAGTTCTTAAACTTACCTTTATCATCCTCTCTATACCAGGAATAAGAAAAAACAGTCCAGGACCTCTCGGGCCCACCAGCCGGCCAAGACGAAACACAACTCCTCTTTCATATTCTGGCACAACCTTAACAGTGCTTGTTATAAGCATCATCGCAACAATTATTCCAAGAACAACCCATACGAACATTTTTTCCTCCCAGTAAAGGGTTAGGTACTATCAAATTTAACTAATTTTTTTCAATAATCTCAAAAATTTTTAAGGGCCCCCTCTCTAAATCCCCCTTTCCCCTTTTTCAAATGGGAAACTAAAAAAGGAAAACTAAATTTTATATTCTCAACCCTTTAAGATAAATAGGTTATTACTAATCTTAACCTTTTTCTCCAGCAGTGTCAAAGATTATAAGGCAATAAAAGGAATAAAAAAATTATTTCCTGCTATTTATTCTCGAGGTATCTCATTATTGAATTTGCTGCCTTTTTCCCAGCGCCCATAGCGCTAATTACTGTGGCTGCGCCTGTTATAATATCTCCACCTGCAAAGATACCTTCTATACTTGTCTGGTATGTTTCAGGATCAACAACAATAATTCCTGATGAACCAAGTTTTAATTCAGGCATGCTTGATGTTAAAAGAGGATTTGGCTTTTGGCCTATTGCAACAATTGCTGTTTCAAACTTCATAATGGTCTCTGAACCAATTACAGGTACAGGCCTTCTTCTTCCACTTTCGTCTGGTTCGCCAAGTTGCATCTTCTGGATTTCAATCCCTTTAAGATATCCATTTTCATCTCCGATAAATCTTTGTGGCTGAGTAAGAAATTGAAATTCAATTCCTTCTTCCAATGCATTTTCGTATTCTTCCCTCCTTGCGGGCATTTCTTTTTCTGTCCTTCTATACAGGACACTTACCTTTGCTCCAAGTCGCAAGGCAGACCTTGCGGCATCAAGGGCAACATTTCCACCACCTATAACAGCAACATTCTCCCCAACCTGAATTGGTGTGTCAGATTCAGGAAATTTATATGCCTTCATCAGGTTTACTCTTGTTAAAAACTCATTAGCCGAATACACACCAAGAAGGTTTTCTCCTGGTATCCCCATAAAAGAAGGAAGACCTGCCCCAACTCCAATAAATATTGCCTTATAACCCATGCTTCTTATGTCTTCAACTGTCAAGGTTTTACCAATAACCATATCCGTAAATATCTCAACTCCTAATTTTTTTACAAACTCAACCTCTTCAGCCACAATGTTTTTTGGCAAACGAAACTCAGGAATACCGTATGTTAGAACACCTCCTGGGATATGTAGGGATTCAAAGATTGTCACAGGATATCCATTTTTTGCAAGTTCAGATGCACAGGTAAGACCTGCAGGCCCACTACCAATAACTGCAACAGGACTATTCTTTCTTTTGGACACAACCAGAACCTCTTTTTCTTTTTCTGCATCAGCAGCAAACCTTTCGAGGAGACCAATTGCAACTGGCTGTGCCTTTCTTCCGAGAATACAAAGACCCTCGCATTGTGTCTCCTGTGGACAAACCCTTCCACATATTCCAGGCAATACATTTTTATCTTTTAAAATCTTTATTGCTGAGGCAAAATCCTTTTCTGCTATCTTTTTAATAAATCCAGGTATGTTAATCTCAACAGGACATCCTTTAACACAAACAGGTTTTTTACACTGAAGACATCTTGATGCCTCTTCCACTGCATCTGCCTCAGTAAGACCATAACTTACCTCATTAAAATTTTTAACCCTCTGCTCAACTGGTTGCTTTCGCGGTTGATACCTTTCAATTTTCATAAAGTTCCCTTTTTAAAAAAGTGGTTCTGCCAAAATTGACTAATCTTACAAATAAATTTTGGTTTTAAACTAAATTATCCCTTTTTTGGCGATTACATTTTTCACAAAGCAATTGGATATTTCTAGATGTGTTGCTTCCACCTTTAGAAACAGGGATTATGTGGTCGTATTCCAAATTTTCTTGACTTCCACATTTTACACATCTACCATTATCTCGTCTCCAGACAGCAATTTTTACCTCTTCTGGTATTGGTGGTCTGGATTTTGAATCTTCTTTTACTTTTTCTGAGTCATAAAGTAACTTCAACCTTTCAAATTTTTTTCTTTCTTTATCATAATCTTCTAGCACTAATAACCTTGCTTCTTCCCAAGTATATGTTCCTTCAACTACATAAAAACGGTCTTTAAAAAGAAAAACCAATATTCTCTTGCCACCATCATCTTCATGAGCCCCGCTTTTTAATAATGTCTCCCAAAACGATTCATCAAATTCTCCATAAACTATTGATCTTCTATAAATTATTGAAGGAATGGGCTCTTCTTCTGATTTTTTTTTATATTCTTCAAAGGTCAAAGGAATATTAAATTTATCGCAAAAAACCTTGAATTCCATCGAACGAACTTTTTCGCGAAGAGCATCGTCTTTTTCCCGCTTTTCCAGAAGAGCCTTGCTTTCCTTTTTCGTAGAAAAACCCTTCGCTTCTATTTCTTCATTTATTGCTTCTATTTCTTCATTTATTGTTTTAATCTCCTCGTATATTACTTGAATCTCTTTATTTATATCTACTCCCTCAAAACATCGTCCTTTCAGATTTCTTTCAAAAACTAATTTTATATCTTCATAGTTCTTTGCTATCACAAATCTTTTTTTAATCATTTTAGATTCCTTCTACCATCTTCACCTCAAAACTCCACCCTGCCTCTATTCTTACTGCTTCTTCTTCTGTCAATGCTGCCAAATACCTCACATCGTTATAGTTGAATGCCCTAAATGATAGGGGGAGGATCCCCAAACCAGTTTCGTTCTCCATAGTGTCTACATTATACATTTTTTCTGATGTATAACAAAGAGTGGGGTATAATGTCAAGAGGGATTTGTAGCGGATAAACTTGTCCTTGTATGTCATAATCCGACCGCTACCAATGGGTATTGGGTAGCACAACTATGAATTTGATTGCCGGGCGTCCGGAATACACGAGAAACCGGGTCAAAATCTTTTCCTGCAAAATCTTGGGGGTGCAGAAGTTGAGATACATAGGTAACACCTCAATGGTCTTGGAAAAGGTATCAGATATTGGTAAAATAAGGGATGACCAGGGAGAAGAAGATGAAGGGGAGGGGATTTTTATTTTCATCTCTTTTTCATCTGCTTCTTGACACCACCATTTAAGATTCTGCCCAAATTGGCTAATTTCACACTATACCCATAATATTTTTACAAAAAAATAACAGTGTTGTGCTTCCTATTGCGGGAGAATATTGAACACAAAGGTGCGAAGATATTTGAATAGTGAACGCACTATCTGTTATTATCTCCTAAGATACCTTCTAAATCGCTCGGATTTTTTGAAACAGCCCAGGCCTATTTACCAAAGCCACCGTTATAATTAAGAGCGCAAACCCATTCGTCAAGGAAATCGCGTTTAACCCTATCTTTGTCGTCGTGTTCCCCTTTTGTTTCAAGGATTAAATGAACGCCGTTGCTCAATTTTATAATAAAATCAGGACGGTACTTCCTGACTATGCCTTGATAATTATACAGAATTTCAAACCCAAGATGGTCGTTCTTGACCCAGGCAGGCACATCTTTACTTTTATCAAGAATATACGATTTCGTTTCCTCCCAGGTGCTATCATAAACGCAGAAGTTAATATGTGATTTTACAAGTGTCCAAATGTTAAGTGAATAATAGCAACTGTTCCGCCCAAGTATCGTTGTTTGGCAAATCGGGAAATTGTTGTGAAAGCAAGTCGTAGAGCGGTTCTTTGGCGAATTGGTGGACGCTTAAAATCTGTAAAATAGTGTAGAGGGTAGCTTGAATATTGAGTCTTTTCTTCAGAATGGCCACCAGGACATATACGGACACCGCAATCCAGAGCTGAGTTTTGACGGCGTTGGCGGAGGTGCCAAAGAAGGCCTTGATACGGAGGTGTTGTTTGATCCACTTGAAGAATATTTCCACCTGCCAGCGGGTCTTGTAAAGTTGGGCGATGGTTAGCGCCGGCAGGAGGAAATTGTTGGTCGGGAAAACCAGATATTTGCTGGTGTCGGGGTCGCGATAGGAAATGCGCCGGAGTGGCTCTGGGTAATCCTGGGCGGTATGGAAGCCGGTAGGAAAAATGGTCTGGTCCGAACGAAAGCCGGTGGACTTGTCTACGTGTCGGGAATAGCGACGTTGAGCGTGCATATTTCTTTTGGCCCGCGTGACAAAAAAGGCTCCGGATTGATGGATAGTGTAAAGACGTTTGAAATCCAAATACCCCCGGTCCAACAGGTAAATGACGCCTGGTTGAAAAAAGAACGCATCCAAGATGTTGACGTCGTGCACTTGACCTTCGGTGATATAGATAACTTCTGAAATGGGACCGCGAAGATTCAACAGGGTATGTAGTTTGACGGTGGCCTTGGTTTTCCGGAATCGGGCCCAAGGAAAAAGTTTCAGACACAGATCTATGGTGGTGGAATCGAAAGCGTAGGCGGTCTCTTTCAGTTGCACCCCGAAGTCTTCGGTCGCATAGAGAGGTCGGGCTATGCCAATCAGCACCTGGGCGAAATCGGCATAAATACGCCAATCTCTGATTTCGTTGGCATCGGCCAAGGTACTCCGCGAAACATTGCCGCTGATGCCCATATGATACAAATAAGAGTGTTTCGCCCGCAGACAGGATTTCTATATCTCGCAGACTTTCCCGATAGGTCAGTTGGGCAAAAGCCAGGCAGAGAAACTGGTCCAGACATGAGAATTCCCCGTACTTTGTAATCGCCGTGATAACGTTCACGCACTTGCGGAATTGGTGTAGCGGAAGTAATTTCATCAGCTGAGCAAAAACAATTTGACCGGTGTGCATTGGCCACTCCTTTGGTTGATGTAGAGTGGCTATATTCTACGGTCAATTTGAAATCGTTTACGAATGCAGTGTCACTTAAACTATTATGGCACATATAGTTCCACGTATTTTATCTAAAAACAACCGGGCAGCAGTGTATTTAAGTAAATATAGAAAGGTAAAAGTTTCTACTCATTGGGTAGATTTAGAAATTCCTAAACAAACTAAAAAATTGATTGAAAGTTTAGATTTACATATTACTTAACTATTGGGATGTTAGACTTTAATTTATGCCTAATCAATCCAGTATTTATACTACCCACAATAGGAATGTTTATCAAATTGGAGAAGTTTTATATATTTTTCTGAAGTGCCAAATTCCCGAATAATTTCTTTAATACTATTTGTATTTCCTTCTATAGAAATTAAACCATTAGGTTCAATATATAATACTATTAATTTATCATCTTTCGGTAAAATAGTCCTTTGTAGTATCTTCTTCTTTTTCATAATATTCCTCCGTAACTTCTCGTGTAATTACTTCCCCAACTGCATCCTCAATAAATCTTGAATAATGTTTACATTTTTCCCCTTTTATGCCATGCACTTTATAAGTAACATTTCCTTTCTGGTCTATTTTAATTTCAATCTCTTTCATTGAGTCCCCTTTTTAATACTCTCTAATAACAATTTTGATTGTATCGTCTTCTAATATTTTTTCTTCAGCAATGGTTAAGTGACGCTTTTCGCATTCATCTTTTAGTTTAAGGTATGTATATTTTTGAATAATTTTATCAACTGCATTACTCATAGATTGTGATAAATAGCCGGCCATTCCATCTGCTACATAATTAATTTCATAAAACTCACCTTTTTGTTCAACAAATGCATCGGTGCAACATACAACAGGACTTTCAGAACGGAGCGAAAATGTAAATTTTTCACTAACTGGTTGTCCAGTAATTTTGGAATACCACATCTCCATACGGCCTGGACATCCTAACTCATCTAATGTTCTTTTTAGAATGTCAAAGTCCTTTATTTGGGCTTTTATTGTAACTATTTGTGACATTTTCCCCTCCTTTTAAGTTCTATAGTTCAATTTCTCTTTCCCATTTCTTCTTTTCACCAGTATCTTTTTTTTCCTTATTAACTTTGTTTTCTAAGTTAATCTTATTCTCTGGTTGGGATTCCTTTTTTTGTTCAGATGGATTTAATTTTTCTTGTAGTTGTTTTTTTGTCATTTCAAGTAAAAATAAATATTCTTTATCAATATTCTCCCATTTCTGTAGATTAACCCAATATGTTACCCCTTTTGAAGGAAGATATTCCTGAGATTTTGTAAGGTCAAATTCACAAACTTCGCCATCCTTTAAGGTAATTATAATTTTATATTTCCATAAATACGGAACAACTTCGTAGTTTTTAATCTTATTGAATGGAAACAATAGATATTCCTCCTTTTCACATTTGCGCATCAAAAGACGATAGTTCGTCATAAAACAATATGGATTATTCCAGTAAGTTAGTATTATTTCTCCCTTAAGAGGGAAATAAGTATTTAAAAAGCACGCACACATGGGGTTATTCCGCTTAAACCACGCTACTCCTTTGGGAGGAGTATTTTCTCCTGTTAGTCCGAGCATATTTAATGCATCAACCTGATCTTGTCTTCTATCGCGTTCCCACCCTTTATAATACCAATTATATGTAAAATTATAAAATTCATCCTCTGTAACAATAAAGTGGAGAGCGTTTTTAATGTCAATAGTTTTTTCTTGTGAAGAACCTCGTGTAGAAAAAGTTTTAGATTCTGTTTTCTTTTTCTGCATATCTAAAGGACCAAAAGTTTCTGAAAATATCTCATCAAAATATTCAATACTACACAAAACCTTATCCAGAGGGTATCCATATACTTCAACAAGGGTATCTAAAATGTTTTCACTTGTAAGGTCTGCAAGTAAAACAACTAATTTTTCAGAGTCAATATATAATGGTAAAACCGCTTTATTATACAGAAGTTCTTTTTTTACCAGTGAAAAATCTGGAATTTTTGCTGTATCTGGAATTGAAATTTTTGCCCCACTAAATTTCGTGGAAATATCAGTTATAGACAGTGAAGACATTTTTTGTTTCAATATCATGTAAAGTGAAAAACTTGGAAGAAACTTCTTCTCAACAATAATTCTTACAGGGCACTTGCCAGTCTCTATTACTTCATTTCGCACTATTTCAACTTGTTCCCTATTAATGTTAAAAGATGAAAAAAGTTCAAAAAGAAATGTTTCAACCGTATATTTTTCCATTTTAAAATTCAATTTGCCTGCCGGATGAAATATTTATTGTTTCACCGCTAATTTCTTTTTCCGGCAATGAGGCAATAACCGCTCTTTCATTTGCCCATTTTCTAATTTCTGAAAGTTTTTCTTTCATTGTGCTTGCAAGCGGTACTGTTCTATGAATTGCATCAAAGATATTACCGTTGTCTAATTCCTGACCTTTATTGAAGGAATCGAAAAGAGCGTCTATCACTACCTGTTCAATATCTGCTCCACTAAATCCATCTGTTTTCTTAGAAAATTCGGCAATGTTGTATTTTTCTGGGTCTCTTTTGAATTTTTTGAGATGAATTTTGAATATTTGTTCCCTTTCTTTAGAAGTAGGAAGGTCTACAAAAAATATTTCATCAAATCGCCCTTTTCTCAGCAATTCAGGAGGTAATCTTTCAATATCATTAGCAGTAGCAATGATAAAAGTTGGACTTTCTTTTTCCTGCATCCAAGTGAGAATAGTGCCAAAAACTCTCGCGGATGTTCCACTGTCACCCTCACTTTTTGTTCCTGAAAGTCCTTTTTCAATTTCATCTATCCACAGAATTGATGGAGAAATACTTTCTGCAATCTTAATTGCCATTCTTATATTGCTTTCAGAAGCACCAACAAGACTGCCAAAAATACGTCCCATATCAAGACGGAGTAAGGGCAACTTCCACTCATTAGCAGTTGCTTTTGCACAAAGGCTTTTTCCACAGCCTGGGATCCCGGTAATTAATATGCCTTTTGGGGATGGTAGCCCATATTCCTTAGCCTCTTGAGTAAAAGATTTTTTTCTCTTGTCTATCCATTTTTTAAGGTTTTCAAACCCCCCAACATCCATAAATGTTTCCTTTGGTGATATAGATTCTAAAATACCTGTTTTTCTAATAATCTGAACTTTCTCAGATAGAACTAAATTAATATCATTTGCATTTAGTTTTTTATCATCTGTTAATGCTTTTGAAAAAACGCCTTCTATTTCAGAATAGGTTAATCCATGCGCCGCTTTTACCAAAACGTCTATTTCTTGTTCACTGAGATTGATTGTGACCCGCGGATTATTTTTATAATTTTCGATCATATTTGATAATAGTTCCTTAATTTGGTCATATGTAGGTAAATCAAAATCAACCACAGTAATCTCCTTTTCCAATTCAATTGGGATACTCAAAACGGGGCCGAGTAAAACAATGTTTTTGCGAGTATTTCTAATAGCAAAACCAGTATTTTTTAGCTTTCTTATTATGGTGGGTTTGTCTAAATATGGGTGAAAATCATTTAAACAGAAAATTGCTGCATTATTATAGTGAACAATGAAATCCAGAGCACTTTCTGGATCTCTTGTTTTTTCGTCTTTGGACAAAAGGGAAGCATCTTCATCTTTCACTATTCCTTGAGCAATATTCCAGGTAAAGAGTTCTTTATTTTGGTCTTTTGCTATATTCCTTAAAAAATCTTGTGCCCGTAATTCTTCAAAGGTAATTAAATAAATAAGTACATATCTTGCCTTTATTAAAGTATCCAGTTCATGCTTAATGTCTTTAGATTTTTTATCCATCCAGCGGACCCTCCCCACTTAAAACCTTCTCCAGAATCTCTCCTACAACTACCTTTTTTGCTAATCGCTCAATTTCGGACTGTAATGTTTTGTTCATAGTCATTTATGTTATACCTCTTTTTATTTTTTGTCAATAGTATGTACAGGTAGGGTACATAGGTAACACTTTTTGGTGCTGAAAAAAGAAAAAAGCCCTTTAATAAAAGACATTTATGGAAATAAGGTAATTTAGTGAATTATTTTAAGCAAGGGCATCTAATTTAACAAAATACCTGCCTTATTTTTTGTTTTAAGCCCATAGTTCCCAATAAGTAATGAAAGGGGAACTTTCTATGGGAAAAATAAAAGGGAAACTGGGTGGTAATAAGAGCAGGTAGGGGGAGAAGAGTTCCCAAAATACTTATTTTGAGAACTAAAATAATTGGTAAGATAACAGAAAATCTTTAAGAAAACTTTTTGATTAGATGCTGTTAATGGCAAGTTCTCTATATTCGTTGTACTTAAACCAATAAGAAATCTTACCATTTTTAGCTCTTCTACATAAATTATTTTTAACATCTTCGGTTTTAAAAATATAAATTTCAGGGTTTTCAAAAACGTTTACACAGATAATTAGATAATCAGATATAAAATTAGGGTTGCTACCAAAAGGAACAGAATTTTCCCTTGATCTTAAAGATTTGGCTTGAATAGCGTATTTCCTCTCTCCGTCTTGGCTGTATATTATTATATCTGGCCCTTTTGCATTTCTGCTTGTAATTAAACACTTCCATCCTTTCTTTGATAATTCATAACAGATATAAAATAACCCTGTATTTCCTACTAACTGATTATTTCTTCCATCCATTTTGCCTCCTTGTTTCTTCCTTCTCTTATATTTATTTTTACCATTACCTATTTTACCAAAAAATAGTCTTCCTCAGAACCCCACCCCATTCCTTCTTTCATACTTCTTTCGTCTGTTTTTTGACACTATTAAAAAAGTCCTTTGTAAATGTTTGCCTTTTTTTCCAGACATCATCATTCGAATTTGGAAAGTCCTTTCTGAAATGAGCACCACGACTTTCTGTCCTGAGATAGGCAGCATGCGCCATAACCAGAA
>ERZ795047.606-NODE-606-length-43963-cov-6.483215_pt1 | contig 43963 bp, 35 predicted proteins | sample MGYA00375131_ERZ795047 | MGnify/ENA primary metagenome ERZ795047 (study PRJEB30176, sample SAMN05720228) | activated sludge metagenome | isolation source: Anaerobic digester | place: Japan | collected 2015-05-20 ... | reverse complement strand
TGCCATTTCCTAGCACGGGTACTAGATATCCCTGTGGTAAACGCAGGCGATGGGATGCATGAGCATCCTACTCAGGGACTTCTAGATATTTTCACTATCTTAGATTACAAGCCGAGGATAAAGGGGCTTAAGGTAGCCATACTCGGTGACATTGCCCACTCCAGAGTTGCGCGTTCAAACATTTTTGGTTTGACGAAGATGGGAGCTGAAGTATCCGTAGCGGGACCGTCTACGCTGCTGCCCCCGGAAATTGAGGCGCTAGGCGTAAAAGCATTCTGCCATCCCGAAGAAGCCCTTGACGGTGCAGATGTAGTTTATGTCCTTAGGCTTCAGTTAGAGCGTCAATCGAACAGCCTATTCCCATCCAAACGCGAATACCAAGACTTTTTTGGCCTGGATCGACAAATGCTTGCGCACGCCAAAGAAGACGCAATAATCATGCACCCCGGCCCCATGAATAGAGGGGTTGAAATTACTACTGACATTGCGGATTCTCCAAGATCAGTGATACTGGACCAGGTCACAAACGGTGTAGCCATAAGAATGGCTGTTCTTTATCTGATTCTAGGAGGCAGAGAATAATGTCAAACGATCTTCTCATAAAAGGCGGACGAGTTATAGATCCCATAGCCAAGATTGACGAGAAACTGGACCTTATAATTTCGGATGGGAAAATCACCAAAATCGCTGATAACATAGAGGATCAAGATGCGATGCAGGTGATAGACGCCGACGGAAAAATCGTCATGCCCGGATTAATCGACATGCACACTCACCTTCGAGAACCCGGCTACGAATACAAAGAAGATATACAAAGTGGCACAAAAGCAGCTGCGATGGGAGGATTTACCGCAATAGCCTGCATGCCTAATACTGAACCGCCGTGTGATAACGATTCGGTCGTTTCCAATATACTTGAGATAGCCCAGAAAGATGGGTCCGTAAGAGTGTACCCGATAGGTGCTGTAACAAAGGGAAGAGCCGGCAAACAACTATCGGAAATGGGTGAGATGAAAAAAGCGGGCGCAGTTGCCTTTTCCGATGACGGGTCCCCGGTTGCAAACGCCGAAATCCTCAGATGCGCTATGGAGTATCTCAAGTCTTTTGATGCAACCATCATAGACCATCCGGAAGACATGGCTCTTTCTGAGAACGGCCAGGTAAACTACGGACTCATATCCACGATGCTAGGATTAAAAGGTATCCCACGTGAAGCAGAGGAAATCATTGTGGCTCGGGACATACTGATCACGAATCTCACTAAAGGCAGATTGCATCTTGCACACATTTCTACAAAAGGAGCCTTGAACCTGATAAGACAGGCAAAGTCCAACGGGCTAAACGTCACATGTGAAGTCACTCCTCATCATCTGGTGCTTACAGAAGACTATGTTTGGAAAACAGGCTATGACACGAACACAAAGGTGAATCCACCGCTTAGGACGCAAGAGGACGTACAATCTCTTAGAGTAGCGCTTTCGGACGGAACCATAGATGTAATAGCTACAGATCACGCCCCGCATCATCTGGACGATAAATGGGTTGAATTTGACTATGCTGCCTTCGGCATAAGCGGACTGGAGACTGCGGTACCTCTTATAATTGATAAACTGGTAATACCCGGGATAATTGATTGGATGAGGATGGCTGAAATAATGAGTAGCAATCCTGCAAAGATCCTCGGGGTGCCCGGGGGAACTCTGCAAGAAGGATGCGTTGCTGATATAACGATCATTGATCCCGAGCGTGAACGTTCAGTGGATCCTAGATTCTTCATGTCAAAGGGGCAGAACACACCGTTTACGGGCTGGAGATTGACAGGCGCACCATACGCAACGATAGTGAACGGAAAGACTGTGATGCTAGACGGGAGACTTGTGTAATGTCCGAAGTAGAGATATTTGACGCAAATGCGCGGGTGATTTCAGTCTCCAAATGTCAAGGCAACGTCTATAAGGCGATCCTTGGGGCTCCCGAGGTCGCATCTCATGCAAAACCAATGCAATTCGTAGATATCTTGGTTAGGGAATCCTTCGATCCCTTGCTAAGGAGGCCCTTCAGCCTTTCGGGTATTGAGCCAAGCGAAGGGACTATTGAGATCACGTGGGCAGTAGTCGGCAAGGGAACCGAGGTCATGACAAGGTGGCAGACTAATCAACGCGTGAGAGTATTAGGTCCACTTGGAAACGGTCTTGATGGTGAGTTTTTTGAGGTCGCTGATAGACTCATCCTTATTGCGGGAGGCACAGGATTTGCACCTCTTTTCCCAGTAGCCAAGACTGCAAGGCATTTCGACATAGATACCACTGTGCTTTACGGAGCGAAGAGCCTCGATCTAATTATGGATACACAACCGTTGGAACGAATCGGCTGCAAAGTCCATATTGCCACCGAAGACGGGTCTCAAGGAAGAAAAGGCCTGGTGACAGATCTGCTCAGGACCGAGATAGACATAAGCACAAACAAAAAAGAAGATAAGAGACAGGTACTGTCCGTAGCTTGTGGACCTCAGCCCATGCTTGCAGCCGTCAAATCACAGTTATCTGACACAAATATCTCGCTATATGTTTCGCTTGAACAACGCATGGCGTGTGGTTACGGTCTATGTCAGGGTTGCGTAGTTAAGTCAACGCAACCAGAAGACGGATACTACCGAGTGTGCACTGACGGTCCTGTGTTTCCGGCTAGTAAGGTTGATCTGGAGCGTGAATAAAAATGGATCTTTCCGTTGATTTAGGAGGTCTGGTGATTGATAAGCCAGTAATCGCTGCATCGGGAACTTTCGGTTACGGACGGGAATACAGCCGTGCGGGAAGTATAGACTGGTTTGGAGGAGTGACTGTAAAGGGAACTACACTTATGCCTAGACATGGCAATCCTCCTCTAAGGGTCTATGAGACTTCTGCAGGCCTTCTAAACTCCATTGGACTGCAAAACCCTGGTGCAAGAGCTGTAATCGAGTGTGAGATACCCTGGCTTTCCCAGTTTGGAGTTCCAATAATAGTTAACATCTCGGCCGATTCCTATTCAGAGTTCTCCGAATTAGCTCGCATGTTTGCAGATTGCCCTGAAGTATCTGCTCTGGAAGTGAACGTGTCTTGCCCTAACGTCGATTCAGGCGGCATGGCTTTTGGGACCAGCCCAGGAGCTTGCTACAGGGCGACAAAGGCGGTACGGCGCTATTGGTCAAAGCCTTTAATCGTGAAACTGACTCCCAATGTAACCAACATCTCAGAGATAGCCAAAGCAGCCGTAGAAGCCGGAGCGGATAGTCTTTCTCTGATAAACACGTTGGTCGGGATGGCAATCGATGTGGACGCCAAAAGACCGGTGCTAGGAAATATTACGGGCGGACTATCCGGTCCTTGCATAAAGCCCGTCGCCCTCCGCTGCGTCTGGGAGGTATCTCAAGCGGTACCGATACCCGTAATCGGCATGGGTGGGATATTCTCTGCCCGAGATGCCCTTGAGTTTATCATGGCAGGAGCATCAGCAGTTGCTATCGGGACTGCTCTGTTGGTAGACCCTTACGCACCAAAGACAATCGTAGAAGGTATATCATCTTACTGTGAATCTCACGAGATTGATTCGCTCAGTAGCATTAGAGGCATCGCTTGGAAATGAGAAAGGTCGTTAGATCTCCACAACGATAGTTTTGGCACCTTTGTACGTTACAAAGCCCGGGGGGCTACCTCCGGGTTTTTTGACATTTGTCGCATCTGTATAATCCACCTCGACTTTCCCCGCCAAATTGCCGTCGCTTCTCTGTGCTGCAATTCTCGCTGCCCAAAGAAGAACCTCAGGCGTCACATCACCGCGACCCGGAGTACGCAGAAGAACATGCGCGCCTCTAAGATTTTTGGCGTGGAACCATATATCTCCGGGTCTTTTTATCCTCCTTACTATGTAATCGTTCCCTTGCGCATTCTTACCTATATACAAGGTACCCTCCTCGCTCGACAGGATTTCAACGGAGCCCCTGGGACTGACAGACGACGAGATTTTGGCGGACCGGCGATTCCTCTTGTCGGTCGCTTTTCGCATCGCGATGCCAGCTTCGCGGGCAATTTGTACCGCCTGTTCGCACAGATCGTTCAAACTGTCTAAATCGTGCTCTTCATTAAGAGACTTTTCGATTTGCTGTAACCGTTCTAGAAGAACGCGTGATTCTACTAAGGAATCGCTAAGTATCTTGTTTGCTCTTTTTAGCTTTGCATACTTCTTGTAGTACCTTCGGGCATTTTCCTTTGCGGAAAACCTCGGGTCAAGAGGAATAACCACTTTCTCCGGTGGAGTCCGATAGTAGTCAAGAACCTCGATGCTGTCATGCCCTGCAGGAGGGGAATGGGGCGCAGAATCTATGAGCTCTGCCCAGACGCGGAATTTCTCAAATTCGGTCGCTTGTTCAAGGTCTTTTTGTTGCGATAAATACCTAGACAAAACCTTGTCATGGACTTTCTTGCAAATAGCCATCGTTTCTCGTTCTAGTCTTTTGTAGTCTTCGAAGTAGATGGCGTAATCTCTGTATGCGGAAATACCTTCCAACACTGAGTCAAACGCTGAAACACGGTCTAGATGGTGCAAAGGGAAAACCGAGAAAACAGGTTCGCCGGAATTACGAATGTAAATTGCAGGCTGGAACCGTTCTTCAAGCAAGGCGTATCTGAGTTCTTTCAAAGACTCAAGGATCAACTCGAAACACTCATGGTCGAGGGCATCATCTTTTCTTAAACCTGAGCGGGCAATGATACTCAAAGCAAGGTCTTTCCCAACCCCTTCGAATTTGGACATAATCCAGTTAAGTGCCGGTTCCCCATCATGATAAAGATCATGCACTTCACAAAGGGCAGAGCATGACAAGAGATTGAGTTTCTCGGACTTTGGCGGACAATACGTACAGCCGGTCTGAAACCGGGCGCCGGTTTCGGGAAAATGAAACTCAACGATTCCTTCATTGAGCAATCCAAAACCTCCGCCTATACCTGCGCCGTCAAGAACCAAGGTGTAAGTGCATAGGTTTCCGAAATCGTCGTGGCCCGAAAACTCGAAATAGACTACCCTGTCCAACCCCTCCTGATATACTCTTCGCAAAACGCCTCCTTCGAGACGCTTTCTGAGCCTAAAACAGGTTCCGGAAGGTGTTTTTGGCATATCCCTTGATTCATTCACGAGACCGAAGAAAGGAACGTTTTTCTCCAGCGAAACTACTAGATCTTTTCTCATATCTGGGCTCCAAAGGACAAAAACTAGTTCCTTCTCCTTTGGATGGTATATTTTCTGCACCCTAAGCGGAAGACATTTGTTTATACTGCGGTTAAGGGCATACAAGGTTATTCCGTCCAAAACACCACACCTTCCATCACCAAACCCATATTTACTGATATTATATCCTTAGGAGAGGCAAAGGAGTGACAAGACGTGAGCGTTGGGCTAAAAAGAGAAGCCTTCGAAGATTCGGGATTTTCGATCCTAGATGAATGTGAGGGTTTTCTGAAGGTAGAAAAAGGTCATTGTGAGATATACGTAAAAGCCGACGACCGAAGAATCACTCTGAAATTGCCCGTAATCGAACTTTTCGGCAAACGAAAAACCTCCCTACCTCTGATGGAATATTTGCTGAAGAGAAATGCTGAAATGAACGGGCCAGGATTTTTCGGCATAGAAGGTGACTGCGTGTATTATTTCGCAATAGTGCCTATCTGCAAACAGCCCGAAGAGATAGCCTTGGAAATGCAGGAGATAATTGAAAGGTTGGCTCCCAAAATCATTAACGTATCAGACAAATAGCTGCCAGGCCAAACATGCAGCACGCAGACCGTTTATGCGGAACGACAACTTAGAAAAGTAGGAGGTGAGGTAATCTGAAATTGCTTGTATGCGATCTAGACGGCACCTTGGTTGGCCCAACGGACGAAGGACTAGCCACAGCACGGCAAGTTCTGGACTATTGTAGATCTCAAGGAATCAAGGTGACTATAGCTACAGGCAGAGTCTTCGGTGCTGCAGAGAAATACGTTGCATACCTTGGAATTGACCAGCCAGTGATTGCAAACGGAGGAGCTCTGATTGCAGAACTCGGAAAACCGCCAATCTACGAAAAAACCATAGACAAGGCAACATCTCTTTGTATTGCAGAAGAACTCCGAAAACTCGGGTACCCGTTTTACTTCTTGGTCGGCAGAGACATGTACTCGGAGTTCACAGGGCCTCAAACTCAGAGGTATTCTCAAATCCTGCAATTCCCAATAAAAATTGTGAGCTCGCTTTGCGATGTGGATAGTTGCCCGACCCAGATTGTGGTACGCGTTCGGCCGGAAGAGGCCGACACGCTGCTACGCCAACTTGATTCCATGTGGCCTCAAGTTACTTTGATTAAGAGTCTACCACATCTAATAGAAATCCAACCCACGGGCGTTTCAAAAGCAAATGCCTTGGCTTTTCTTTCCGGTTACCTAGGCATACCAAGAGAGGAGATCCTATCCGTGGGGGACGGCCTCAACGATTTAGATATGCTCATGTGGTCCGGGATGAAGGCAGCAGTATTCAACGCGCACGACGCTGTAAAGGAGAAAGTGCCTTACGTCTCCGCAAAACCCTATGCGGAAGGAGTTAAAGAAATAGTGGAGAAGTTTATCAAATGCTAAGTACGAGAAACTAGATTGCCTCAGCACAAGGCGTTGGAGTTCTAGTATGCTCGCTTAAAAGGAGGATAATTTCCGATGAAACAGCCTATCAAAGCCCCCAGGGGTAATACGCTGACCTGCAAGGGGTGGCAGCAGGAAGCTGCGCTCCGAATGTTGATGAACAACCTCGAAAATGCAGAAAAACCCGAGGAACTCATAGTCTATGGCGGCACGGGCAAAGCTGCCAGAAATTGGGAATGTTACGAAGCAATAGTCAAGGCGCTTAAGGAACTTGAGGACGATGAGACCCTATTGGTTCAATCCGGAAAGCCCGTAGCGGTTTTCCCAACCCACAAATACGCCCCTAGGGTCCTGATCTCAAATGCAATGTTGGTCCCCCACTGGGCCACATGGGAGAATTTCTGGGAATTGGAAGAAAAGGGTCTGACCATGTACGGCCAAATGACTGCGGGAAGTTGGATATACATCGGAACACAGGGTATATTGCAAGGCACTTACGAAACTCTGGCATCTTTGGCGAATATACATTTTGGTGGAAGTCTTAAAGGCAAATTGGTGCTCACTGCAGGATTAGGTGGAATGGGTGGGGCACAGCCTTTGGCCATTACGATGAACGATGGGGTAGGGATAATTGTAGAAATAGATCCTCTACGAATACAAAAAAGACATGAGATTGGGTACGTAGATGTTATCGCCGAAAACCTGGATCAAGCTATAGACATCGCCCAAAAGCACCTAGATGCAGGTACACCCATTTCAATAGCTCTGGAAGGAAACGCTTCCGACACTCATTGTGAGCTTTTGAGGAGGGGTATAATCCCTAGTGTGGTTACTGACCAGACCTCAGCTCACGATGCTCTTAATGGCTACGTGCCCGGTGGTATGTCTTTTGAAGAGGCTTTGGCGCTTAGGAAAGAAAACCCTTCAGAATATTTGCGACTATCAAAAGAATCCATGAAAAGACATTGCCAAGCTATGGTCGAGATGCAGAAACGCGGTGCCATAGTATTCGACTACGGCAATAACCTGCGCGGTCAGGCCAAAGAAGCCGGATACGAAGAGGCATTCGCCTATCCCGGTTTTGTTCCTGCGTATATCAGGCCTTTGTTCTGCGAAGGTAAGGGGCCATTTAGGTGGGCAGCTCTTTCGGGGGATCCTGACGACATTATCAAAACTGACGAGGCTGTCTTGGAACTTTTCCCAGAAAACGCCGGTCTAAAACGCTGGATAACAAAGGCTGAGAAGCATGTGCCTTTTGAAGGACTTCCTTCAAGAGTGTGTTGGCTTGGCTATGGAGAAAGAGTCAAGTTTGGTCTTAGGATCAACGATATGGTAAGACAAGGCATATTGAAGGCGCCAATGGTAATTGGCAGAGACCACCTAGATACGGGCTCGGTCGCATCACCTTACCGTGAAACCGAAGGGATGAAGGACGGTTCCGACGCGATCGCGGACTGGCCCATATTGAACGCACTTATAAATGCGGTGAACGGAGCTACTTGGATTTCTGTTCACCACGGTGGCGGGGTAGGGATAGGTCTGTCTATACACGCAGGGATGGTTGTGGTTGCAGACGGTACCGACGAAGCGGACTGGAAACTCTCAAGAGTCCTTAACACAGATCCCGGTACAGGTGTAGTTCGCCATGCCGACGCAGGATACGAAACAGCTATTAAAACTGCCAAAGAGGGGAAAATCAAGATACCTATGCTGAAATGACATGGATTGTAGCCCATTTTGCTTGATTGAAGGAAACCTCAACAAGCGTTTTACTTTTGCTTACAGTCCTGGTCTTTTTGTGTGATAATTAAGTTGCGGGCAAGCACATAGTAAAAGGCGGAACTCATCTTATATGTAGACACAAAGGAGGTCTATCTCCTGATGAGTGCACGAACGTGGTTTTGGATCATAATTGGCATCGCTGTCGCGGTAGCGCTTACAGCATCTGGCGTGGCGACTTTTTATACCGGTCTTTTGTGGTTTGAACAGATGGGCTACGGCTCTGTGTTTTGGACCACACTGAAGGCCAAATGGGGAGTGGCCTTAGTAGCAGGGTTATTATTCTTTCTCGCCGTGTTCATCAATTTGAGAATTCCCATTAGAGGGAGAACCGTCCTGAATATAGCGGGAGGGGTGGTTACTCCGGTTACCGTATCCGATACAAGAAGGATTACGGTAATAGTCCTCGTGGTTGCGATAATAGTCGGAGTTCTCGGAGGACTCGGAGGGTTCGAGAACTGGCAGACAGTCTACAAGCACCTAAATGCAACAGAATTCGGCGTCGCTGATCCCTTTTTTGGCAAAGATGTTGGATTCTATGTTTTCAACTTGCCTTTTCATGAATTCATCCAGGATCAACTGCTGATTGCGTTCGCAATTGCACTCATATTTTCCGCCTTTCTTTACTATTTGTTCGGAGATCTGCGTTTTGCAAATAGAAGGCTGTCAATGACAAAGAAAGCGCGCGCCCACATGTCAGTTCTTGCTGCCATACTGTTCGCCTTACAGGCTTGGCAGTATAGGATCGATATTTGGAATCTAATGTACTCGCCTAGAGGAGCAGCCTTTGGAGCTTCTTACACTGATATCCACGCTCAGGTTCCTGCATATAAAGCTCTTATCGTTGTAGCACTAGCCGGAGTTTTCCTTTCATTGCTTGGGCTGGTAATGCGCAATTTCAGATGGGTAGGCTACGCAGTTATAGGGATTGTTGTAATGTCTATCGCTCTTGGATCTGCGTATCCTTCGTTTGTGCAGCAATTTACGGTTTCGCCTAATGAAATTGCCTACGAAATACCATATATCGAAGCAAATATCAAGTTTACGCGAAATGCTTTCGGACTTGATAATATCAAAATCGTGGACTATCCTGCGGAAGACGATCTTACTAAAGAGGACGTGCTTAACAATATAAAGAGCATTGACAACTTAAGGCTGTGGGATTACAGGGTGTTAAAAGATACCTTCAGTCAAGTACAAGAGATAAGAATGTACTACAAATTCAACGATGTGGACATAGACAGATACGTCGTAAACGGTAATCTCCGCCAGGTTGCTCTTTCACCACGGGAACTAGAAGTCAATCTTCTGCCGCAAGAAGCGAAAACTTGGGTAAATCTGCACCTGAAGTACACGCATGGATACGGGCTGGTAATGAGCCCTGTACGTGATGTAACCAAAGAAGGCATGCCCGTCTTTTACTTTATGGACGTACCGCCAAGAACCACTACGGATCTTGTCCTAAATCGCCCTGAACTGTATTTCGGAGAATTGACTAATCATTACATTATAGTAAACACCAAAGAACCCGAGTTTGACTATCCGCGACTAGATGCAGAGATCATTGAACCTACCTTCTACGAAGGCACGGCAGGTATTCCTCTAGACGGTTTTTTCCGGAAATTAGCCTTCACTCTGCGGTTTGCTGATTACCAAATACTAGTATCCGGTGCAGTCACACCCGATTCGCGAGTTATCATGAATCGGAACATAACCGAAATTGTGCAAACTATCGCACCCTTCTTAGAGTACGATAGCGATCCGTATCTGGTTTTGGCCGACGGCAATCTCTACTGGGTTATTGACGGTTATACAGTTTCTACAAAGTACCCTTACAGCCAACCTGACAGTGTAACTGGAGTGAATTATATACGGAATTCGGTTAAGGTAGTCATTGACGCATATAATGGTCGCACTACGTTCTATTGTGCCGATGAGGAAGACCCAATCCTTAGCACTTACCGGAAAATATTCCCTGATCTCGTGACTTCTATTGAGGAAATGCCACGGCAAATACTCGAACATATCCGTTTCCCAGAGGATATGTTCAAAATACAAGCGAGGATGTTTACAACCTATCACATGACCGATCCGAGGGTATATTACAATAAAGAAGATTACTGGGAAATACCCAAGGAGATGTACGGGACGCAAGAAGTTAACGTTGAACCTTATTACCTTCTTCTGGCCCTTCCCTATGAAAGCGAACTTGAGTATGTTCAAATGCTGCCCTTTACTCCACGAGGCAAGCCAAATATGACGGCCTGGTTAGCCGGACGGTGCAATCCTGAGCATTATGGAGAAATGCTGCTATACAGATTGCCCAAAGATAAGCACGTGCCGGGACCGATGCAAGTAGAATCGCTGATATCGCAAAACCCCAGCATTTCGGAAGCTATGACTCTGTGGGGCCAAGTAGGTTCGCAAGTAGTCAGGGGGAACCTGCTTGTCATACCGATGGACGGTTCATTCCTCTACGTAGAACCCCTATATATCCAAGCGGAAAAGGTGAAGATTCCAGAGCTCAAGAGGGTACTCATGTATGCCAGCGGGAAGGTAGTAATGGCCAATACCGTTGAAGAAGGGCTAAATGAGCTATTAGGGTCTACAGTTCAGCCAACCCCAGGTGGAGACGGCGGAGCTCATGACATACCCGGCTTAGTAAAACGTGCCAACGAGTTGTGGCTGGAAGCGCAGGAGCGCATCAAAAATGGCGACTGGGCTGGATATGGCGAAGTTCTTCAAGAACTGGGCAAAGTTCTTGAAGAATTGCAGCAGTTACAGTAGAAGCACAAGGAGATGCAAAAAGTGTCTGACACAAACGCTAACATAGATGGGATCATTCATAACACCTCAGTAAACATGGTAGGGTCCTACGAGGACCGCTTGGTGCGTCTGAAGGGATGGTTATACAACAAGCGCTCCTCTGGTAAGATCATATTCATCATCCTAAGGGATGGCACCGGGCTCATTCAGTGCGTTGCCTCAGTAAACGACGTAGGCCAGGAAGCCTTCGACAAACTAGATAAGCTCAATCAGGAGTCTTCCCTTGTGGTTGAAGGCATCGTTAGGAGGGATTCTCGCGCACCGGGTGGTTATGAATTAGGTATTACTCATTACGATATTGTCTCAGAAGCTCTTGACGATTATCCAATCACGTTAAAAGAACACGGTGTCGAATTCCTTCTCGATCACCGACACCTCTGGATAAGGACTCCGCGGCAAAGATCTATCCTTGCAATTAGGGCACAGATAATTAGATCTTGTCGCCAATTCCTGGATAACGAAGGATTTGTGAACGTAGACGCTCCAATTCTTACTCCGTCAGCTTGTGAAGGCACGACTACTCTTTTTTCCACTGACTACTTTGGCGAAAAAGCGTACCTTAGCCAAAGCGGGCAATTGTACAACGAGGCCGCTATCGGCGCATTTGGGAAAGTTTACTGCTTTGGCCCCGCCTTCAGAGCGGAAAAATCGAAGACCCGCCGCCATCTGATTGAATTTTGGATGGTTGAACCCGAAGCGGCATTCATGACTTTTGAAGAAATGCTGCTCTTAGAGGAACAGATGATCACATATGTCACAAAACAAGTATTGGACAACTGCGAAAATGAGTTGGCTGAAATAGGTAGAGATCCCGAAAAGATCGCCTGCGTGGAGCCGCCTTTCCCACGGCTGACGTATACTGAGGCAGTAAACCTCCTTGAAAGGAAGGGAATGGACATTTCCTGGGGCGACGATTTCGGGGCGGCTGACGAGACAACCATCGCCAACGAGTTCTCCAAACCGGTGTTTGTGACTCACTATCCCACTAAGATAAAAGCGTTTTACATGCAGCCTAGCCCTGATGACCCGGAAACCGTGTTGGGAGCGGATCTTTTGGCTCCGGAAGGATACGGAGAAATCATAGGCGGTGGCGAGAGAATACATGATTACGACTTGCTCCTTCAGAGGATAAAGGAACACGGCCTGCCGGTTGAAGATTACGAATGGTACTTGGATTTGCGGAAATATGGGTCTACGCCACATAGCGGTTTTGGCATGGGCATAGAGCGAGTAGTGGCGTGGATATGCGGCTTGCCGCACGTAAGAGAAACGATTCCTTTCCCAAGAATGCTTACGAGATTAAGACCTTGAAGATCAAACGGAAGGTGTAAAGTATGCCCGATGAAAAACTGCGCGAATTAGGGGAAATCCTGAGAACTCAAAGAGAAAGTCTGGGTTTGACCATCAAAGATGTTGAACGAGAAACCAAGATACGCTCGGTCTATCTTATGGCAATAGAATCGGGAAACGATAACATTTCTCCCGGAAAGGCATACTTCAGGGTTTTCTTGAAATCATACGCTGATTTTCTCGGGCTCAACGGTCTCGAATTTTCAAAGAGATATCAGGAAATAACCGAAGCGAAAGCCGGAGAACGTGAAAAAGGAAGGAACGTCGAGCAATCCGACACGAGGAAGACAGTCGCCGCGGAAGATAGAGCGTCTCGTACTCGGAGAAAGTCTGAAACCAAAAAAGCAAAGCGTCGGAAAAGATCCGCAAAAATCACCGGCACCCTACTTGTGATCGCAATTATCATATTGGCAGCATGGGGAATATGGAAAGGATTAGATTACTTACGATCTCAAAAAGAACTTGGTGAAAACACGGGTCCGGGACACGATAATGTACCTGAAGAGCCGCCTATAACCGGAAATGAAGAGCCAACACCCCCAGAACAGCCTGTTAAAGTAGTAAGGACTGATACCAGCGCAGAAGTAAGCGTATTTGAAACCAACGAGTCTCCCATAGAGGTCGTTTTGGAGACACTTTCAGGTTCAGACGTTAGCTGCTGGATTAAAGCCGAAGCCGATGGCGAGGTTGTAGTTGAGAAAACAATGGGTTCTGCCGAAAAGATCGAACTGTCTGCAGATAAAGAACTACGAGTGAGAGCGGGAAGACCTTGGGTATTGACTATCACCGTAAATGGCGAGGACCTCGGGGTTGGAGGTAGCTTTGGTCCCGTAAAGGACCTGGTCTTCAAGTACAATGAAGACCTATAGAAGTCTCTCCAGACGCCGTTTTCTTGACAAAAGAGGGTTGGGTATAGGTTTCTGGATTGCCTCAAAAAACATTATCCCATCTTCTACTATATCAAGAGCCTTGGCGATGTCATTGCCGTAGACCTCATGATATCTGGCAAGCCATAAGTAGTCGTGCGGAATTGCCTGTCCTTCTCTGATGAGTCCCTCCCAAATGTGTGCTGCATCATCCCAGTTCCCCTCTTTTCTCATCACCTCGGCAAGTCGCCGCATATTGGCATATCCGGCTTTACTTCTAATGCCTCTTTTATCAAATCCGTAGTAAGACGCCTGCATGTATCGCCTGGCACGGTCAACATCTCCCTTTTGCAGGTGAAACTTACCAACACCCGCCAGTGTGAACGGATCGTCACAGACATCCGGTCCGCTCAAACAAACTTCACCAAGGATTCTAAGAAGCCCTACCATATCAATAACGTCCATGCGGTTATGCGCAAACACTTGTTCCAAGACAGCGATGTCTCGGTCCTGCTCATATATGAAGTAGAGTGCAGGTATCAAGTGGCCGGGAATATCATCGGAGCGCCTTGTACCGATGAATCGAGCTACCGACTCTTTCAGGCTAAGGCCGTAGACGGGGTGTTTTCCGAACTTGCGAACCAAAGAAAAGAGATCGATGTGGGCCAAGATAGACTTATAGCTCTTCTCCGGGGACAAACCGTTCAGTATGAACCTGCCGGTTAGAATTGGTATATCAAAAGAACTACCATTGAAAGTAACAAGAACAGAGTCTCTGTTCGTCACGTCTGCCATGTGCTCAAGCATCGCGGGTTCTTTTTCTCGATCAGACAAAAAATACTGTATTACCTCAAATCGTGAATTCCTCCACCTTCCGAACCCAGTGAGAAAAGACAGAGTTCCGGAACCCACAAGACCGGTGGTCTCTATGTCCAAAAAAAGGAACCTGTCCGAGTCATCGCGGACAACCATATCTTGGTTACCTAACAAAACTCGGGCGATGTCTTGATCAATAGGATAAAACCATGGGAGACACCCCATCTCGTAGCAGCTAGTGTACACGCAAAAGCCGTCGTGGGTTTCTACGTCAATCTCGGAGGGGACGTACATCCCGTCGACTTCGCCCCGAGAAGGGCTCAGTGAGCTATCTTCGTTAGCCCTGTCAGAAACGAGGTGACAGAAATCTCCTTCATCTGGGGAACAAGACTTCTCACCCTCTTCAATCTTTCTAATTAGTTCCCTTAGGTTTTCCACAATTTCTTTATTAGTCATGATTCTACCTCTCGAAACATGTTACTAAGTAATTCAAGGCACAAAGACTTGATGCCGCTTCCAACTTCATCTTTGGGTCCGACACACCCTGGACAGCCATCTGAGCACGGGCATGCAACCAACAACTCGTAACAAGCCTTGAGAATGTGGGGAAGAAGATTAAAGGCTTTTTCTGCCAACCCTACACCTCCCGGATACGAGTCATAAAGATATACAGTTGGGAGTCCGTCGTAGGTCGAACGGACCTCAATCGCGATGCCTAAATCGTTCTTGTCGCTCATCAGGAAAAGGGGAGCGATGTTGAGAATCACATTCGCAAGACCCGAAAGAACACCTCCGACAAGATGTGGGTCTATGAGTTGAGAAATGGCTTTCGGGATGCCAAGCCACATACCCTGTGTGTGCATATTCATATCCGGAATACTGATCTGTCCTGAACCCACGTTTTCATTTGTGTACAATTTGATCTTCTTGTAGATCGTAGCAACCGCTGTTACAGAAACCTCACCAAACCCAGACACAAACGGCAAATCCTCCCGAGATGCATCAACTGAAATAACCTTAACCCCAACGGCCAAATTCGCATCCGTGTAATAATCTACGTCGACTCTTTTTACATAGGCCTTCCTCGACGGATAGTCCAGCCGCATTACGTGGTACTGCTCGCCCTTGTGCATGTAGATCGCTTGCTCGTGAATTAGCATCGGAGCCGAGGCCCAATCTACCTCACCTATAACCTCAGTTCCTTTCGTAGTATCGATCACCACAAAATTATCATTGGATGCCGATCGCAGGCTTATAGCAGCTGCAGGGAACGAATCTGATGACCAGTTCCATCTTGATGCGCTTTTGTACAAGACCTTCTCTTCCACCAAGTGATCAAGTATGTGTTCAATGTTTATCCCGGCAAAGCCTAACAAAGACTCAGGGGAATCGGTAAAAGGAAGCTCGTAAGCCGCACACTTCACATGTTCTCCAAGGATATACGGGTTATTGGGATTAATGAGCGCGTACTCGGGCGTTTGAGCAAAAAAGTAGTCGGGGTTGTTTATCACAAACTGGTCCAAAGGAGAACCGCCGGCAACCAAAAAAGCGGCGGATTTGCCTTGCCTTCTACCGGCCCTACCCGCTTGTTGCCATGTGCTCGCTATAGTGCCAGGGTAGCCTGACATTACTACAACATCAAGCCTGCCTATGTCAATCCCGAGTTCTAGAGCATTTGTTGCTGCGACGCCAATAATACTGCCTTCGCGAAGGCCCCTTTCGATCTCTCTTCTTTCATTCGGCAAGTACCCTCCACGGTAACCTTGGACTTTTTCCTTTTCAAAATCACGGGAATACGAATCACGCAGGTACTGGACAAGAAGTTCGCAAGACATACGAGACCTGGCAAAAACCAATGTCTGGATATCATTTCTGATAAAACGGGAAGAAATCTTGTACGCAGCATCTATAGAAGACTGACGAATAGAATTGTCCGGATCAAGAACAGGCGGGTTGTAGAAAATGAAGTCCTTGTCGGAAGAGGGGGCTCCATTCCGATCTATCGCAGTCACCGGCTTGCCTATCAGCGTTTCGGCCAGTTCCCGCGGATTCGCAATTGTAGCCGATGCTAAGATAAACTGAGGTGATGTGCCGTAGAACTCGCAGATCCTTATGAGCCGCCTAAGCACATTTGCAACGTGACTGCCGAAAACACCTCTGTAATTGTGCATTTCGTCTATGACCACGTATTTGATGGATTTGAAAAGTCTTGCCCAGGTAGTATGATGTGGCAGAATCGCTTGATGACACATATCTGGATTTGTGATTATGACTTGCCCTACTTGTTTTGCGAGACGCCTTTTGGAATTAGGCGTATCTCCATCGAAGGTAAAACTCTTTATTGAAAATCCGCCTGCTCTGCACATATCTTCGATTTCGGCTAACTGATCCTGTGCCAAGGCTTTGGTAGGGAATAAGTACAAGGCCCGGCTGTTGGGATCCTTCAATATGGCATCTAACACCGGCAAATTGTAACACATCGTTTTGCCTGACGCAGTTGGAGTCACTACACAGATATTCTCGCCTTGCGTAACTCGGTCATATGCCTCCCTCTGGTGGGTATACAACGAATTTAACCCTTTGTTCGCAAGCGCTTGCTTCAGCAATGGATGGAGCTCATCGGGAATATCAGAATAATCACCAGGGGTTGGCGGAAAATGATGCCATGCGGTCACACAACTTACAAACCTTGGATCATTTCGCAACTCACCTAGCACGGATTCAACGGTTTTGTTCATATTGAGATCCCCCTTCAGGTAAGGCGGCCGTTATGGCTTTTCAATCCGGTCCAATCACACACTTGTTTGATATATATTCTATCATAGTGATAGTCTATCCTTCGAAATATCAAAAGTGAGGCAAATTCTCTGAACAAGCAGTAAAATTGGATATGCATAGATGGACGTTCGCAGGAGGTGCGACTAATGGAAGCCGAGATATTATCTGTAGGAACAGAACTATTGCTAGGTGAAATTGCGGACACAAATGCTCAATACATCTCTTCTCGTTTGAGAGATACGGGGGTAAATGTGTATAGAAGGGTTACGGTAGGGGATAACCTCAAAAGGCTTACCTCAGCATTTCAAGACTCAATGCACAGAGCAGACATTGTAATCTGCACTGGCGGCCTGGGACCTACTGACGATGACGTTACCGCCGAGGCCCTTGCGGCAGCCCTAGGACGGAGCCTGGTGTTCTCAGAGGAAGCGTGGAAGAACATAGAATCCTCATTGCAGAAGCGCAATAGAAAGCCTAATCCTTCCGATAGAAAGCAAGCATATATAGTAGACGGTGGCTTTTTCATACCGAATAAAGTCGGAACCGCGCCCGGACAAGGCGTCACAATTGACAACAAACTTGTAGTGCTCTTGCCGGGCCCTCCATTTGAGATGAAACCCATGTTTGAAGAATACGTTATTCCGCTTATCAAAGAGAAATATCACGATCTTGAACCTATCAAATATCTTAATCTCAATATCGTAGGATTACCCGAAGCAACAGTAGCCGAAGCAGTTAGAGATCTAATGGAAAGTGACAACCCATCAATTGCTCCTTACACTGGGCTCGGACAAGTACGTCTGAGGATAGCTGCCAGGGGAAGAGATGAAAAGGAACAAGCTGCGATGATCGCCAATATGGAAAAAGAGGTACGCAAGCGTCTGGGGCGCAACATATATGGCACAAATGATGAAACTCTGGAAGAGGTAATAGGCCGTATACTTGCTAAAAGAGGTCTCACATTAGCTGTGGCGGAATCCGTAACCGGCGGTTTAATATCTTACAGGATAACTGAAGTGCCCGGCAGTTCAAAGTACTTCAAAATGGGCATGGTTGCATATGATCCGGCGGTGAAGGCGTCAAACCTCGGAATTTCCTTTGAAGCCTTAGACAGAAACCAAGCAGTAAACGAAGATGTTGCAAAAGGCATGGCTCAAAGCATAAGAATTTTGGCAGGAGCTGATCTCGGACTTTCTACCACGGGATTTGCAGGCCCCGACGGCGGTACAGAGAGTGAACCCATAGGCACTGTGTATATCGGGCTAGACCACAAGGACGGGGGACTGGTTGAGAAAATCCTTTATCCGAGCACCCGGTCCAGAACCAGATCTTACGCGGCTCAACAGGCATTATGCATCCTGTATAAATTCCTTGTAGGACTGACTGAGCAAAGGAAGTGATCAGGAATGGAAGGCAAAACGTTTAGAGGCTTCGTAGCTATCGGCGTACCTGACGAAATAAAGAGCTTTATCCGAGCTTTTACCGGCGAGGCTGCCAAGCATCTGCCGAACTGTCGTTTTGTTGATGTGAAGAACCTTCATCTCACGCTACAGTTTCTGGGCAATAGTGTTAGCGAATCCCTAGTTCCTGACATATCGCAAGTGATTTGTGAAACTGTGCGAGCTACTGCACCGTTTGAGATCTCCTTGGGAGACGCCGGGACCTTTCCAGAAAAAGGACGCCCCCGGGTCTTTTACGTCGGGCTTTCTAGGGGAAGACAAGAGACTACTAACCTGGCACTAAACCTCCAGTCACGCCTGGGAGAACTAGGATTCAAAGAAGATGCATCTTTTGAGCCACACTTGACTCTCGCCAGGCTCAAAGATAGACGAGGCCCTCGCACCGGTGGGGAAGTCGACCTACAGAAGTATTGGCAAGACATGTATGCCGACTTCAAAACAAAGCATCTGAGTGAAAGCGGAAGCGACCTCGCTCTTTCTTGGACAGCAGACAAGGTCGCTCTGATAAAGAGTGAACTATCCTCTAAAGGGCCAGTGTATTCGGTAGTTTCGGAGCACTTTTTAGGACAATGATGGGATAGACGAACATTTGTGTAATATGATTGCTCGTTCGGTTTGCTTAATGTTATACTCAATAAAGAATGACTGCCAGGGTTGACAGGCGACTCTAAGGAGTGAAAACCTAATGTTGGAAAAAGAAAAGGCCCTAGAGTTGGCGGTATCGCAGATAGAGAAGCAATTTGGAAAGGGTTCTATAATGAGATTTGGCGAAGCTTCTCAAAGGATGGCGGTTGATGTAATTCCAACCGGTGCCCTGGCACTAGATATTGCTCTAGGAATCGGGGGTATCCCCCGTGGAAGAATTGTGGAGATTTACGGCCCAGAGGGCTCAGGAAAAACTACGGTTGCGCTTCACATTATTGCTGAGGCGCAGAAGGCAGGCGGAATATCTGCATTTATAGATGCTGAGCACGCGCTGGATCCCTTGTACGCAAGAAGACTCGGGGTCGACATAGATAACCTGCTCATCTCACAACCGGATACAGGCGAACAGGCTCTGGAGATAGTCGAGGCCTTAGTTCGAAGCAGCGCTGTAGACTGTATCGTAATTGATTCTGTCGCGGCTTTGGTGCCTCGGGCAGAGCTTGAAGGCGAAATGGGTGATGCCCACATGGGCCTGCAAGCCAGACTCATGTCTCAGGCGCTAAGGAAGCTCACGGCAGTAGTCTCGAAATCCAAGTCTACTGTGATATTCATAAACCAGATACGCGAGAAGATCGGCGTCATGTTCGGTAACCCAGAAGTTACACCGGGAGGAAGAGCGCTGAAGTTCTACTCGTCGGTAAGGCTGGATATTAGGCGCATAGAAAACATAAAGCAAGGTCAAAACACCATAGGCGCCAGGACAAGAGTACGGGTAGTTAAGAACAAGCTGTCTCCGCCTTTTAGAGAAGCAGAGTTTGACATCATATTCGGCGAGGGTATATCTCGTGAAGGGTCGATTCTGGATGTAGGAGTCGATCAAGGCGTCCTCACAAGAACGGGAACCTGGTACTCATATGGAGATATCAGGCTTGGGCAAGGCAAAGAGGCCGCTAAACAGTACTTCGCAGAGAACCCTGAAGTGGCAAGGGAAGTAGAACTAAAGATCAAGGAGAAATTGCAGCCTGGATCTGCTGCTTCTTCTGACCCTGCGGAAACCGATAGTAATCTCGAGGGGAAGAGCAAGTCGGGTGACACTGATGGGAAGTAAAACTCCTATGAGTGCGGCCTTGAGGATTCTGTCCAGGCGTCAGGTCAGTTCGGGCCAAATGAAGTTCATGTTATTACAGAAACAATTTCTTCCACAACAGATTGATGAGTGCATAGATAAGCTAGAGCAGTGGGGTTATATAGATGATAGGTCTCTTGCTGCGGATATCCTCGAAAGAATGATATCCAATTCACCGTGCGGCAAGAAGCGATGTTTGTATGAGCTTGAGAAGAGACGTTTTGATAGAGAACTGGCAAAGGAACTAGTGGATAGGGCATATTCTGAATTGGATGAAAGAGCCCTAGCATTTGCAGCTGCTGAGCAGTATGCAAAAAACAAATCGGAAATGGCGTCTAAAGATGTACAGCGCCTGGCTGGGTGGCTTTCGCGACGTGGTTTCACTGGCGAAACTATTTATACTGTGATAAGAGCATACAGTCAGGCATCTAGTGGGGAGCAGATTCCCGAATACTGGGGTCCGTATTGAATTATACCTGGATAGACTCATTGGGCGACGTACGATCGCGTAATCCAGGTTGAGATTATAGTTAGGATAAATGGCTTTTAGCGACTTGCTATACTATAACAGCATAAACTCGGTTGTATATGTAGACATGGCATTTATATGACTTTGTGAGCGCTTAGGCCTTATAACGACTATATGATACATCCTTACCCAGTATGCCGGGCATTGCTCGGCTTTTTGTGTTCATAGAGGAGGTGATAATGGATGGATTACGGTTTGTGCGTTCTATCAGCTGTCGTAGGGGCTGTCGTAGGAGCTATCGCTGGATACCTGGTTCGTAAAGTCATCGGAGAAGCGAAAATCTCATCGGCAGAGGCCGAGGCTACGAGAATCATAGAAGAAGCTACGAAAACTGCGGACACAAAGCAGCGGGAAATCCTTGTCGAAGCACGAGATAGCGCACAGAGACTTCGAGACGAAGTCGATAAAGAGATTAGAGAACGACGCCAAGAAGTGCAACGCCTCGAACGCAGACTCATGAGCAAAGAAGAGTCGCTCGACCGGAGACAGGAGATATTGACCCAAAGAGAAGACAACCTGTCCAAACGCGAACGAGGTTTAACCGAAAAAGAGCGAATGCTCGAAAAAATGCAGGAAGAGTGCATGAAGGAGCTTGAGCGAATATCCGGTCTTTCAACTGATGAGGCCCAAGAGATGATCCTTCAAGAAGTTCGAGAAACTCTAAAGGAGGAAAGTGCCAGAATCATCCGAGATGCTGAAGCGCAAGCAAAAGAAAGAGCTGACGAGGTTGCGCGCAACATCATATCTCTGGCAATCCAAAGGTGTGCCGCCGATCACGTCGCGGAGAACACCGTATCGGTAGTGGAACTACCCAGCGAGGAAATGAAGGGCAGGATAATCGGACGTGAAGGGAGAAATATCAGAACTCTGGAAACTCTTACAGGAATAGAACTCATTATCGATGATACGCCTGAAGCTGTTATATTGTCAGGCTTTGACCCTGTGAGAAGGGAAGTAGCACGATTAGCCTTAGAGAGGCTCGTTGCCGATGGTCGAATTCATCCTGCACGCATAGAAGAAATGGTTGAAAAGGCGCAAAAGGACGTAGAGTCCATGATAAAGCAAGAAGGAGAACAAGCCGCCTTGCAGTTAAGCATTCACAATTTACATCCGGAACTCATAAAACTGTTAGGACGACTCAAGTTCAGAACAAGCTACGGACAGAACGTCTTGAAACATTCTATCGAGGTTGCCCAGCTCGCTGCTAATATGGCTGCCGAGATAGGTGCAAATGTTAATGTTGCCAAGCGCGCAGGACTTTTGCATGATATAGGCAAAGCTGTAGACCACGAGGTTGAAGGCTCTCACGTGGCAATCGGAGTAAACCTGCTCAGAAAGTACAGAGAATCCAACGAAGTCATCAAAGCGGTAGAAGCTCACCATGGGGACGTAGAACCCCAGACTGTTGAAGCATTCTTAGTAGCAGCGGCCGATGCCATATCTGCGGCACGTCCGGGTGCTCGGCGTGAGACCTTAGAGATGTACCTAAAGCGGCTAGAAAAATTGGAGGAAATTGCCAATTCATTCGAAGGTGTTGAGAAATCGTACGCAATTCAAGCCGGCCGTGAAATCAGAATAATGGTTAAGCCTGAGCGGATAGATGATGTGGGATCAGTTACTTTGGCTAGAGACATAGCCAAAAGGATTGAGAAGGAACTTGAATATCCAGGTCAGATTAAGGTCACAGTCATAAGGGAAACTAGAGCAGTTGGATTCGCAAAGTAAGATTGCGCATAGATTGTTGACACCAAGCTCCGAGCTTGGTGTCAACAACGTGTCTGGACATGCAACAGACTGCAATGTGGTTTTAGGAGTAGATGTGGATTATGGGAAAAAGAAGCCCTAGAGCTGTTTCTCAAGGGGATGTCGAAATACTGGCCACCCTCTTGATAGCCTTTCCGCAAATATCGAGAATCGTGTTCGACCCCAAAAGACGCACTTTGACATTGGTGTTTCTATGCAAGGGTCCTATAGGAAAGGCACAGCAAAGGCGAATAAACAAACTCTATCGTGAGTCAATAGAAGTTTACCACTCTCTATGCGGCATTGAGAGTCGTTGTGTAAGTTGTTCTTGGGACCTTACGGGGGAATTATCTTCATTTCAAGTGGAACGGGATGTGGTTTCTCTGTCTACAGGGGAACTGAGTCTTACTACATCATTAATTTCTCAGAGCACATCGGTGTTCTCCGCCTTCGACGATTCTACCTTGGGCGAAGAACCTGAGTTATCATTGTCGGCTAGGTTTTTCGTCCAGGAACTCTTAGAAGACATAAAGAATCTTGAATGTGCACGACAACTTGTAGCAGTACGCGAAGGAGAAAGAGTGCTCGTATTTGATAAGTGAGGTACTATTATGAATCTACTTTTTGTTGGAGACGTTGTTGGTTCCCCGGGTAGAAATTACTTGAGAGAGATGTTACCTGGCATCATCGAAGCTCATGATGTGGATTTTACAATAATTAACGGAGAGAACGCTGCAGGAGGAGCCGGTCTTACAAAAGACACGGCGCGCGAGCTTTTTTCGGCTGGGGCGGACGTTATCACCTCAGGGAATCACATTTGGGACAAAAAAGAGATCTATTCGGCAATGGACGAAGATACGAGAATCCTCAGGCCCGCTAACTACCCGCCTGGAGTTCCGGGACGAGGTTCAGGAGTGTACGTCGCAAATAACAGCACCACCGTCGGAGTTATAAACGTATGTGGACGGGTGTTCTCGCCGCAGAATCTCGACTGCCCCTTTAGGGTTCTGGATCTAGAAATATCGAAAATGCAAACTATGACTCCTGTAATTATCGTAGACTTTCACGGAGAAGCTTCTTCGGAAAAAATAGCTGCCGGTTGGTATGTTGACGGGAGAGTGAGTGCGCTATTTGGTACTCATACGCATGTACAGACGGCAGATGACATCATCTTGCCAAATCGTACTGCTTACATAACTGATGTGGGAATGACGGGCAGTTACGAAGGAGTAATTGGCGTAAAGAAGGACATAATCCTAAAACACTTTCTGACACAGATGCCTGTACGACATGAAGTAGCCAAGGGAAGACAACAACTATGTGCGGTTGTGTCTAGGATCAACTCATCCGGAAAGGCAGAAAGCATTGAACGCATCTTTATTCGAGAATAGATAATATTTCGTAACCCTTAATTATATATCGCATACAGCCACCGTGTCTAGTTTTTTCAGCCCATTTTGCCCGAAAATCCTTGTCAAAACGACCGTTTGCCATTAGAATGGAAATACACCAACATTCGGCAGCCGTAGTCATAGTATGCCGACGGTTATCACGCCCATGTTAGAAGAATATACAACAATTGGAGGGATAGTATTGGGAGTACCTGATGTAGATCACCGAGATATCACACCTGTCGAAGTACTTAAAGTCTCCTCTAAATCCAATCCCAATGCAGTTGCAGGTGCACTAGCCGGAGTTGTTAGGGAACGCGGTTACGCCGAAATACAGGGGATTGGAGCAGGCGCTGTAAACCAGGCCATTAAGGCAATTGCAATTGCACGTGGATTTGTGGCACCAAGTGGGATTGACCTCGTGTGTGTTCCTGCATTTACTGATATTTTGATAAACGGGCAGGAGCGCACAGCCATAAAGCTCATCGTCGGCCCCAGAAACTAGTGAGTTAATTGAACAAGACATGTCCCGAGAATTGTGATGTTCGAATTGAAGAACAACACTTGGAGGGCAGAACTAGCATTTATAAGAGCTGTTCCTCAGACTGTTGTGATCTTCATATCCACACGATAGCATCTGACGGACAACTGACCCCGACCGAGGTATTGTCTGATGCGTTAGAGGCTAACCTCAAAGCGATTTCAATTTGCGATCACGATACAATCTCCGGATATGTTGAGCTTTCAAAGTTGTATCCGTCCTTGCCCGACGGAACGCTCCTTGCCTCCGGAATCGAAGTCATTCCGGGCATAGAGATAAACAGCGAGTGGAAGAACAGAGAGATTCACTTGATTGGGTACTTTTGTGAAACAAAAAGCCAGGAGTTCGCCTCGCTTCTTGCATCGCTAAGAGAGACGAGACTCCAAAGGATCAAACTTATTCTAGACAAACTAAAAGACCAAGATATTGTCGTCGAAATCTCTCAGGTGCTTGACAAGGCAAAGGGAGAATCCGTTGGACGCCCTCATATCGCTGAAGTTATGGTTGAAGAAGGCTATGTGGAGAGCATAGGAGAAGCTTTTAATACCTATATCGGACTCGGGAGACCGGCCTATGTAGGGAGATTTCGCTTGACCCCTGTTGAATGTGTCAAAGCCATACGAAGAGCAAATGGCGTACCTGTCTGGGCACATCCGGGAATGGCAAACCTGGATTGTATTCTCAAAGATCTCATAGAAAATGGCCTTCAAGGATTGGAGGTATACCACCCGGAGCATAACCAAAACTCCATGCTCAGATACGAATCCTTAGCTTTGGAGTACGGGCTTGTGATTACGGGCGGTTCCGATTTTCATAGCTATAATCGGCCATACGGAGCACTGATAGGGAGCTATGGCGTGTCCTATGAATCAGTACGACGCATAAGGGATATGGCACAAGAAAACAGGAAGAAATCGGTGTAGACTGAGATAGCACGATTAACAAAAGCCGGAGCGAGCCTCATACGCGCTCCGGCTTTTGGATTTACTATAGTTACGACAGCTTGATCTTTATGTCAAGAGCGCTCAAACCATCCGGATAGGCAAATACGGGGTTTATATCCAGCTCGGATATTTCCGAGAAGTCACGACAGAGTTGACCTACACGCCCTATAGCTTCTACAATTGCAGGAATGTCGTCCGGCTCTGCTCCTCTGAAGCCCTTTAGAATCGTATATGCTTTGGTTTCAGTTATCATCTCTTCGATTTCACGCCTGGTCAGACCTGAAGCAAGCCTAAATGAAGCATCCTGCAGCAAGTTGACCAACACACCACCTGACCCAAAAGCTACCATTGGACCAAAAGTGGCGTCCTTTATCATGCCGATTATTACCTCGTCACCCTGAGGCATCATCTTTTGAACTTCAACACCATAAATCTTGGCCTCTGGAGCAGCCTTCTTTGAGTTCAACATTATGGAGTTGAACGCTTCCTTAACCTCGTCGTCGGAGCTAAGACCTACTTTAACTCCTCCTATATCGGTCTTGTGCATAATATCAGGAGAACAGATCTTCATAACGACCGGGAAACCCATTTCAGCAGCATACTTTACTGCTTCGGCTTCCGAAGTCGCGAGGCGGGATGGAGCAGCAGGAATCTTGTAGCACTCCGCAACTTCCGCTGCCTCTGGGCTAAGAAGCAAATCGCGCCCGTCTTTTCGAACGCTCTCGAAAATCTCCTTCACTCTTTGTTTATTCACGTCGTCAAACACCCATTCTTGACCATCGGATATGGACTCGTTCAACGAGGCAAACTGAGTTAAGCCGATGAGAGTGGAAACGGCCTCTTCGGGGAAAGAGAAAATAGGAACGCCGTGTTTCTTGAGATACTCAACGCCAGCTTCTACAGTAAAACCACCTGTAAAAGCAGCTACGACCGGCTTATCGGGATGTTTCTTGTTGGCTTCGACTATGGCTTCGGCTACCTTATCAACCTCAAGAACTGCCGTTGGGCTGAGAAGAACCGCAACCGAATCGACATTGGGATCTGAGAGAGCAGCATCAAGAGCTACCTCGTATCTGTCATAGTGAGCATCTCCGATGACGTCTATAGGATTATATATGTTTGCCATCGAAGGCATCTTCTCACGAAGCAAAGCAATCGTATCCTCGCTGAAACGTGCCACTTCAAGCCCACCCAGTTCGATAGCATCAATAGCCACAATACCTAGTCCACCCGCATTTGTGACAACTGCAACGCGCTTGCCCTTGGGAATTGGCTGAGTTGTGAAAGCGTTAGCAAGTTCGAACAGCTGGGTCATGGTAGAAGCTCTCAAAACTCCCGCGTGCTTGAACGCCGTCTTATATGCGGTATCCGAACCTGCAAGGGCTCCGGTATGTGAAGATGCGGCTTTTGCCCCTGATGAACTCACTCCGGATTTCAAAGCTATGACAGGGACTCTTTTGATAGCTTCTCTTGCAGCGTTAATGAACCGTTCGCCCTCGACAACGTCCTCTAGGTACAAACAGATAACCTTGGTTTCCGGATCCTTGCCAGCCACCTCAATGAAGTCGGCTTCGTTAAGATCTGCTTTGTTCCCCATGCTCACAAATTGGCTGAACCCTAATCCGTTCTTAAGGCTCCAGTCCAAAATCGCTATGCAGAGAGCACCGCTTTGTGAGATAAAAGCTATGTTGCCTTTGAGGGCCATTTCTCTTGCAAACGTGGCGTTGAAAGGAGCGTGAGTGTCTATGATACCAAGCACGTTAGGCCCAACTATGCGCATCCCGTACTTCTTTGCAATATCAACAAGCTGCTGCTCGAGTTCACGGCCTTCTTTGCCAACCTCTTTGAAGCCTGCTGTGATGACGATAATGTGTTTCACCCCGGCCTTTCCACAGTCTTCAGCGACTGAGAGTGAAGCTTTTGCAGGCACACACATTACCGCTACATCTACTGGTTCACCTATGTCTACCACAGTTGGATATGCCTTGAGCCCGGCTATCTCAGTTTCCTTCGGGTTGATGGGATAAATACTGCCTTTAAATCCAGACGATATCATGTTGCGGACAACTGCGTAGCCGATCTTACCTGGAGTGTTCGATGCGCCAATCACTGCAACCGACTTGGGGCGCATAAGAGATGTTAGGTCATTCATATTTACAGCACCTTCCTATAACAATATGGCAAAATACAATTACCAAAGACAAGTCTACCATAACTCATCTTTCTAAGTAAACTGAGCAATTCCGCTCACAGTTTGGTGTGTTTTCTTCAGGTTTCCACAACGTTTTAAGAACATTCATCAGTTGATGTCTAACCCCCGGAATGCTCCGTTCCAGCTCTCGGATTAGGTTTTTCATTGCCTGTCTAGAAGTATTCCCTGAGAGAGTACAACCCGGCGCCACGACTGGCAACTCCAGGTTTTTTGCTGCTTTCTCTATCTGATTCTCCTCAACGTAGACTAGCGGCCGAATAACTTCTACCTGTTGTCTTGTGAGAAACGTTTTCGGCCTAAAGCAGTCTATTCTACCCTGGTAAAACATGTTCATCAACAGAGTCTCTATGGCATCATCTAGGTGATGCGCAAGCGCGACTTTGGAAACCCCCATCTCCCGCGCAGCTTTATACAGACATCCGCGCCGCAATCGTGAACACAACGAACACTTCGTCTTTTTGCTTTCGTATTCGGTAACTACCTTAGCGATACTTGAGTGTATAACGTGGTGGGGAATACCGATTTGCTCTAGGAATTTGCTCACCGGCCGCACCGACGATTCTTCCATTGCCCACGGTTCACCAAGATCGATAGTAACCGCCTCAACAGAAAACTTGGCCGGAGACCTTCTAAGGATGTCAGAAAGAGCCCACGCCATGAAGAGACTGTCCTTGCCACCGGAAACACCTATTATTATCCGATCACCTGGCTGGATAAGGGAGTAGTCCGAGATTGCCTTTCCAATCGGCCCGAATATTCTGCTTTTGGCTCTTGCGCACAAATCTACACACCCCAACGTAAAGAATCACAGAGCCTCAATTCACATCCATAGTACAACACGTATAGTATACAATTGAATGGATACGATCCCAATGGGGGTATTTAAATTGGGTAAAATCTCTAAAGAATCGCGTGACTATGTGTACATGGACAACTCATCGACGACTAAGCCGTTTACCGAGGTAATTCAGGGTATGTCTTTTGTCCAAGAAAACTTATACGGCAATCCGTCGTCACTTTACAGTTTCGGCCTGGAATCCGAATCGCTCATAAGGCATGCGCGGGAAGAGGTAGCGTACCTAATTGGGGCCGATACAAACGAGGTCTACTTCACTTCAGGAGGGACCGAAGCGAATAACTGGGCTCTATTTGGAACCCTTAGAGCTTACGAGGGAAGTAAGCGGCATATAGTGGTTTCCTGCATCGAACACCCATCTATAAGCGCTACAGCTGACTATTTGAAGCACGCAGGGTTCGAAGTATCTTTCGTACCCGTAGACAAACAAGGGCTTCTTGATCCCCAAGACATCGTTGCATCCATAAGACCGGATACGTGCCTGGTATCCGTGATGCTAGTACAGAATGAAGTAGGGACGATCGAGCCATGCAAAGACATCGGTCAATTACTGTCTCACATGGGTACCAGACGCCCTCAGTTTCATGTCGACGCAGTTCAAGGCTTTGGCCGACTGGAGATCGACGTCAAAGCATGGGGAATTGACCTTCTTACCATGAGTTCACACAAGATACACGGTCCAAAGGGAGTGGGCGCACTTTTCGTCCGCAAAGGAACGCCCATCAAACCGCTGATGTTTGGAGGGGGCCAAGAGAGGGGCTTAAGGTCAGGCACCGAAAACGTCGCGGGAATCCACGGGTTTGGTATTGCATGCAAGCTCTGCAAAAGTAACATGAAAGAGACCGAGGCTAATCTCCATCGCTTAAAGCAAAAACTCATCCGGGGAATAACAAGCGTTTTCCCTGACGCTGTGTTCAACGGAGCGGGACCGGAGGCTTCTTCTCCTCACATCGTGAACTTCTCGTTCCCCGGTTTTAGAGGGGAGACAATAGTCTACGGCCTCGAACAAAGGGGCGTGCTCGTTTCTACCGGGTCGGCTTGCTCATCACGGAAAAAGGAGCCCAGCCCGGTTCTATTGGCTATGGGAAAAACAAGAGATGAAGCGTGGTCGGCCATACGTTTTTCTATGTCAAGGTTTACCGAAGACGCAGATGTAGAGACAACGATTCTAGCGTTACAGGATTGCCTCAAGGAGCTAGAGCCATGGCGCAAGAAAACCACATAATAAAGAATTATTAGAAGTACACTTATCAAGGAGCAAACAAATGGATAGAATACTGCTGATTCGCTACGGTGAGATTGGTCTTAAGGGACAAAACCGCACTTTTTTTGAAGATGCTCTGTTAAGAAACATAGAACGCGTTTTGCAGAATGTGACATCATCTAAAGAGAGCATAAGAGTCAGGAAATCACAAGGAAGGCTCTTTGTAACAGGGGTTACTCTTAACAACGAAAAAGACCTCATTCGCGCTATTTCGAAGGTACCTGGGGTGGTTGGAGTAAGCCCGGCTGTTTCAGTCGAAAATGACATCGACTTGATTATCCACGCAGCGGTGTGTTTAATGCAAGAAGCGATTGACGGTACAGTTGAAATGAAGAAGGCAGTTCCGGTGCGCGCCGACGTGAATCCGACCATGCCTACATTCAGAGTCAGTACAAAACGCCCGAACAAGAATTTTCCTATGACTTCGCCAGATGTTAACCAAAAGATAGGAAACGCGATTCTGCAAAACATGCCAAAACTCTCTGTCGACTTGCACAACCCCGATATCGTTCTTCACATCGAGATTAGGGACCAAAGAACATACTTATACGCATACGAAGCAAAAGGTCCCGGAGGGTTACCTATAGGTGTTTCAGGCAAGGGAACAGTTCTGCTTTCAGGTGGCATTGATAGCCCGGTATCTGCTTACATGGCGATGAAACGTGGAGTTGACATATGTGCCCTTCACTTTTGGAGCTACCCAATTACAGGGGAAAGATCAAAAGAGAAGGTAGTCGACATATGCAAGGTTCTTACGCAGTTTGATCCGGACTTGCGCCTCTATATCGCACCATTTACTGAGATCCAAACCAATATAATCAAGGACTGTCCCGAAACCTACAGGATTACGATTATGAGGCGGATGATGATGCGGGTTGCCACTTCGTTCTGCAAACAAACGGGCTCACAAGCCATTTTTACAGGTGAGAGTCTGGGCCAAGTAGCAAGCCAAACCCTAGAGAGTCTTACAGTTATTGAAGAAGCAGCAGGATTTCCGATTCTACGCCCTCTTATCTGTTTCGACAAGACTGAAATCGTAAGCAAATCTCGGGAAATTGGGACATACGATATATCTTGCCAGCCCTATGAAGACTGCTGCTCGGTATTCGTTCCCAAACACCCCGTGACAAGGCCCACAGTTAAAGAAGCCGCAGCGGCAGAAAGAAAACTCAATATCGATGAGCTGGTGAACCGATGCGTTCTTGAAATTCAGGAGGTGTCTGTTTTATGAAAACCATAGTTTGTCCCCTTTTGAGAAGATTCATATAATAGTAATTAACAAGCTGCAAGATGTGGAGTGTGCATAGGTGACAGTATCAAACCGTAATCTGAAATACTTCGTTGAAACTTTCGGTTGTCAGATGAATCAAAGGGATTCTGAGACAATTGAAGGACTCCTTCTGGCCAGGGGTTTTTCTCCTGCTGACACAGTAGAGGAGGCGGACATAGTAGTCGTAAATACGTGCGCTGTCAGGCAGTCGGCAGAAGCCAAAGTATGGAGCAGACTTGGAGAGATATCGGCCCTACCGAGCAACTCCGGGTCCCGAATAATCGTTGTGTCAGGATGTATGGTACAAATTCCTGAGAACATCGCAAGGATTAGAAGACGGGCGCCTTACGTGAAGGTAGTCACCGGACCGGGCTACATTCATTGCATCCCTGACCTTGTCCTAGAATCGCTGCGTCTTCCGTCTTCTGATCTCCTCGCTGCCGTTTCTCCCAGCAGAACAGAGGTACGCAGGGATGAGTCTACTCAAGTGCTACCCGAGGGTTTGCCTAGGAAGATATCAGGGCGCCCCAGCGCTTACGTTACCATCATGTACGGGTGCGACAATTTCTGTACCTACTGTGTGGTGCCTTTTGTGCGCGGACCCCAGGTGTCTCGCGAACCCGAAAGCGTGATCTCCGAAGCTAAGCAGCTAGTTGAATCGGGCTTTTCTGAAATCACACTTTTGGGGCAAAACGTGAATGCCTACGGACTGGATTTCAACTACGCCTACGGTTTTTCCGAATTGCTGCGTGATCTAGATACTATCCCAGGCTTGGAGAGGATAAGATATTATACATCACATCCCAAAGACTTCTCGCAAGATATGGTAAAGACTATAAAAGAGTCCCGACACGTATGTTCTCACTTTCACTTGCCAGTTCAGTCAGGCAGCGACCGAATTCTCAAATTGATGAACCGGAGATACACCGTAAGGGACTATTGCGACCTAGTAGATCTTATTAGGCAAGAGATTCCGAATGCCGCCATTACCACGGACATAATCGTAGGATTCCCAGGTGAAACAGATGAAGACTTTGAAGATACTCTTCGCCTGGTCGAAAAAGTGCGCTTCGACGGCGCCTTTACATTCATGTACTCACCAAGATCCAATACTCCCGCGGCGAAAATGAAAGGCCAACTCCCGCGGGAGACAAAATCCAAAAGGCTGCAGGAGTTGGTAGCGCTTCAGAACGAGATAACTCGATCGATAAACTCCGCCTCCTTGGGAACTACTCAAGAAGTCCTTATAGAAGGGTTCGATAAAAAACATCCTGAATACTCGCGAGGCCGTACGCGAAGCAACAAACTGGTAGTATGCACAACCCCCGGTCCTAGACCCGGAGACATGGTCAAGATCAGGATCGAGGAAACAGGAACGTGGTATCTCAAGGGCCCGCTGGTTTCGGATTATCAATTATCTACAGCGGAAACAGGGGATAGGCACATTGTCTAGATACATTACACCTATGATGATGCAATATAAATCACTTAAGGAAAAGTACAGCGACGCGCTGCTTCTGTTTAGATTAGGAGACTTCTACGAGATGTTCTTCGAAGACGCCGAAATCGGCTCAAGAGAACTCGGCATTGCCCTTACCGCGAGGGATGCAGGAAACGGTAACAAAGCTCCTATGTGCGGAGTCCCCTATCACGCTGTTGACGAATACATAAAGACCCTGGTTTCGAAGGGATATAAGGTCGCAATTTGCGAGCAGATGGAAGATCCTACTACGGCAAAAGGTCTTGTTGAAAGAGATGTAGTGAGAGTCATCACTCCCGGCACTTACTGGGAAGGAGCTGACAGCACATCTTTCAACTACATAACCGTGATCTACCCGTCGCTTGATCCAAAAGGGAGAGCAGAGTCATTAGGCCTATGTTCTTGCGACCTCTCCACAGGCGAAATCCTCTTGGCATGTTTGGCTGATGGAACTGACAATACCGGTAGCAATCAAATCCGCGACCGGCTTATTGACGAATTAATGAGACTGTTACCCAAAGAGTGTGTCCTGCCGGCTAGCCAAAGGGACAGCGCCCTCGCCAAGACCATAATCAAGAATTTGCCGGGATTGTTCATTACGTTTCTCGATGACGAGGACTTCCTTACATCTGACGCGGAAACGCTGATGCCTCCGGAGTGGACCGATCTGAATCTATCCGGTTGTGCCGAAAAAACTCTTTTGGGGCTCCTTTTGTATCTGAAAAGTACACAGATGGTAGAACTTTCCCATTTGAAGAAACCTAGTTTGTATCTGGAGGATGCTTTTTTGGAGATCGATCAGTCCACGCGTAGAAACCTAGAGTTAACCAGAAGACTCAGTGGGGAAGTGTACGGTTCTCTGGCATGGGTTTTGGACGAGTGTTGCACAACAATGGGGTCTAGGTTATTGAGGAAATGGATAGAACGTCCACTGAGAGACCCAGATGCTATCGAGCAAAGATTATCTGCAGTGGAAGAACTGCACCAAGACTCAGCTTTGCGAAAAAACTTAGGAGCCTTGCTTTCGAAAGTGAAGGACTTAGAGAGGTTGGTTACTAAGATCTCGTACAGAACCTGCAATGCCAGGGACCTTGTATCCATCGCATCCTCGCTTGAAACCATCCCAGCCGTGAGAGAGGAACTAAGCGCTTCATGCTCGACACTCTTACGCCAAATCTATGGAGACCTAGATGAAGTCCCGGAGGTCATAGACTTAGTAAGAAAGGGAATAGTCGATGATCCGCCCATCTCTTTGACCGAAGGGGATTTGATCAAACCGGGTTACAGCAAAGAGATAGATGAACTGAGAGATTTAGCCATGGGCGGAAAGAGCTGGTTACTGGACCTAGAAGATAAGGAGAAGGAAAGAACCGGAATAAAATCCCTAAAGATCGGATACAACAAAGTTTTCGGGTACTATATCGAGGTGACAAAAACTAACCTTCACCTGGTGCCTAACGATTATATCAGAAAGCAAACCCTTGTATCGGCCGAAAGATTTGTCACACCTGAGCTCAAGGAGAAGGAAGCTCTCATTTTGGGCGCGGAAGAAAAACTCTTCAAAGAAGAGCACAGACTGTTTTCTGAAATACGAGAATTTGTGGCATCCTATATGAGGGACATTCAGAAGACTGCGCTAATAGTAGCGCAACTCGATGTGCTTTTGAGTCTCGCTTATGTTGCTAGTATGTACGGATACATAAAGCCCGAGATGAGAAACGACAACAAGATCCTTATCCGTGAAGGCAGGCATCCGGTTCTGGAAAGGGTTCTACCGCCCGGTACATTTGTTCCTAATGACCTTCTTCTCGATGAGAAGGAACGCGTTCTTATCATCACCGGTCCAAACATGGGCGGGAAGTCCACTTATTGTAGACAAGCCGCTCTTATAGTTTTGATGGCTCAGATGGGGTCTTTTGTTCCGTGCAAATCATGCTCCATATCGTGTGTCGACAAGATTTTCGCTAGAGTTGGAGCTTACGATGACATCGTCTTGGGCCAGTCTACCTTCATGACAGAAATGAGTGAAGTATCGAGAATTCTCAGCAACGCGACACCTCAGAGCCTCGTCATACTTGACGAAATCGGAAGAGGAACCAGCACCTTCGACGGCCTATCGGTAGCGTGGGCTGTTTTGGAGTATCTTGCGGACGAGAAGTTCATAGGAGCACGAGGGCTCGTAGCGACGCATTATCGCGAGCTTACTTTGCTTTCCGACCTAAAACCCGGCATTTCGAACTACCACGTCACTGTGAGGAAATCCGGAGATGAGATCGTGTTTCTCAGGGAAGTAGCCAAGGGAGTTGCCGCAGGGAGCTTTGGCATCGATGTCGCCTCTATGGCGGGTTTACCACCTGTGGTTGTCCAAAGAGCAAGAGAAATTCTACAGGCTCTGGAAACCGAAGCACGGAGGGGTTCCAAATCAACCAAAGGTATCCTAGGCCACATGGCTTCAAGAAGTCCTGCGAGTCTGCACCTCCATGAGGTTCCGGGACAGCCGCTTTTGTTCGGTACTTCTTTTTCGAACCGGAGAGAAATCCCGCCAGAATATGACGAAGTTCTGGGTATGATCGAAGATCTTGACGTAGACAACATCACCCCATTGCAGGCGCTACAAATACTGTTCCAAATGAAGGAAACATTGAATAAATCTAAGGGAGAATGAGTATTGCATGCATGCTTCCGTGAAAAAGTTAGAACCGCTCGTGTCGAGTCAGATTGCAGCCGGCGAAGTCGTAGAACGACCTGCTTCAGTCGTAAAAGAACTGCTGGAAAACTCCATCGATGCAGGGGCAAAACGAATTATCGTCGACATAGACGAGGGCGGCCTAAAGCTAGTCCGAGTATCCGATAACGGTATAGGTATGACTCAAGAAGATGCTCTTTCAGCTATAGAAAGATTTGCTACTTCGAAGATAAGTTCAGTATCTGATCTTGAGTGCATAAGAACCCTTGGCTTTAGGGGTGAAGCACTACCTTCGATCGCAGCTTGCTCCAGGCTAACTCTTGAAACCAAAACCGATGGCTCCGATTCTGGCATTGCCATATACATAGATGGAGGAAAAGTCACAAAGATTGAGGAAAAGGGGCTCCCTACAGGGACTACAGTCACGGTAGAAGATTTATTCTTCAACACCCCTGCCCGTCTTAAATTCATGAAGAGCAAAAGCCGTGAAAGAGACGCGAGTATAGAAGTAGTAGAAAGACTTGCGCTTGCTTGGCCCCACATCAGTTTTACTCTCAACTCTCAAAACAAGACTATCTTCCACACTTCAGGGACAGGAGCTCGAAATGCTCTAACTGATATTTTCGGCCCCAACATGACAGATTCGGTAATAGAAATACATGGATACGACAATGAAAAAGGTGTAACGATAGAGGGATTCATAGGGACTCCCGCAAATTATAGAGCAAGTCGTGACAGACAGTTGTTTTCCGTAAACCAAAGACCGGTTAGGAATTCAATGCTGGGATGGGCAGTAGATGCAGCTTACCTCGGTTTGTTGCCCCCGAAATCGTACCCTACGTGCATTCTTAACATCAATATCCCTCCCGATCAAATTGATGTGAATGTACACCCTACAAAAGCCGAGGTCAAATTCAAAGACGAAAGGGAGATCCGACGCTTAGTCACAGAAACAGTAAGGCGGTCTCTGTCAGAAGCCGGTTATCTCTTTGATCCCATTGATTCGCAGCAGACTAACACAGGGCCCATCGGTAAGAGCGCGCAGTTTGGAAACGCTCGCAGTACCCTATTGGATTACGGACAAAATCTTGCGCAAAGAGATGAGGTCAAAGAAGCTGTTTCTTCAACGTCCGAAGACCATCACCTACCTCTGCCTGAAGATTGGGAGTATCTTGGAGACCTGCAGGGGACATACCTGCTGGTTAGGACCAAAGAAGCGTTGCTCATTGTAGATCAGCACGCATTAGCTGAAAGCATAGCATACCAGTCACTCCTAAGAGGAGAAAGCGGACGCCAGGATTTACTAATCCCAGAAATACTGCAGCTTGGCGCAAAAGAGGCGGTACTGTATGAGGAGTACGGCAAAAAACTCGAGGAAGTCGGATTCTCAACGAGACCACTAGGCGCAAGGACGGTACTTGTCACAGAGGTACCTGTTATCTTGGGAAAAGCGCTTTCCCCAGACTCATTAATCGAAATCCTATCATCAGCTTACGGCGATAGGGAAGAAGGTCTTGATCCCGCGAGAATTCTTGCAAAGGCGCAATTAGCCACTGCTGCCTGCCATAGTTCCGTAAGAGGCAACGAACCGCTAGACCGTGAAGAAGCACTCGCACTTATCAGTCGGCTTGCCACAGATCCTTCTACTCTCACGTGTCCCCACGGGCGACCTACGGTATATAGGATGCCATACTCGGAAATAGCGAAGTTTTTCGGCCGATGAATAAAACGCTGTGTCTTCCTCATCAAAAATCAACTCGCCGGTTGCGGTATAATAAAGTAACAGTTCATAAATCGAACACTCGGCACTAGACTGATGAAAGGATGCTTCATACCCAATTGGAAAAACTTTTAGTGATCACTGGGCCAACTGCCTCGGGAAAATCCAGCCTGGCGTTAGAGCTAGCTCAGGTGTATCCAATCGAGATAATATCTGCAGACTCTATGCAGGTCTATCGTTATATGGACATAGGGACAGATAAGGTTTCAAAGGAAATCAGAGAGCAGATACCACACCATCTCATTGACATCAAATATCCGGATGAACCATGGAGCGTAGAGGAATTTCAGGAAAGAGCGAAGGCGGCAATTGAGGATATCCAAAGCCGGGATCGACTGCCGTGCGTTGTAGGTGGTACCGGATTCTACATACAAGCTCTCTTATACGACTTTCCCTTAGAAAAAGCACCTCCCAATCCAGATCTGAGAAATAAGCTCATACAATCGGCCAGAGCTAACGGCAATTCATATGTCCATAGCATGTTGAAAGAAATCGATCCGGAATCCTATGAGACTCTTCATCCCAACGATCTGAAAAGGGTCATTCGAGCAATCGAATACCATGAAGCTACAAAAACACCCATATCGGCAAGAAAACACCTTGATAGAAACAGCCCATACGATGCTATAATCATAGGGCTTAGGTGGCGCCGTGAAGATCTTTACAAAAAGATCGATGAAAGGGTAGAAGAGCAATTCGACAGGGGACTCGTGAGAGAGGTATCTAATCTCCTAGACATGGGATATACGTTAGATCTCCCCAGCATGCAGGGAATAGGGTATAAAGAAGTGTGTTGGATGCTCTATGGCCTTGCGACCGAATCTGAAGCGATAAGCACTATAAAACGTAATACCAGACGCTATGCTAAGAGACAATTTACATGGTTTGCTAAAGAAAAGGGAATACTTTGGTTACCTATCGGTAGAGATAAAACTGTGTCTCATGCAGCTCAACAGGTTAGGGACATAGTAGACAATTGGCTCGAATGAAGGTAATCCGAAAGTAATGCCAAAGTACAGGGAGTAACCCATCCTATTGGAGGGAATTATGTTGAGCGTATTCAATCCAGGGCACCTTCAAGACGCTTATCTTAATCAGATGAGAAAGAACAACACTCCGGCTACGGTGTACCTAACGAACGGTTTTCAACTTAAGGGTATAGTCATGGCATTTGATAATTATACCGTGCTTATGGAAATAGACGGAAAACAGATGCTACTTTTCAAACATGCTATCTCTACCATCGCGCCAACAAACGGCGGGAACGTGGTAGATGAAGAGCCAAAGCCGGTAAAGTGATGTATAATTAACATGAGAACAAATCAATTGGGAGGAATGCCATTGAAGAATATTGCAGACGACGAAAAGGCCAGGGTTTTGGTATGTTCATTGGATGTGAAATCGCCTAAGCGCGCCCACGAGGAACGCACGATATTATCCCCTCAGGAATCTGCACAAGAACTCGTCCAGTTGGCGGAGACCCTGGACATGGAAGTGTGTGATGTGGTTATTCAACACCGACCCGCTCCGGACCCTGCCACATATATGGGGAGGGGAAAAGTTGAGGAAATAGCTCAACTGGTAAGCGAGCATAAAGCGTCCTATATTCTCGTAGACGGACAGCTATCTCCTACACAAATCAAAAACCTGCAAGATAATGTGGGCGCAGAGGTCTTGGACCGTACGGATGTAATACTTCGTATCTTTGCGCAGCGTGCCAGCACCAAAGAAGGCAAACTCCAGGTTGAGCTCGCTACCAGAAGGCATGAACTCACTCGTCTTACAGGCTATGGCACCGTATTATCCAGTCTCGGCGGTGGAATAGGTACGAGAGGTCCTGGTGAACAGAAACTTGAGGTAGATAGGCGTATGATAAGAAATAGGATAGATCTACTCACCAAGGAACTTGAAAGAGCCGGAAAAATCAGAGAGATCCAGCGCAAACAACGCAAAGAGTCCATGATCCCTCATGTGTCGCTAATTGGCTACACTAACGCAGGAAAATCCACGCTGTTTAAGACACTTTCAGGCGAAACGAAGGTCTTGTGCGACGATCAGCTTTTCGCAACCTTGGATCCGTGGACCAGAAAATGGATACTTCCTTCCGGCAAACTTGTGTTGCTTTCTGATACAGTTGGGTTCATCCAGGGTCTGCCTCACGAACTCATATACGCGTTTCGTTCGACTCTCGAGGAATCTTTAGATGCAGATGTACTCATCCAGGTGGTCGATATCTCTTCGCCTACATGGGAACAACAGATCGAAACCGTGGAAAATGTATTGAAAGACCTAGGAGCCGGCCATGTGCCCATAGTCTATGCGTTTAATAAGTCTGACAAACCCATAGAGTTGGATGTGGCCGAAATTGCTGATGAGTACAAAGCCATACCGATCTCTGCTCTATGGGGATGGGGGCTAGAACAACTCTCTGACCAAGTAGAAAAAATACTTACAGCCAATACTGAGGTCGTTTCGCTAGAGGTACCCTATGTGATGTGGGATTTAGTGTCTGAAATAAGGGAACGCGGAACGGTTCTGAAAGAGACCTATAGTAACACAGGAGCTAAAATCACATGTCGGCTCTCTCGGTCTGACATGGCGCGTCTTTCCAAAAAACTGCCTGGGTGATGGTGAATCAAACATGGATTTTGAACTAGGGACCGTAGCAAAGGACACTCTACGATTAGCGCAAGAGTGTATTCATGATCTGGATACTGTATGGAGTGACGTCGATAACTTGGTTTTTTATAACCAAGTGAAGGTGCTCGAGTCTTTCATCGATTCGAAAATATCCTTAACACACCTTTGGCCTTCAACAGGTTACGGGTATCAGGATATAGGTAGGGAAGGGCTGGAATCGCTGTTTGCAAAAATCTTTGACGCAGAATCTTCGCTGGTGCGGCTTTCATTTGCTTCAGGAACTCATGTGCTAAAGACCGTGCTTTTCGGCCTCTTGCGACCGGGTGACGAGCTATTGTCGCTAACAGGGAGACCCTATGAAACACTGTGCCCGGTAATAGGAATAGATACGCCTGACCATCCAAGGGCAGGCAGTCTTCGAGATTTCGGTGTGAGATACAAAGAAAGCACCTGTTTGATCGACTTTGAATCCGGTGTAATAGATGAATGCGGGCTTAGGGACTGCCTAGAAACTTCGGTTTCTCGTGAGACTTCTTTGATTTTCATACAGCGTTCTAGAGGATATGCCCATAGACAGACCATATCTATCGAGAGCGTCCAAAAGGTATCAGAAATTCTCAATGCGCTTTATCCATCATTACCTATTTTCGTTGACAATTGCTATTGCGAATTCACAAATCCAATTGAACCTCCCGGAGTCGGCGCCACGATTACAGCAGGCTCCTTAATTAAAAATCCCGGAGGCGGGTTGGCGCCAACCGGAGGATACGTAGTAGGGAAGAGCAAATATGTTGACCTAGTTGCAGATTCTCTGTATGCCCCAGGGTTAGGAAAAGAAACAGGCAGCAACCCCTATGGCTATAAAGACGTGTATCAAGGGCTTTTTCTTGCCCCCAAGGTTGTAGGAGAAGCCGTAAAAGGCGCATCTTTCGCAAGTCTTTTCTTTGAAAGACTAGGTTACAAGGTAGATCCCGGCCCATTTGATAAAAGGTATGACATCGTACAGGAAATCCTCTTGCAGACTCCTCAAAACCTAGCAACTTTTGCCAAGACCATACAAGCATTTTCACCTATTGATTCTTTTGCAACGCCTGAACCGTCTGAGATGCCAGGTTATACTAGTTCTGTGATCATGGCGGCGGGCACTTTTGTTCAGGGGTCCTCCATTGAACTTTCAGCTGACGGCCCGTTTGCACCTCCGTATTCAATCTACCTGCAAGGAGGACTAACTAAAGAGCACGTCATATACGCATGCATGAAGGTTAAGGATGCGATCCATGAGAAATCTATGTCATAGATTTCTACTGATGATTAGCGAAAAGACCTGTAAAGTCCCAAGACTTTGCCAAGTATATGTACGTTGCTAGATACGATTGGCTCATAGCTAGGATTTGCCGGCAATAGGGTAACGCTTTCCTCGTTTTTGTAGAAGGTCTTTACAGTAGCTTCGTCATCCAAAAGAGCGACCACAATGTCTCCGTTCTCGGCCGATTCCTGTTGCTTTACTAACACCAAGTCTCCGTCAAAAATCCCCGCTCCTATCATGCTATCGCCTTGCACCTTTAACATAAATACGTTATCGCTCTTTACAAATGAACGGGGAAGAGGAACGAGCTCTTCGATATTCTCTACCGCAAGAATAGGGACGCCGGCCGTAACCGTACCAACGATGGGAACCATAACAGACTGTGAGTAAGCCTCGTCTTCAATTCCTTCTACCACATTGAAGGCGCGAGACTTTTGGGCAGTTCTTTCTAGATACCCTTTGCGTTCAAGAGTTCGTAGATGGCTATGGACAGTAGCGGTGGACTTTAGGCCCAGCCGCTCCCCAAGCTCCCTAACAGATGGGGGATAGCCTTTCTCTCTTATGTAGTCGCAAATTACCTCAAGAACCCTGGCTTGTTGAAAGGTAAGTTCTTCCATATCTACCTCTCCTAATCATTAAAGTCTGCAGTAATCGACATTGATACCTTCTTGGCAAAAGTCTACCACCAAACAAAGATAAAAGCAAACTGGTGTTTGCTTTTATCTTTGTCGTATGACGTTGTACGACATAACATTACCATTATTTGATAATCCGACGACCACCGCAAAACTGCATAGTCAGCGAACTTGAATACTCTTCAACATTGGAAGATTTGAAACTGTTTATCGTAACTCCGGTAGAACCCGCTGAATGTATGAACCTATAGTCGCCTATGTAGATTCCGACATGCGATGGACCGGAATTGTCCGTTTGGAAAAAGACGAGGTCGCCCGGCTTAAGTTGAGCGATAGTGAGCACCGGTTCACCTTGCTTGAACTGTAGATCAGCGTCTCTTCTTATCGAATAACCGTTAACCTTCATACAAAACTGCGTGAAGCCGGAACAGTCAAAGCCATACGAAGTACAGCCACCCCAGAGGTAGGGAAACCCTAGATACTGTTTTGCCGTTGCGATCACAGCAGCTACTCCGGATTGTTTGTTAAGCGCATCTTCGCGGGACTTATACCTAAGGATATTCACTGTTTTTGTATATACGTTCCCTCCGCCGGGAAGGCTAAGCTTTGCCCATTCTCCCGTCTGAGATTCGATGGGGAGGATGGAACCGTGCACCAAACGTTTCTCAAAAACAGGTTCACCGCCTGGAGAATCAAGACACTCTGCCATCTTAACCGCGATTAAAGCAACTTCTTTATCCCAAAATTCGTCAACATCATCTTTGTCACACAAGATGATGTCAGAAGGATCGGCCCAACCCAAATAATGGTCATCCATCTGAACGAGATACCATTCATCTTGAGTCTTGAGCACCCTCAGGACGTCTCCGAGCCGTGCTTGGGTAACTGTGTTCTCATAGTCTTTCTTGGAGGGAGCAGAACCCAAATTGATCACTGGCTTGCACACAAGGGCCCACGTCTTATCTCCCAGGTCCGCACTAGGGAGCAGGGCAATTTCATCTACAATCCCATAAGACAGTTCATCAGCTATCCGTGTGAACAAAATGTCCTTCAAACGTTGTTCGCTAGTTTCACCGGTTAACGTAATCTTACCCCTTCTAATATCTGTAATCTGAACATCAAATACGCACTCCCTGTCAGACAAACCCGCGTCTTCTACTATCTTTGCCAAAAGCGCGTCTGTTTTCGAAGCGATTTCAGCTTCAGACAAAACGGGAAGCCCTTCTTGGCATCCTGAGCCCAAACATACGCACAAACACAATAATAACAACATCGTAACGATTTCTCTGAATCCGTTGCACTTCAAGAGGTCCAAATCTCCCTTCCTTGGACAACCATCTCGAGCCACTGATGCTGCACACTCAAGTTCTACAGCCTCGAGCCACTGATGCTGCACACTCAAGTTCTACAGCATCCGGGCCAATTCCTTCTATCTATTGGCAATCCAATGCTGCAAGGCTACAAGTGTAGTCATGGTTTTGATCTTTTAACGTCCTATAATATACATTATGTTAACCACTTTTATGGCTGCGTCTCACTTATTTTCCGCCTCTTGCTCTTGACCACTTGTGCGGATCGGCAAGAAATTCTCTTATAACAAAAGCTGTGTCCCGAGAAAACACTCCTTTGGCTTCTGCCACATCTACAATCGTCGGCCAGTCTGTCAACCAATCTACCTTAACATCCATAGAACCTAAGGTTTTTTCATATTCTTCGTAAAGTGCGTACGATGCAACAGTAAAAACGTGATTTACGCGTAATCCCGCCAGCCTGAGTCCTTCGATAAAGTTCACCTTGCTGCCACCATCGAAAATCAGGTCTTCCACCAAAACTACATGATTACCAGAAAGTGGATTGCCCTCTACCATGGCATTTTTCCCAAAGCCTTTTGGTTTCTTCCTTACATATAGCATTGGAAGCCTCATCTGCCAGCTTAGAAAGGCTGCGTAAGGGATACCGGCGGTCTCTCCGCCAGCAATAGCATCTATCGGAGCAGCTACCGTGTTCTGGATCAAGCGCTGGAGAAAACCTATTGCCTCTTCCCTCTCTGGGACAAAAGAAATCAACCGACGACAATCTATATAGACCGGACTTTTCGTACCTGATGTAAGGGTAAACGGTTCCTCCGGTCTAGCTCCAACTGCTTGGATGTCTATAAGTATCTCTGCTACTCTTTCCGCGGTTTCTTTTCTCGTCATTTTGTCTTCAGCCATGAAGGTATCTCCTCCCCATATTCTTTTTCAAGTCTCAATAGCACCTGAGCGAAATCTTGAGGCAACGGTCCGGAGAATTCACGGTACTCGTGGTCATCCCCGAGGGACACTCCGAGTTTGTAAGCATGAAGAGCTTGCCCTTCGAGCCCCGCCAGTCTGGCCTTGCCTCCGTAGACCGGGTCA